>JGI24709J26583_10001746_pt1 | contig 18379 bp, 16 predicted proteins | sample BioPla2DNA1_FD_26583 | JGI IMG/M metagenome (IMG submission 26583) | reverse complement strand
AGGTATGGACTATACACTTTTGAGCTGTTTCGTTGAAAGCCGTCGCAAGTAGACGATTCCGGGAGCCCGCCGTTAAAAGGGATAGGACTGTTGGGTCTGAATTGAGTGATGGCTAAGCCATAATTAGAGTGGTACCGCGGAAATTACCTCCGTCTCTGTATAGAGATGGAGGTTTTTATATTGCAGGAGGAAGAAATGAAAAAGAAATTAGTAGTTGGTCTGGTATTGATGCTCTTGCTGAGTGCATGCAGTGTTGAAAAGCCGGCAGATGAGGTCGTATTCAAGATAGGGATTACGCAGATTGCTGAACACCCCGCCCTTGATGCAGCACGTGAAGGCTTCTTGGAAGAGTTAGAATCAAGTGGATTAAAAGTGGACGTAGAATATCGAAATGCCCAGGGTGACTCAACGACCAATGGGACGATCGGTGCTTCTATCGGTGAAGGCAAAGACTTAGTCTTTGCAATCTCCACGACTTCGGCGCAAGCGGCCAAGGCCGGAGGAGGAGACGTTCCTATTCTCTTTACCGCTGTCACCGATCCTGTCGAAGCGCAGCTCGTTGAATCGATGGAAGTGCCGGGAGGAACCATCAGCGGCACGAGTGATAAGACACCTGTGGCCTTGCAGCTGAAACTGCTGAAGCGCTTGGTTCCGGACGTCAAATCGGTAGGAATTCTCTTCAACACAAGTGAAGTTAATTCGGAAGTTCAGATTCGTTGGGCAAAAGAAGCTGCTGAGGAATTAGGTCTTAACATCGTAGAAGTCGGAGTTACGACTGTCAATGAGATTCCGCAGGCTCTTGAAAATCTCATCAGCCGCACGGATGCGATCTATACCATCACAGACAATTTAGTCGCCAATTCGATTCAGTTAGTGGTCGAGAAAACGAGGGAGATGGGCGTCGTGACAATGGGAGCTGAAAGAGCGCATGTTGAGTCGGGAATTCTTATCACGGATGGGATTGATTATCGCGAACTCGGTCGACAGACGGCTCGCATGGCGATCAGGATTTTGAAAGAAAAAGCCAATCCTGCCGAAATGGCGGTGGAAACGCTTGACAATACTGAACTCGTCATCAATCAGATGACAAAGGATTTGTTGGGGATTGAGATACCCGAAGATGTTCTCAATCGAGCTACGATCGTCGAATAGACAGGAGTAAACATGCTTTCCATGTTTCTGATTTCCCTTGAGCAGGGACTCATATTTGCAGTCCTTGCTCTGGGGGTTTATATCACTTATAAAATACTTGATTTTCCCGATCTCTCTGTGGAGGGGAGTTTTCCGGCGGGCGCATTTGCCTTTGCCAAACTCGTCACTTCAGGGGCGAGTCTCTGGGCGGGGCTTTTAGGAAGCCTTTTTATCGGTGCCTTGACAGGACTTATCACATCTCTCATATTTTCAAGACTTCGCATAAAACCGCTTCTTTCGGGGATTTTGACTTTGACCTTGATGTATTCTGTCAATTTGCGCATCAACGGCAAGAGCAATGTTCCGCTGTTTTCCACCCCGACCCTGTTTCGGGGAGATATTTTGACCAACATCGTCATCCTTGCGGTGATCGTGTTGATTCTGAAGCTTTTGATGGATCGTTTTTTCAGGAGCCAAGTCGGATACATGCTTCTTGCCACCGGAGACAATGAAGTGCTCGTTGCCGGCCTCGGAGAAAATGTAGACACCTTTAAGACGGTCGGACTCATGATTTCGAATGCGCTCGTTGCTCTTAGCGGCGCCATTATGGCTCAAAATGTACGCTTTGCAGACATCAATATGGGCGCCTCCATCATCGTCATTGCTCTTGCCTCCATCATTATTGGAGATACGTTTATGAAAAACTCCAGGAAGATCAAAGGTACGACGCGGGCAATTTATGGAGCTCTGATCTACAAGATGATCGGTGGAGCGGCGCTGTATCTCGGGTTAGCTCCGACAGATCTTAAGGCCGTCAACGCTCTAATCGTCATCGCTTTTATCGCATACAATCAGTTCAGCCCCGGCTCTTGGTGGAAGCGTTTTAGTGACAAGCTCTTGGACAGGGAAANTTCAGAAGGAGTTCATCGTGCTGCAGATACGACGTCTTAAAAAATACTATAATCCNGACAGCGACAATACGATTCGCCTGTTTGAGGACCTTAATATTGACTTCGNTGTCGAGATGACTGCATTGCTTGGACCCAACGGATGTGGAAAGTCAACGCTTTTGGATCTTATATCGGGCGCNAAGTTCTGTGANGCGGGAACGATCCATCTCGATGGAGTGGAGATCACACAAACCGAAGAAAGGGTCCGAGCAAAAGACATCGCCAGAGTGTATCAAAATCCGTCCATGGGAGTGGCGCCTTCATTGACTGTCCTTGAAAATCTGGCCTTAGCTGATCATAAGGGAAAGCCGGTGACGTTGGGAAAACTCATTCAACGTGATCGGATTGATTTTTATCGTACTCGCCTGGAAGAACTCAATTTGGGGCTTGAAGATAAATTTGAGTCTCTTGTGCGCGAACTTTCCGGCGGGCAGAGACAGTCGTTGGCGCTTGTCATGGCGACAATGAAAGAGCCTAAGATACTGCTCTTGGATGAGCATACGGCGGCGCTTGATCCGGCCACTTCGGAGTTGGTGATGGAGAAGACCACTGAACTCGTCAATCGCCATAAGATGATGACGATCATGGTGACGCATGATCCGAGAATGGCTCTCCGATATGCCGATAGGATTGTGGTTTTAAGCAGAGGAACTGTCCGCACGGATGTACAGGCAGGTGAAATTGAGGAGATGGAGCTTCTGGAGGCGTTTGTAACGGCTTGATAATGCGAGGTTTGTTCATAAATTCGCTCAACAGGAGATATACGGCAGGAGTTGCAACAAATGAAAGGATTTGAGTAGCTCTCAGGCAACGAGGTATCTTCATTCATCCATTGATGAGTGATGCCGCCTCGTTTTTTGTTTTCAAGCCGAATGTATTCTTGGTAAACACTTCTGCCTCTCTTAGGCTTTCACCTTTACTTGTAGTTATTTAGATGCAGATTGATATAAGTAAGTCTCGCAAGAATGTATTCGATTTCCAAGTTATGGGAACCGATATTATCAGTTAACAACTATCGAGGATCTGATCCCTTGGTCATGAATTTAGCCGGAAACAAGTCCTCGCGGTCATTTGGGAAAAAAGCGCTTATGAAACACTAAGGTTCTTGGAAAACTTAAAGAAGGCGATGGGGTTTTCAGTTGGATTAAGGCAGACAACGGTATTGAATTTGACAAGGATCGAGAGAAGAACGACCATTTATTCTCTTTTGAGCTGGTATGTCAATCCAAGGGATACACATTAAAGAGGACAAAGCATATTCCTCTTTGCAGAACGGGAAAGAAGAACCCAGTCACAGAAAAGATCAAAAAATCCTTTATCAAGGTAACATCATCACCAGCGAGAATGAGCTGAAGAGAGGTCGAAAATCACTGTGGGCGTTTCAATCATACCGTGAAGAAGATTCTTGGTGTTCGAAGCCCCTTCGTTAAGATTGTCCTTGTGTCTCCGTCTTCTGTAACGAATGTATTGATACTCTATAAGGACGCGACCTTTAATTTTTTAGCACTTTGTAACGTAGTGAATGATGGTACAATAATGTAGAGAATAATGAGGTTTGCATGCAGGTGTATCCTAAGCAAAATATGAATTATTTTGTTTTTAGGTCATAGCAGTGGCAGAAAGACGACTTAGACAGAAGCGTTTTTTTAACCTGGGTTGATTCATCTCGAATGGGTTATGTTGAAGACGGAAATGCGGTTTCAGATTATACAGAAAAAGAGATGGTAAGGAAATTCGCTATAGGAACGAGTCCGATTCCTCTCGACTGGAAAGACAGCAAGATTAATCCTTTGGATACACTCGATTATTTCGAATTTGCCGGAGAAACAACAGGTGAGCTCTATGTCGCAGACGGTTCTATGATTTTCTTAGATGCATTGTCCGGAGTTAAAGTTGGAATGGAAAGAACATGGTCTGTGGTGTCTAAGATGAATTTGTTGTACATCTTGTTAATCAATAAGATGAAAAGAGAAAATAGTGATATGATGAAGTGCTTGGGAAAACGGAAGAGACATTCGGGAGAAAAGTTCTCCCTCCCGCTACTCCTATTGGATAGGGGAGCGTTATAGGGGGTTTGTCGATGTAGTAGTCAATATTGTTTGCGTTTATGATGAGGAAAAGTGAAATGGAACAGCAGTTCCTGAAGGATCGTTTTGGCTCTACGAATGAAGTGGCTTGTTTTCAATGACTGGGCGGTGGTCGCAGATGGTATCTAATCTATTGAAACGGTTTTAAGTCATAACGAGTCGAATGAATCCAACTTAGTCGTTTTGTTCTATGGTAGATACACGCCTGTAGTCGGTAGAAATTTAAAGCCTTGTTTCTTCTACACATTTTGTCGCCCCCAGGAGAATGGCATTAGGTGTGGGTGTGGATTACGATAAACTTGTTTTAACCTTAGTGATTTTGAAAATGATGCGCGATTTTTTTATGTAGAACCTAGATATTTGCGCCAATTTAGTGGGAGAAATCAAATTTAAATAAGCCCGCTTTGAAGCTGCCTATGATCCTGTCAGTTGCTTCGTCATATTTCAATCAACCCATTCCAAGAGATATGCTGTTTTTCGAGGAAGTAGGGTTTTTAGGAGAATTGTGAAGCGTGCCGTAGGTAAAGCGGTGTCTGTCAGAAACTGGATGACAAGGGATAAAAGAATGATGATTCCAGGTAAAACTTCGTTTCATTTCGTGAGCATGAAAATTCTCGAGGTAAAAATATTCAAGATGTGCTTTACCGACTTGACCTAGGAAGAAGGAATGAATGAGATTGGGAATTAAATATTGTGGTGGTTGTAATAATCAATATGACCGATTGGCTTTTCTGGAAAAGATAAAGAAGACTTTTCCTCATATGATGTACGAATACGTTGATGAAAGCGAAATATACGATGTTGTTGTGTTTTTGCAGGGGTGTCATAGAAAATGTGCAAGTAGGAACTACAGAGCAAATCGAGGTTTTTTCGATGTAGAACCTTCAAACCTCGATACAGCCATTGAAGAATTAAGGGAGCTTTTTGATGAATAATTCTAATAAGTGGGAAAAATTTGATTTCATTAATATTCTGGAAGCTGTTTATGATGGAGTTTTTATCACTGACGGCAAAGGAGTAGTCCAGATGGTGAATAAAGGATATGAGCGTATTTCCGGTTTGAAGAGAGAAAATCTTATCGGAGATACGATGACCAATCTTATGAAAAATGGTGTCATATCACAGTCGGTTTCTCTTTTAGTGATCCAAGAAAAAAGGGCGCTTACAATAGAGCAAAGATTTATCGCTACGGGAAAAATTGTGCTGGTGTCAGGCACTCCGATCTTTGATGAGAAAGGGGAGATTGAATTTGTTGTAACTAATGTGCGTGATGTGACCGAGATGATTCGTCTTAAAGATGAGCTTGAAGAAACTCATGCAAAACGAGTACTTGCAGAACATGAACTCGAGCTTGTTCGCTCTTATCTCGAAGAGAAAATCCAGATGATTGCAGTAGATAAGAATATGAGACGAGTGCTTGAATTAGCTAAGCAGGTAGCAAACATGGATACAACAGTTCTCATCACCGGAGAAACGGGCGTCGGCAAGAACGAGCTAGCGCAATTTATCCACGAGCAGTCGACACGTGCGGACAAGAAATTTGTAACAATCAACTGCGCACTTCTTCCGGAATCTTTAATTGAAAGCATTTTATTTGGATATGAAGAAGGCTCTTTTACAGGTGCTTCAAGAGAAGGTAAGCCTGGCATGTTTGAAATAGGAGATCAAGGAACAATTTTTATTGATGAGATCGGTGAACTTTCTCCCGGATTGCAAATCAAGCTTCTGAGAGTGCTTGAGGAGAGAAAGTTTGAGAGAATCGGATCTACAAAATCCATTGAGGTCAATATACGTATTGTGATCGCAACAAACAAAGATTTGAGAGAGCTTGTAAAAAAAAGAAAATTCCGAGATGATCTCTATTATCGAATTAATACTTATCCTATCCATATTCCGCCGCTTAGAGATAGACCCGATGACGTATTGCCGCTCGCTCATGTATTTTTAGCCTCCCTTAATCATCGATATTCACATTTCACACAGTTTTCACGTGCCGCTGAACAGATTTTGAAAAAATATGACTGGCCAGGAAATGTTCGTGAATTGAAAAATGCCATCGAGCGTGCATACATTCTGTGCGATAAAACTCTCATTACCGCTTCTGATTTAGCGTTTTTACATCCTACGTTGTCGGCTGCAAACATGTCTATAAGTAATGAATTTTCACTTAAAGATCATCTTGCGCAGGAAGAATATGCGATTATGATGCGTTATGCAAAAGAATTGGGGAGCTTTCGAAAAGCAGCGAAAGCTCTCGGAATGGAACCCAGCACATTTACCAGGAAAAGACAAAGGTTTGAACAAAACAACAATAAATATTGAAATTATGCAACAGATGCATTAGTGCAACGCGATAATGAAAGTAGGGAAACTCAAGATTTTCAATTAAATTTTGATAACCCCTACTTTTTTGATGCATAAATGCAACGATTAACATTTAATTCACAAAAAAATAGGCAAGAAAGATTGAAATTTAGGGAAAATATTAATGGCATGAAACATGCTTAATAATTTACGAAAGGTTTCGTTTCAATACTTATTGATTCTAAATGGTGATTTGACTTTAAACTTTTTTCTGAAAGGAGAATTATTTATGGCACTAAAAACAGGTGAGCAATATCTGGAAAGTATTAAGAACATCAGGATGAGTATTTATCTTTTTGGTAAAAAAATCGAAGATCCGGTTAATCATCCGATTCTACGCCCATCACTTAATTCAGTAAAAATGACGTATGAACTGGCGGAAATGCCGGAGTATCAGGATCTTTTGATCACTACAAGTCATCTTACCGGTGAAAAAATTAACCGATTTACAGCGATTCATCAGTCTCCTGAAGATCTTGTTAAGAAGGTTCGAATGCAGCGCCTTTTGGGGCAGAAAACAGCTTCATGTTTTCAACGCTGCGTAGGAATGGACGGATTTAACTCTGTCTACAGCACAGCATTTGAAATTGACCAAAAGTATGGAACCGACTACTTTGAGAGATTTAAGAAATTTCTTATCTATGCTCAGCAGGAAGACTTAACTGTTGACGGCGCTATGACTGATGTCAAAGGTGACCGAGGCAAGTCTCCAAGTGCGCAAGCAGATCCTGATCTTTATCTTCGTGTCGTAGAGAGAAGAGAAGACGGTGTCGTAGTGCGCGGAGCCAAAGCTCATCAGACCGGTATTATTAATTCTCATGAAGTACTTGTTATGCCGACGATTGCTTTGAGCCCGGAAGATAAAGATTACGCCATCTGTTTTGCCGTTCCTATGGATACTCCGAATTTACATATTATTATTGGACGCCAAAGTTGTGATACTCGAAAACTTGAAGGTTCCGAAATTGATGTCGGAAATAGTCAGTATGGAGGCATGGAAGGTTTAACCATTTTTGACGATGTTTTTGTACCTAATGAAAGAATTTTCATGAATGGTGAGACGGAATTTGCATCTATGATGGTTGAACGATTTGCCGGCTACCATCGTTCCTCCTACGCATGTAAGACGGGAGTAGGTGATGTTCTCATCGGTGCAGCTGCTCTAATTGCCGAGTACAACGGTGTTCCGCGAGCAAGTCATATCCGCGACAAACTGGTTGAAATGATTCACCTCAATGAGACAATGTGGTCCTCAGCCGTTGCCAGTTCCTGGGAAGGCTCAAAACTCCCTGCTGGAAATTATCTGATAGATCTTCTCCTTGCTAATGTTTGTAAGCAGAATGTTACCCGTTTCCCTTATGAAATGGCGAGGTTGGCAGAAGACTTAGCCGGCGGCATCATGGTTACCGCTCCCTCACAAAAGGATTTAGAATCACCTGAGATCGGTCATTATGTGAAAAAATACCTCGTAGGCAAGGATGGCGTACCTGTTGAGGATCGATTACGAGTTTTGCGTCTTATTGAGAATCTTACTCTTGGAACAGCTGCTGTCGGTTATCTCACTGAATCGTTACATGGAGCGGGTTCGCCTCAGGCGCAGCGTATTATCATTCAGAGAATGGGTAATCTAGAGGCTAAAAAACAACTCGCGAAAGATATCGCAAGAATTAAGGAGTAATAAAAGAGTGGGAGAGGTAGCTCTCCCTTCTTCTAATAACATGAAGAAAGAAGAATTAATAACATTACAAAATAATATAAAAGAAATAATTACACCTTGTAGCAGTTCGAATCCACTGAATATGGAGTTGCTTTCATTTAATGAAGGTGTTTTGGAAGTGCGCCTACAGGGAAGCTGTAGCCATTGCCCTGCAGCTCAGGAGACATTTGAGGAAGTTGTGCGCTCACAAATTATGCGATCTGATTCACGCATTAAGTCTGTGATTCTTAACACAGAGATCGATCCCGAACTCATAGCATTTGCTAAGACGTTTTTAAACAGAAAAAGTGAGGAAAGAAAATGAGCTGGAAAGAGAATTATGCTCATAAGCTGATGAGTGCTGAAGAAGCTGTTAAACATATTTGTTCCGCAGATAGAGTTGTGTTGTCTCATGCAGTAGGCGAGCCCACTCATTTAATAGATGCGATGGTAGAAAATCACAAAGCATATGAAAATGTGGAAATTGTTCACATGGTCGCAATGGGGAGTGCGGACTATGTTAAACCTGAGATGGCAAAACACTTCCGACATAACGCCATATTTGTCGGCAGGAGTACCAGAGATGCCATTCACGAAGAAAGAGGAGACTATACACCTTGCTTTTTTTACGAGGTGCCTAGGCTTTTTAAAGAAAGCCTTCCTGTTGACGTTGCTTTGATCCATGTAACTGAGCCGGATGAGCATGGGTTTTGCAGTTTTGGAGTGTCTGTTGATTACTCGAAGCCTGCTGCCGAATGTGCTCGCACAGTGATTGCGCAGATCAATCCGCAGATGCCGCGCACCCTTGGAGACACATATATTCATATGGATGATATTGATATAGCCGTTTTTCATGATGCTCCTATTATTGAGTTGGGTGCTTCTAAAATCGGTGACGTAGAAAGAGCGATCGGTGAACATTGCGCATCACTAATCAAAGATGGGGACACTTTGCAGTTAGGGATTGGAGCAATTCCAGACGCGGTTCTCCTATTTTTGAAGGATAAAAAAGATCTGGGGATTCACTCCGAGATGATATCCGATGGAGTCGTGGAACTTGTGGAAGCTGGAGTGGTGACTAATAAACGGAAAAACTTCCATAAAGGAATATGCGTTGTGACATTCCTTATGGGAGGAAAACGTTTATATGACTTTGTCAATAATAATCCTATGGTTCAGATGTTTCCGGTTGATTATGTTAACGATCCTCGCATTGCCATGCAAAATGACAATCTTGTTTCAATTAACTCAGCTGTTCAAGTCGATCTGATGGGACAGGTGGTTTCAGAGAGTATAGGTAATCTCCAGATTTCCGGTGTCGGCGGACAAGTTGACTTTGTGCGGGCTGCAGCCTTCTCAAAAGGCGGACGTTCCATTATTGCTATGCCTTCGACGACAGCAAGGGGAACAGTTTCGAAAATAGTTGCTTTCATTGATGAAGGCGCTGCCATAACAACATCCAGAAATGATGTTGACTATGTAATCACAGAATACGGTGTTGCAAAACTTAAAGGAAAGACTTTGCGCGAGCGTGCGAAAGCCCTCATTAACATCGCTCATCCAAATTTCCGAGAAGAACTTTCAAGATTATATAAAGAAAGAAAAAAATGAGTTGAGAAACATTTTCTTTTATTATAACGCTAGATTTAGCTCTAACACTTTTATGAATAATAATCTTGGCAATCATGAGATATGCACCAGATCATAGGGAGGGATTTATGTGATTTCTTATATCTCACACGCTATCGTTTAGCTTTGGAAATATGGACATTTCTAGAATGAACTCTAAACAGTTTTCGCTTTTAGACATAAATAGAAATAGAGGATCTATAAATTCATACTTTCGTATAAGGTACTAATTACGAATTGAACAGAGAGAATACTTTTTGCAGTATTGTTGGCCGCCAATTTCTCATATTTTACTTCACATATATAGCTGAGGGGTGAAAATGCTCGAAAACAGATACATAACTGGTGAAAAATGCCTTTGTTAATGAGTGAGAGAATGGGGATTATTACAGCAATATCTTGAGAGAGGAGAAGTGTTTCGATTGTTAAAAGGTAGAAATAGAGAAATCTGCAAAATTGCTGTATTAGGAGCTGGAGTAATGGGTCCGGGAATAGCTCAAAGTTTTGCAATGGGAGGCAGAGAGGTAGCGATTTGGACTAGAAGTGCTGAGACAAAACACAAGGCTCAAGAGCGTATTATTGATGGGTTGAACATTTTCGTAGATGAAAACGTAATTGAAACTTCTCAAATTGATCAGATTTATAGGCGAATAAGTTTCAAAAACACAATAGAAGAAGCTGTACACGATTGCGATATGATTTTAGAAACAATAGTTGAAAATGTTGAGGCAAAGAAAGAATTGTATGATTTGCTAGAAAAAATTGTTCCTGGCGATGTAATTATTGCGTCGAATACATCAGCATTAAATATTTTTGAACTTGTCCCCAAAAAACTACTTGCTCAGATGTTTATTGCACACTGGTATGGCCCTGCTCAGTTAATACCTCTAGTAGAGGTTGTAAAAAGTGAGGAAGCTCCCCAAGAAATGGCAGATGCTATCGTGAATTTATTGTATGAATGCAACAAAACCCCTGTTCTCATGAAAAAGTTCATACAAGGCTATATCATAAACAGGCTATTGCAATGTATTAATAGGGAGATTTTCTTTCTAATTGACAACGGTTATTGCACTGCACAAGATATCGATAATGCTTCTAAAGCTAGCTTTATCCCCCGGGCTATGGTACTTGGATTATTGCAAAAAATTGATTTTGGTGGTTTGGATATGACGGCGAACAATTATTACAATAAGAGCTATCGTCTTCCTGAAGAAGTGGATATTCCCAGAATATTAAAAGAAAAATTAGATACAGGAGAACTTGGAATAAAAAGTGGAAAGGGTTTCTACGATTACAGAGACAAAAATATAAATGATTTATTAAAAAAGAGGGATAAGCAGCTATTTGAGGTCTTTAAGCTATCCAAAAAACTTGAGAATGACCCATTATAATTCGAAAGGAGAATGGCATGAGTTTTGAATATGAAGAGGGAAGAATGTATATGATGCCCGTAGTTTTTGGGCCTGCTGTAACACCGAGGCATAACAAAGATGGTAAGCGGTTTATATATGATAAACCAACCAAAACGACTCACTACAGAGTAGTTTGTGAAGTGTCAGCAGAGAAACTGGAAATAATTTTACCTAAAAAATTTGAGTTACTTGGTCCTTATGTAATCGTAACTTTTTCGGCACTGAGAGATATAGCATGGTTGGCTGGTAGAGGATATGACATTTTACACATTGAAATCCCCGTAGTGTTTAAGGGTGAGGAAAGAAACTTAATAGGGAACTTTGAACCGGTACTTTGGGAAAATCTTTGTGATGCTATTTTAACGGGGAGAGAACAACTCGGATACAGCAAGATATATGGAGATATTGATACGATGACGGAGAGTGGAAATATAGCTAGAGGTAGTATCTCCACTTTTGGTTTCAAATTCTTAGAAATGGAAGTTGATTTATCTAAGGATCCCGAGGATAAGGAACTTCTTCAAAAGATTCTTTTTAATCCAGATTACAAAGGAAAGTTACATTATAAGTATTTTCCTGCAACGGAAGCACCTTTTAGTAAAAGTGATGCAGAGTATGTTTGTTTTGGACCTAATGATTGGAATCCTCCTGCAGATTGTGATCTCTCCGATTGCCCGAAAGCTGAAAGCGTATTATGCAGAGGAAAGTTAATTTGGGCAAAGCCTAAATGGGAAGAGGCTCCAACACAGGCTCATATAATAAGTTTTTTGTGTGAGATGGGTTTCAAAAGGTACATAGGAGCACAAAAACAAGTAGTCTACTCACATAATGATATTTATGAGCAGAGGAGAATATATTAGTTCACTTCTGATGATTTAATGAAAAGAAGAGAAAGGAAATAGAGGTGGATATTAAAGGAAGAACAGTACTTGTTACAGGCGGGAACTCAGGTATAGGAAGAGCCATATCAATGGTTTTTGCTGAGCGTGGAGCAAATGTATGCATTACCTATAATAAATCTGAAGATGAAGCTATCAAAACGGTGAAAGAAATTGAAAAACTAGATGTAAGAGTAAAGGCATATAAAACAGACATTTCCTCTGAAGAACAGGTTACTGAATTAATTAATTTCATTGAAAGAGATTTCGGAAATTTATGTGTATTAGTTAACTGTGCAGGAAAGACACACATAATTCCTCATAACAATTTATATGAAATGAAGTCACAATATTTCGATGAGATTTTCAATGTCAATGTTAAAGGAACCTTTTTCTGTTGCAGAGAAGCAAAGCGCTTGTTGGAGAAAGAAGGGGGTGTAATTGTAAATATTACGTCAACGGCGGGACTGAATGGATTAGGAAGTTCTATCGCATATGCCGCATCTAAGGCTGCAGAGATTAATATGACTCGCTCATTGGCGAGAGTGTTTGCTCCAGCTGTTAGGGTGCTAAGTGTTGCTCCCGGGCTTGTTAAAACACGGTTTTCTGAAGGGCTAAGTGGTAATTACGAAAAAAATGCAAGTGAATCTTGCTTAAAGAGGTTGGTTACGCCAGAAGAAATAGCTGATGTAGTTGATGCCTTAGTTTGTGGAAACGAAATTCTTACTGGAATTACTGTAGTGGCAGATGGCGGAAGGGTTTTCTAACAGAGTGACTAAATATTAGACAAATATGTCTAAGAAAAACAAGGAGGACAAAATGAAACGGCTGTTATCTTTACTGTTGGTATTTGCGCTAGTGATTTTTGGACTGGTAGGTTGTGCTCAAAGTGATGGAGGAAAAAGTACTCAAAGTGATGTAGATAGTAGTGACAAAGTAAGCGTAGATGCTTCTCCAAAGGATGTTGTAACGATTAAAGTAGGGCACGTTTGTGCACCTGCTCATCCGTGTCATCAGTCGTTTTTGGATTTTGGTGAGAGAGTAGAAGAACGATCTGGTGGAACGATGAAAGTTGAAGTCTATCCATCTAGTCAATTGGGCAGTGAACGCGAAATGATTGAAATGACTTTAGCGGGTTCCATGGAAATATTTTATAGTGGAAGTCAGACGCTGGGACTATTTTGTGATGCAGTAAACTTTCAAGGACTTCCTTTCTTTTTTACGGGAGGTAAACCAGCGGCTCGCGAATTTTTCGCATTATATGGTGATGAAATCGCCCAAATATTTGAAGATGAGCTTGATGTGCAGATTGTTTGGACAGATAACTCCGCATATGGACAGGCTTCACAAGGAAAGAAAATAGTGCTTCCTGAAGACATAGTAGGTGTAAAGATTAGAACGTTAGAGACTGAGATGATGATTAAAACATATGAGGTATTAGGTGCATTAGCCACACCTGTCAATGCAAGTGAAGTATATACAGCGTTGCAACAGGGAACGATAGACGCAGCTACTTCAAATGCAATTTTACTGGATATGATGAACTGGAAAGAAGTAAGCGATTATTATTTGGACAGTAAATTGTTTGTGGACATGGGTGTGAGTATGTATACCAATGAATTCTTTAATTCATTAACACCGGAACAGCAAGTCATCTTTACTGAGGAATTGGAGACATTTACTAAAGAATATAGTGCTGCTTTTGATGCTGCTGAATTAAATATTATTGATAACTTAGTTGCGTCCGGCATTGAGGTCACAGTGCCTAATAAGGAGCAATACGAGCAATGGATAGAGGCAGTACAACCTGTATATACATGGTTTAAGGAAAAGTATGGAGAAAAGTATCCAGAATTGGATAAATACATTAAGGCAGCTCAAGAAATTAACGCAAAATATACGACAGAATAATGGACGAAGATTGTTACTAATATATTAATAAAAAAAGATGTACAAATAAGTAGGTCATTGCCTTAGGTCATAGTAGTCTCAATGACTACTATGACCTTTAAAGCATTTAAAGCAATACTATACGACTGTAAGATCCATATATTTTTGGAGGGTTACATGAAAAAATTTGACGATGTATTAAAGTTTATTGAAAAGTGGATAGGGATCATTTTAATGTTTGCAATGCTCTTGTCTATTACTCTTCAAATTGTTTTTCGCTGGACAAAAACTCAAGTTGCTTGGACTGAAGAACTAGCAAGATATTTGTTTGTTGTCGTAACATATTATGGTGCTCTTTATGCAACAAGAAATCATAGCCACCTAAAAGTTGAATTATTAGAAACCTTGACGGGAAAAAAAGGTAAGTTTGTTCTTCGACTAATAACAAACATTTCGTCAATTATTTTCTATATATTTCTGACAAAAATAATGGCAGATTATCTCAAATATCTAACTAGAATCAAGCAAACTTCTGCTGTGTTGAAACTGGATATTAGAATTATATATATGGCGCCATTAGTATTCGCAATTGTTGGGATATACGAATTGGCAAAAGATACAATTCTTGTTATCAAAACTAAGGAGGTAAACTAATGAATACTGCTGTTATTATGACGGTTGCATTTATAGTTTTGCTTTTTGCACAAGTCCCTATCGCAATCACACTATTCTATGTTTCATTTATTTATATCGGTTTAACTGCAAAAATGGCTTTTAGCACAGTAGCATCAACAATATTTGGAGCGGTAGATTCTTTTCCGTTAATGGCGGTTCCAATGTTCATTCTAGCCGGTGCATTTATTGAAAGTGGCGGTATTGCAAAAAGACTAATTAAATTTGCGGGTGCGCTTGTGGGTCATTTGACCGGTGGCTATGCGATGGTACTAGTTGTAGCTTGCGCTTTTTTTGGAGCGATATCAGGTTCTGCACTAGCAACTGTAGCTGCGATGGGAGGAATGCTCCTACCAATGATGCTTGAAACGGGATATCCAAAAAGATTCTCTGTTGGGTTAATTTGTGCTTCCGGCGTGCTAGGTATTATTATTCCACCTAGTATTCCTATGGTTGTATATGGATCTTCCACGGGTGCCTCTGTTGGAAAATTATTTATTGGAGGGTTTGGACCTGGAATTCTGTATTCAATACTTCTTATGATTGTTGTTTATATTTATTGTAAAAAGACAAATCTAAAACCAAGTGCAGAACCTTTTTCATGGAGCAATTTGGGGAAAGCCACTGCTGAGGCTTTAGGAGCCTTATTAGTACCTATACTTATCTTAGGGGGGATTTATAGTGGTCTTGTTACTCCAACAGAGGCTGCAGCAATTGCCTGCGTGTATTCAGCACTAGCAGGGAAATTAATTTACAAAGAATTGACTTTTGAAAAGTTTATTCAAGCACTAGATAGTACAGCAAGTCAAAATGGAGTGATCATGTTTGTGTGTGTTGGTGCAACATTATTTGGAAAAGTGTTAACAGTTGCCCAAGTTCCGCGTTTGATGACAATGTTCATCCATGGTTTAACTGAAAGTAGAGTAATAGTACTGTTGTTAGTTAACTTATTGTTATTAGTAATTGGCTGTGTGGTGGATGTAATCCCAACGATTATGATATTTGCTCCAATTTTTTTACCGATTGTTGAATCATATGGAGTAGATCCGGTTCATTTTGGGTTGATCATGGTCTTTGCGTGTGGTATTGGTCTATGTACTCCGCCTGTTGGTGGAAATCTATTTGTGGCGACAAGCATTTCTGGTTTGAGTTTTATAGAGGTAGTTCGCGGCGTTGTTCCCTTATTAATAATAATGATAGTTACTCTACTTCTGATAACTTACTTACCTCAACTCACGTTGTTTTTACCTAACCTTCTTGGCGTTTGACGAAGAAAATTGAAAACAGAGAGATTAAGTATGCTTTATTAAGCAAAAGCGGGAGAGCGATTGATTCTTATAGATGCATATAATTACAGATGCTCAATTCTTGTATGTGTGAAGTTCTGCGATCATTGTTTCCGAGTGCTCTCTGTTGTTGAGGAGGAGCTCTATATCGAAATACATGTGATATTTAGTGAGAAGTACAGAATGCTTTCTGGCCTCTACAGTAGAATCTCTTTCGCTTGGCGCTAACCACTAAATGGTGGAGTGGATTTTTAGAGATTTTTCCGAAAGATTTTTGATTAGCGTTTTGTTGTAAGGTAACAGAAGTCCCTTAACGAATTAACTCGGTAAAGTGATTAGAAAGCAAATGAGGCGGCTACATCAAAAAAAGTTTCATGTTCATAGCGTTTGTACTCAGCTAGTCAGCGAGAAATAAGTTAGGCGAGTGTTGTTATTTTCTGTGGAAATGTCCTCAATTGTTTTCTCCCAGGAGAGGGGTGTTACTGAAACCGGGTTTTGAAGTCTCTACTATATCTTTTCCGAATGACTTGCTTTTCTATTACCTGTAGCTTAACTGGATAATGTTAAACGGTAGTATTTGTAATAGCATTTTGGCATTTGGAACTGTTTCTTTAATTATAAGTGTATGTGTAGATATTCTGGAGGATATATAGCGTTTTTAACTTACAAAAGGAGAAGTTTTTAAAATGTATGATTTGATTATCAAAAACGGAACAGTTTTAGATCCTGTGACAGGTACTTCAACGACTAAAAATATATACATAAATAATGGTAAGATAATTGAGACTCCTGCAAACGAAAGCGATACGTGTGCGATAAAAACAATTAATGCGAGTGGTTGCTATGTTATGCCTGGTTTGATTGATGCGCATATCCATGTATTTGAAGGTGGAAATCAGTTTGGCGGAAGGGCTGATCTCTGTTGTCCACCAAGTGGCGTAACAACTGTAATTGATGCGGGAAGCGCAGGAGTTTATACTTTTGAGTTGTTTTATAAAACGATAATTCTTAACTCTACAACCTCTATTAAGGCAGCGATCAGTCCTTCTGCCTCAGGTGTATTAGGACCTCCGCATGAAGAAAATCTCGATCCTTTCTATGGTTCGCCGGAAATAATGTTTCCATTGTTTGAAAAATATAAGGATGTTTTAGTAGGAATTAAGCAGCGAGTACATGAAGGAGTTACTGAAATAATCGGTTTAAAATCATTGGAGCAATCTGCAAAAACAGCTGAAAAACTTCGAAAAATGGGATATCAATGTAATCTTATGGTCCATTTTGGGAACTTATCTGAAGGGGTTAGTGTAAATAATATATTAGACTTCTTAGTTGAAGGCGATGTTTTTACTCATATTTATCGCCCAGCTAATGGGACAACTATTTTTGGAGAAGACGGAAGAGTGTTAGATTGTATAAAAAAAGCTAAGAAAAGAGGTGTTATATTTGAAAGCGGATGTGCAAGATCCCATTTTTCTTGTGATAGCGTTAAGAAAGGATTTAAAGACAGTTTTCTTCCCTATATCATAAGTACTGATATGGTTAGAGATACTAATTACTGGTCTCCTTCAGGCTGGCTTGCATTGAAGATGTCCATTTATCTCAATGCAGGAATGAGTTTACGCGACGTAGTGAAAGCTGTAACTTATAATCCTGCGAAAGTGTATGGGTTACTGGACAATGCCGGATGTTTAGATATCGGAATGCCTGCAGATGTAGCAATCCTGAAAGTAGTTGATAGAAATTATCTCATTGAAGATATGTTCGGTGGTAGTATGGAATGTAATAAACTTATCGTTCCAATGGCGACTATCAAAAATGGAAATGTAGTTTTTCAACAAATATTTCTTGGAATTCAGGGAGGGTTGAGCAATAATAATTGAAGCGCTGGATTTTGAATATTATTCATTTTCCTACTTTGTATCTTTAAGCGAGACTTTTTGTTTTGAAAGACTATTATCAGTGGTTGCTATGCTAGGTAGTTTCAAGGACAATGATGGATAATATAAAGAACACTCTATACTCCTTCTCTGCTCACTTTGTAAAATTGTAACAGTCCTGTTCAGAATGGACTCTCTCAGCAAATCGTTACTATTTTCTTTATTCTCAGGTTACGAAAAATATTAAGAAGGATCCGCAAAACATATTTTATCCTACTAGTATGTCTATATCGGTTAAAATAGACGGTTCCTTATCCATGGTTTGTCGTTATACTTTGTATATACTCCTTATTATTTAACTTATCAAATCTTTTATGAATAGTTGCTTTGAATCAGTTGATCAATCAGGGAACTGAAAAATAAGATATGAACGACTCTTCATTTCGACAAGGGATACTATACAATCATGAGTTTCCCCGCCAGCAAAGACAACAGCGCCTCTTTTCT
>JGI24709J26583_10001741_pt1 | contig 18396 bp, 15 predicted proteins | sample BioPla2DNA1_FD_26583 | JGI IMG/M metagenome (IMG submission 26583) | reverse complement strand
TTCTTCATAAGATATCTTTGGTTTTCTTCCCATAATAAAATCCCTCCACTGTAAACTCACTTTTGTATATTTCGTGTGTCTACTTTGGAGGGATCATATCATAATAGGTCTTTTAATTTTTATTAAGCATCTGCTTTTTCGATTGCTTTTTTAGCTCTATTTACAATCGTTGTAAATGTTTTAGGGTCATGAATTGCAAGTTCTGATAACATTTTTCTATTAATATCAATATTTGCTAATCTTAAACCATACATCAACTGAGAATAATTGATGTCATTATTATGAGCTGCAGCATTAATACGTGCAATCCATAATTTTCTCATTTCTCTCTTTAAATTTTTTCTATCTCTATAAGCATATCTTAATGAACGCATTACTTGTTCATTAGCGGTACGATATAAAGCATGTTTAGAACCAAAATAGCCTTTTGCTAATTTTAAAATTTTATTACGACGTCTGTTTTTTGTGTAACCTCTTTTTACTCTTGCCATACTTGTTTACCCTCCTACTTTTGAATTAGTAACTTAATGCGTTTGTAATCGCTTTTAGAAACTAATGAAGCCTTTCTTAATTGTCTTTTTTGTTTTGTTGATTTTCTAGGCGCTAAATGTGAAGTATAAGCACGACCTCTTTTTAATTTGCCAGTACCTGTAACTTTAACTCTTTTAGCTAAACCTCTTTTTGTTTTCATTTTTGGCATAATCTAATTTATTTCCTTTCACTACTTTTTAATTGGCGTTAATGTACAAGACATGGTATTGCCTTCAAGTTTAGGCTGTTTATCAATAGTAGCAACCTCACTTAACTCAGTTATAAAGTTTTCCATAACTTTTTTACCCACATCTTGACGAGTCATCATTCTTCCTCTAAAACGCATATCAACTTTAACTCTGTTACCGCCTTCAAGCCAACCTTTTGCTTGTCTAACTTTTGTATTAAAATCATTAATATCAATAACTGGAGAAAGTCTTACTCCTTTAACCTCAGTAACATGTTGATTTCTTTTTGCTTCTTTTGCTTTCTTTTGTTGCTCAAAGCGATATTTTCCATAGTCCATAATTCTGCATACTGGAGGTTTAGCCTTCTCAGCAACGCAAACTAAATCTAATTCGTAATCATAGGCTGTATTAATGGCTTGATTGCGAGACATGACTCCTAATGATTCACCATCTGGAGCAATAACTAAAACTTCTCTGAAACGGATGCTCTCATTGACTAAATCGCCTGGCATATTTTTTCTACTTATAATTAACACCTCTTTCTTCTATAAAAGAAAAGTGGGTTTGCACCCACTAAAATCAATCCCATTTGTTGACAGTAGCTGTTTACCTATACCCATTGGATATCAGGTGAGAAGGGGTGCTTCTTCTTTCCACAATTCTTTTCCTTCGTAATTGTAGCAAACTAACTTGTTCATGTCAACTTTAATTAATTTATAAAGTCGTTTATTAACGTATTTTCTTCATTTTAGACTCAATTTTATTTTTCTTACAGAACTCTTCGAACTTTTTTATACCTTCTACTCCGTTAAACTCCTCTTCAAAGTCCTTTATTCTAATTAAATCAAAGATTTTTCTAGTATTATTTTCATTAAAATATAATATCGTTATATCAGTACTTACAGAACCTTCTTTTGAGATTTCTATTTTTATTGACAAAGAAGAGTTCTTAATTTCAGCATCAGCAAAAACATTTTGTTTTTTACCATAATAACGACATAAAACTAGTTTTCTATCGATTAACATATTAACACCTCAACTATTTCAACAATAAAGTTTACTACACCTTTTTAATCATTTCAAGATGTTTTAATTAATCAATAATTTCACATTTTTAGTTAGCTACTATATTTATCAGCTTATTAGGAACATAGATTATTTTCCTGATTGTTTTGCCCTTAATTTGAGCATCAACTGTAGGTATTTGCAATGCTAATTCTTTTATCTTTTCTTTATCAGAATCTAAAGCAACATTTACTCTTCCTCTTAATTTACCATTAACTTGCACAACAATCTCAACCTCATCAACAACTAGTTTTGTTTCATCATATTGTGGCCATGGTTCATAAGCCAATGTTTCTTTTCCAGTATAATGTTGATGCATTTCTTCACACACATGAGGAGTGATAGGGCTTAAAATCTTAATAAAGTCGATAATCATTTCTTTGTTGACCTTTTCAGCTTTATAACATTCATTAATAAAAATCATCATTTGAGAAATAGCAGTATTAAAGTTTAGCGAATCAATATCATCACTAACCTTTTTAACAGTAAAGTTAAAGACATAATCTAACTCTGGAGTTTTTTCATCAACAATCTTTTCTGGTGTTTCCATTATTAAGCGCCATACTCTTTCAATCCATCTTCTAGAACCTTCAACTCCTTGTTCACTCCAAGGTTTTGAAGCCTCAAGTGGTCCCATAAACATTTCATATAATCTTAAGGTATCAGCACCATATAATTTAACAATGTCGTTAGGATCAACAATATATTCAGGGAAACGTTTACCCATTTTGATTCCATTAGCTCCTAAAATCATTCCCTGATGGATTAACTTTTTAAAAGGTTCTTTTACTGGGACAATACCCTTATCATATAAATAATTATTCCACATCCTTGAATATAATAAGTGACCAACAGCATGCTCTGGACCACCGACATATAAGTCAACTGGTAGCCAGTGTTTTAATAATTTTGGATCAGCAATAGCGTTTTCGTTATGTGGATCAATATATCTTAAAAAATACCAACTGCTTCCAGCACTTCCTGGCATGGTAGAAGTTTCTCTTTTACCTTTTTGACCATTAACATTTATATTTACCCAATCAGTAGCCCTATCAAGTGGAGCTGCTCCACCTTTATTTGGAGAATAATCATCTAATGTTGGCAAAACTAAAGGCAATTGATCTTCAGATAACGAAATCATATTTCCATCTTCTAAATGAACTATTGGAATTGGTTCACCCCAATATCTTTGCCTAGCAAAAATCCATTCTCTTAAACGATAATTAACTTGAGCACTACCACATTTATTCTCTTCTAACCATTTTGTCATTGTTTCAATAGCATCTTCTTTATTCATGCCGTTGATAAAACCAGAATTTATATGGATTCCATCATCGATGTAAGCTTCAACACTTACATCTCCACCCTCTAATACTGGGATAATTTCTAAATTATACTTTTTGGCAAATTCATAGTCTCTTTCATCATGAGCAGGAACTGCCATAATTGCTCCAGTACCATAACTAGCTAAAACATAATCACTAATCCAAATTGGAATTTCTTTATTGTTAACAGGATTAATTGCATAGGCCCCAGTAAAGACACCTGTTTTATCTTTACTTAAGTCTGTTCTTTCAATATCAGATTTAGTAGCACAAACTTTTTTATATTCTTCCACCAACTGTTTTTGTTTAACAGTTGTAATCTTATCAACTAAAACATGTTCAGGTGCAAATACACAATATGTAGCGCCAAATAAAGTATCACTTCTAGTTGTAAAAACACTAAAGGTTTCATCAGTATTTGCTACTTTAAAATCAACCTGAGCTCCTATTGATTTACCAATCCAATTTCTTTGAATTTCTTTAGTTGATTCTGGCCAATCTATTTCTTCTAAACCTTCAAGTAATCTTTCAGCATATTTGACAATGTCGATTACCCATTGTTTCATATTTTTTCTAATAACAGGATAACCACCACGTTCACTTTTACCATCGATGACTTCGTCATTACTTAAAACGCTTCCTAATTCTTCACACCAATTAACTGGCATATCAATATATTTAGCTAAACCATCATCAAATAAAAGTTTAAAAATATATTGTGTCCATTTGTAGTAGGAAGGATCACAGGTAGAAATCATTCTATCCCAATCATATGAAAAACCAAGATTTTTTAATTGTGATGTAAAAAACTCAATATTTTGTTTAGTAAACTCATCAGGATGATTGCCAGTACTAATAGCATATTGTTCCGCTGGTAAACCAAAAGAATCAAAACCCATTGGATGTAAAACATTATACCCTTCCATCCTTTTCTTTCTAGAAACAATATCGGTGGCGGTATAACCTTCAGGATGTCCTACATGTAGTCCTTGACCACTTGGATAAGGAAACATATCCAAAGCATAAAATTTAGGTTTAGAAAAATCATAGGCATCTGTTTTAAATGTCTTATTTTCTTCCCAATACTTTTTCCATTTTCCTTCTGTAATTTCGTGATTATAACTCATATTAATTCCTTCCCTCTTTTAAAAAAATAAAAGGTGCTACTCTAAGGACCCTTACGGGCGGTACCACCTTAGTTGACCTCTTTTGTCCACTCAAAACGACTTTAACGCAGTCATACATCAGCTCATAGGGTGAGTTCAGTTAATTGTCTGCTAATTTCCATCAACCATTAGCTTTCTATTAAGTCCAGTTTCACTTACTATTCCTAATCAACACTGTCTATATTTTAGTAATTGTAAAGCTAAATGTCAAACTGATAGCAAATATTTTTATTTTAAATATATTTAAATTGATAAATGAATGATTAATTTATATAATAAAAGTGTCATGAGAACAAAATTAGAACATCGAACACTACCTGATTATAACTTACTTGAAGAGTTAATCAACTCAATTTCCCATGGACTTGGAGCGCTTTTTGGTGTTATTGTTTTGGTAATGTTAATTCTTAAATCTATTCAAAATAATAATGTTGCACAACTGATTACTGGAATAATCTATGCTCTTTCTTTGATTGCGTTATATACTTGTTCAACTGTATATCATGCCATAACTCATAAATTTACTAAAAAAGTTATGCAAATAATTGATCATTGCATGGTTTATATTTTAATCGGTGGAAGTTACACGCCAATATTGGTTTGCAGTATTATGAAAGTAAGTCCAGTTAAATCTATTATTTTATTAATTATAATTTGGATAATAATTATCATTTCAATAATATTGAATTCAATTGATTTAGAAAAATATAAAATTTTCGCCCACATTTCTTATCTAGCTTTGGGCTGGATTGTAATAACCATCTTAAAAGATACCTACATTGCCTTGACTCATGATGGATTTATGATTCTACTATATGGTGGTATTGCTTATACAATCGGTGCTATTATTTATGGCATAGGAGTTAAAAAAAGATATTTTCATTCTATATTTCACTTCTTTGTTTTAGCTGGATCTATCATCCAATTCATCAGTATTTACTTATATGTCTTTATTTAACATCTAATAATATTGAATATTATAAAGTTATCGTTTAATATCAACAAAAAGATTACCAAGTTGGTAATCTTTTATATTTTATAAGATTTCTTAATTACATTTATTTTTTTCTTACATAATCAATAGGTCGTACTATAAAATTGCTATTAAGGTCACAATTTCCATTTACATACATAATCTCTAATCCGTTATAAGTGAAAATATTGTTATCAGGTTTAATCTCTACATATAAATCCCATAGCTTTTCATCGCTATATTTATAATCCTTAAATGGAGAAATAAAACCGTTGTTAGAATAACTTAAATCCAAAATTTCAACTATTTGACTTAAAGGTGTAAAACCATTTGTATATACTGTTCCCCAGTAATCAAGCCAACCATTCCAAGGAATAAGCAGACATTGCACATAAGGATCATGGGATTCAGTATAAAGCCACCATTGACTTTTCCCTTCTTCTTGAATATGTCCATTATGTTTTCTATCTACTTCAAGATGATATTTAAAATAATCACCAAACCAATCAAAATAACAAAACTGTCTATCGGTTACTTTCTCTGAACTAACATTGTTTTTATAAGTAAAAATATATCCAGATTCATGATGTAAATAGATTGTCTGTTTTTTTAATCCAATTCGAATTTCAATTCGACAACATTGACTATCAGTAAGTTGACCATAAGTATAAACTTCAGTTTCATAAAAAGTTTCCTTGTTAAAAAGCTCTATATATCGCTTAGCTTCACTGAAACTAAGTTTATAATTATAGTTGCCTTCATCGTAAGGATAAGGAGCATAAATTTTTACCTCATACCAAAAGAAACTCACTATTAAAAATACAATTGTTACAACAGCTATCAACAGTAGCCCTATTTTTCTTTTTTTCATATCTATTTCCTCAAACTTATTTTATCATACAATACTAATATCTTTCTATATTTCAAATAAAAAAGTAAAGTTTCAACCTTACTTTTTATTCTAACTGTGCTTTACCAGTATATAACTGATAATATCGACCTTTTTGTTCTAATAAAGAATCATGATTTCCTCTTTCAATGATTTGACCTTTTTCTAAAACAATAATTGCATCAGAATTTCTAACTGTTGATAATCGATGGGCAATAACAAATACTGTTCTGCCATGCATTAATCTATCCAGACCTTCTTCAATCAATCTTTCAGTATGAGTATCGATAGAACTAGTAGCTTCATCCAAAATAAGTACTGGTGGATTAGCTACTGCTGCTCTAGCAATATTTAATAACTGTCTTTGTCCTTGTGATAAGTTAGTTCCATTGGCTGTTAATATCGTATTATAACCTTGTGGCAAACGATTAATAAAACTATCCGCATTAGCTAATTTAGCTGCTTCAATGCACTGTTTGTCAGTTGCTTGTAAATTACCATAACGTATATTATCCATAACTGTTCCAGAGAATAAATTTGTTTCTTGTAAGACAACTCCAAGTGAAGAACGCAGCGAATCTTTCTTGATATCTTTAACATCAATTCCATCATAAGTAATTTTACCCTGATTTACATCATAGAAACGATTTATCAAGTTAGTGATAGTTGTTTTGCCTGCTCCAGTTGAACCAACAAAAGCTATCTTTTGACCTGGCTTAGCATATAAACTAATATCTTTTAATACTATTTTTCTATCCTCATAACCAAATACTACATCATGAAATCTAATATCACCTTTTAGTTCTATTAATGAATTTTCATAAGGGTTTTTCCAAGCAAATATTCCAGTTTTTTCGATAGTTTCAATTAAATTACCTTCTTTATCTTTAATAGCATTAACAAGTGTTATTTCACCATTATCAACTTCATCTTGAGAATCAATAATTCTAAACACTCTTTCAGCACCTGAAATTGCCATCATCATACCATTGAACTGATTAGATAAATGGTTGATTGGACCAGAAATTTGTCTTGTATATAATAAGAAACTAGACAATGCTCCTAAAGTAAATACTCCATCAATAGTCATTTTAGCTCCTAATACAGCAATTACTGCATACAAACAATAAGCAATATTGGCATTTATAGGCATAAGCATTCCAGCTGAAGCATGTGCCCTAACTGCTGCGTTAAACACTTTATCGTTATATACCTTAAATTGTTTTATTGCAGCTTCCTCATATTGGAAAACCTTTATAACCTTTTGCCCTTGAAACATTTCTTCAACATAACCGTTGATATCACTGCCACCTTTTTGAATTTCAATAAAGTATTTACGTCCTGTTTTTCCTAAAACATAAATTACCATAAACATTAAAGCCATAGCAATTAAAGACACTGCTGTTAGTTTAGGGCTTAATTTAATCATCATAAATAAGACACCAAAAACATTAATTGCAGTAGAAATTAATGCTGGTAAAGTTTCAGCAATAAGTGGTCTCATGGTGTCAACATCATTAGTATAGAAACTCATTAATTCACCATGAGTATGACCATCAAAGAAATTAATAGGCATATTTTGCATTTTGGCAAAGAGTTCTGTTCTTACATCATGTAACAATCCTGTAGAAATGATAGAAATCATTTTCCTCCATATATATGATGCTGATACACCTGTCAAATAAATACTTGCCATAAAGGTCAACATCTTTATAAACTCCGTTAAATCTGGATTTTCCTGTCCTATGTATGGCACAACAAAATCATCAATAATAGGAGCAAAGAAATATGAAGCAGCAACATTTGTTAAGGCTCCAATAATAATACAGACAAAAACAACAAACATTGCCAGTTTATAAGATGATAAATATCTGAATATTCTAGCAATTGTAACTGGGATGTTTTCAGCTCTAGCTGTGCGAATCTGACGATAACGACGTTTTTCAGTCATATTATTCACTCACCCCTTTCAGTTGTGTATAATACAAATCACTATAGATTTCATTAGCTTTTAACAAATATTCATGATTACCAATATCAGTAATACGACCATCTTCCATAACCACAATTTTATCAGCATCCATTACCGAAGAAATACGCTGAGCAATGATAATAGTTGTCATATTAGATAGTCTTTTATTTAATCCTTGACGTATACGTTTATCTGTATCTGTATCTACTGCACTAGTTGAATCATCTAAGATAATTATCTTAGGTTTTTTAAGCAAAGCTCTTGCAATAGTTATCCTTTGTTTTTGACCACCAGAAACATTAACTCCACCTTGCCCTAAATCTGTTTGATAACCATCAGGAAATGCAGAGATAAAATCATGAGCTTGAGCAACTTTGCATGCTTCTACAATTTCTTTAAAAGTAGCATTCTGATTTCCCCACAATAAATTTTCTTCAATAGTTCCACTAAATAAAACATTCTTCTGTAAGACTACTCCTATTTCTTTTCTTAAATTATCCAGTTTATAATCCTTTACATTATGACCGCCAACATAAACATTACCAACAGTTGCATCATATAATCTGGGAATTAATTGAATCAAAGTTGTTTTACTAGAACCAGTAGAACCAATAATACCTATTGTTTCCCCTGAAGCAATCTCTAAATTAACATCACTTAATGCCATTTTTTGAGCATCTTTACTATAAGCAAAACTAACATTTTCAAATTTAATTGAACCATCTTCTAATACTAAATTATCATCGTTTCCAATATCATTAATATCAATAACTTCATTTAAAACTTCATTAGCTCTATCAACCGATGCTTGAGCAAAGACAATTTGCATCATAATTGAAGAAATCATTATTAAAGCAAACAAGATTTGTTTTAAGTATGAAAGATAACTCATAAATTCACCAACAGTCATCATTTGATTAATAATTAAATTTCCACCTAACCAACTAACCGCAATCATACAGCTATACATAACTAAGTTAAAAAATGGATCATTAAACAAAACAATGCTTTCAGCTTTTCTTTGAAAATCTCTAACATTTTCAGATGTCTTTTTAAATTTTATTTTTTCAAATTGTTCTCTAACAAATGTTTTTACTACTCTAATGGCGATAAAGTTTTCTTCCAATTTACTATTCATGTCATCAAATTTAGACATTAAGATTTTAAAACGTGGATAAGCATTATAACCAATCAAAAATAAGCCTAAAGATAAAATAGGAATTGCAAACCAAAAAACAGTAGCTAAAGACTGATTGATTTGATAAACCATTAAAGCACTAAAAAATAAATTAATTGGAGCTCTAAATAAATGTCTAACAATGGCAACATAAGCCATTCTCATCATTCTCATATCAGAAGTCATCCTAGTTACTAAAGAAGGAACTTCAAATTTTTCAATATTAGCAAATGAATAAGTATTAATTTTTTTAAACATGGCGGTTCTTAAATTATAAACAAAGCCACTAGAAGCAATCGCACTAGTATATCCAGCTAAGCCACCACAAATCATTGCCCCCATACTTAAGCCAACCATCAAAAGTCCCATTTTAATAATGTAATTGATGTCAGCACCAGTTGGACCATTTACTCCAACATCGATAATCTTAGACATAATATAAGGAATAAGCACATCAAAAAGCACTTCTAATATCATTAAAATTGGCGTAATAATCGCAGCAACTTTATATTTGCCCGTATATTTAAAAACTAAATTAAACATTAAATACCTGCTTTCTAATGAAAAATATATGTTGTAAACTCAACATATATTTTACTCTTATTGGTTATATAAATCAACTAACTAGTTAACTTTATTTTAAAAATCAAAACTATTCTTTTACTATGGTATAGTTTTTTAATTCCTTAGCTAATCTTTTATAATTTGGGCATATTTTTTCTAATTCTTGGTAGAATTGTCTTTGATGATTTCCTTGTTTAAAATGCGTTATTTCATGATAAATAACATATTTAATTAGTTCATAAGGTAAACAAGCAAGAAGATAATTTAAAATAATTAAATTCTTTTTACTGTAACAACAACCCCATCTACTTTTATAAATTTTAAAATCAAGTTTAAATTCAATACCTAATTCATATTTAACTTCATTAACATACTGAGTCAATATGGCAGCTAACTGTTTTTTGTAATTTGTCTTTATACTCCTTATGCTTTTTCCACAAAGCATTAAATTATTATCTCTAATTAAAAATTCGCTTTTTTTACCAGTAATAAGGTATAAATTAAATTTTTTACCCAAAAAGTATATTTCTTTGTCCTTTTCCAAATCAAAACAGACATTAATTCTAGGATCATTAATTTTATTTTCAATCCATTTTTCATGTTTTTTGACGAAGTCATCAATCATAAATTTTGGAGTAATTAGTGGAGCAAAAACAAAAACCTGACCATTTTCTACTTTGATTGACATTGTTTTTCGAGCACTTCTCTTTAATCTATATTTAACTGACATATCTTTCCCACTCTTTCATCATATTGATGATTTCATTTTTCTTATCATCTATTTCATTATTAAGTTGATCCATTTTCTGATAATCGTGATAATACTCTTCTTCAAAACGTAAAGCTCGCAAATCTTCTAGTTCTTCTTCTGCTCTTGCTATTTGTCTTTCCAGTGATTCAGCTCTTTTTTTATTTTCTCTTTCTGTTTTAGAGTCAATAATTTTTTCTTCTTTAACTTCTACTATTTTCTTATTACATTCAATATTATTCACTTTTTCTAAAAATTCTTGATAATTTAATTGATAAAAATTAGTTTTATCACCATCAATATATAGAATACGATTAGCTAATTTATTAACAAAATATCTATCATGGCTTACAAAGATAACTGTGCCATCATATTGAATTAAAGCTTTTTCTAAAGCTTCTTTTCCCGCAATATCTAAATGATTGGTTGGTTCATCCAGTATCAGTAAATTAGCCTTAGAAAGCATAATTTTACTCAATAGCAATCTGACCTTTTCTCCCCCACTTAAAACATCGCAAGTTTTAAAAACATCATCAGCAGAAAACATAAAATTTCCTAATACTGTTCTAATTTGCGTATGGTCATATTCTGGATATAAATCCCACAACTCATCTAAAACTGTTTTTGTTGAACTAACCTGGGCCAAAGATTGATCAAAGTAAGCTACTTCTATTTGATGACCATACATAAAATCTCCTGACAATGGAGCAACTAAACCCATGATAGTTTTTAAAAATGTACTCTTGCCTAAACCATTTGGACCAATAACACCTAATTTGTCAGCTGAATATACTTGTAAATCAATTCTACATAGCGTTTGATCATAGCCTATTTCTAGATCTTCAACAATTAAAACCGTATTACCACCCTTAATACTTTTTTCAAAACGAAGTTTCATCTTCCTTTTATCCTCATTAGGCCTTTCAATTTTAGTCATCTTTTGTAAGTATTTAATCTTACTTTGGGCAAAAGCTGCTTTATTTTTTTTGTATCTGAACTTCTCTATTAACTTTTCAAGTCGCGCTATTTCTTCTTGCTGATTTTTATAGGCAATTTGCTGACGATTAAATTCTAATTCCTTTAATTGAACATATTGACTATAGTTGCCAACATAATGATGTAATTTATTAAACTCAAATTCATAAACTTCGCTAATAACCTTATCCAAAAACATTCTGTCATGACTTACAACAACAATTGCATTAGGATATTTTTGTAAATATCCTTCTAGCCACTCAACTGTTTGAATATCTAAATGATTAGTTGGTTCATCTAAAAGTAAGATTTCTGGCTGTAAAAGTAATAATCTGACAAAAGCTATTCTTGTTTTTTGACCACCAGAAAATTCAGATATTTTTTTATCTAAATCATCTAAAGAAAAACCAAATTTTGTAAATAACATTATTTGCTGTTGATCATAATTATAACCATTATGGCATTCAAACTGATGTTGTAAACTAGCAAACTTTGCTAATAGTTCTTCTGAATATTCAGTTTCTAATCTTTTTGCTACCTTTTTTAATTGTTGTTCAATCTCTAAAATATGTTTATATACTTCAGCAAAAGATTCTCTTACCGTCATCTGCTCATCTTTGAAAGCTTGTTGTGATAAATAACCTATTGAAATGTTACCATCAATTATTAGTTGGCCACTATCTAATTCATACTCCTTATTAATAATCTTCAAAAGGGTTGTTTTACCACAACCATTTCTACCTATTATTGCAACTTTTTCATTAGATTTAATTTCAAAATCAATATCTTCAAATAGTATTTCATCACCGAAGCCCTTTGATCCATTTTTAATTTTCAACAACATTTATGACTCCATTAAAATAGCCAACTTAATTGGCTATTTGTAAATATTCTAAGATACCTTTTACAATTGCACTAGCAACTTTATCTTTTTGCTGACTCCAAAGACTTCGTGCTTTACTATCTGACATATTTATAGTAACAATTTGAGTGGTATCAATGCCGTATTTATTATTATAGGCAAAGGTATTTTTTTGAGAACTTTCTGAATATACTCCAGCTGATAAAACTACTCCACCTGCTTCTCTAATTTCATATTGTAAATCAGTTACGCCATTAGTATCTACATCACATTTAGATAGATATTTTTCATTAGGATAAATATCAGTTTCTGTTGAAATATAGTTAAAGATAGCTTTTGCCATTCTTCCAGAAGATCTATTAGCATACATAATTCCAGTTTTTCCATAAAAGTCCATATCTAAATGAATCATGTATTTTGCTCCACTCTTATAAGCTTTTTCTAATGTTCCACCTTTACCATAAAATTGAATATCTTGTCCATATTCATCTTTTAAAATTAAAACTCTTAAACCTTTTGCTTCTAATTCACTTTTTACTTTTAAAGCAAGTTCATAGACTTGTTGGGCTTCAATAAAATCTCCAACTTGCTCACCAACAAGTGAAATACCACTCATTGTTAAAGCCGGAGAAGTAGATAAAGCAATATCATATTGTGGATATTCTTCAGCAACAGTTACTTTAATATAAATATAGTTTTGATCTAAAACATCAGTAAGTGGTTTTTTCTTCTCTGAGTTAATTTCATCAAATAAATGTTTATCTGCAATTACTTCAATCTTATAATTCTTACCATAGCGAGAAACAGTATACAAAGTATTGTTAACAGATAAAACTGACTGATAGTAAGCTCTAAAAGTTACATCGCCATCAACAATATACAAACTGTAAAAACCAGGAGTTAATTTATTTAAATTGATTTGGTTATCGACATCTTTTGTCAAATCAGCAAAAGTGACAACATTATTTGAATTGATTAAATCTTTCAAAATAACACTTTTTCCATTTAAAGTATTTGATTTAGTGATATCATCTCCATAACTTTCAAAATACAAGTTTAATGATTCACCATAAAAATTGTAATCCTTAATTAAAATTGGTTGACTTCTATCCTCATTATTAATTATATCTAGAGTTTTCTTTGCATTAAAATTTCCAATTGTATAAATATCTAAATTTCCCGTCTTTGGACCAAATAGTCCAGCTATTAATGAAATCAGTAGATATAACACTAAAATAACACTTAACCCTAATGGAATAACAACATTCCATTTGATTCTAACCTTTTTATCAAACATAATAACTCCTCCACTATTTAATTATACTATTTACACTAATAAAAGTGAATAATTAAAATTTCACTAAAAAATGTATAAAACTAAATAGAATTGATTAATTAATAACTTTTTTATCCTATTACGTTAACTATAAAAAAACAATTATGTATCTTTACCGACATATAATTGTTTTTCCAACTACTAATATGTTAAAAATCTAATTACATTATTTTAGAAAACATTGCCGTTTTCTCTATAACTCCTCCAAGTATTCTCGAAAAAGTCATCGTTTTTTGGAATAGCACGAACTAAACGCCAGTTACAAATGCATTTATTTTTAATATATTGAATAGTTTGAACTTGCTCTGCTAAATACTGATCATCAACTCGGAAAGTAAATTCATCTGGTAAATAGTTGTATGGTTTATTTCCAGTTGCATCAGTATAAAGAGCACTTCCTCTAGAGCCACCTTTATTTTCTATATAATCTTTATAAGCTGTTAAGTAACATTTTTGAGCTATTAAATTATCTCTAATTTTATACAACCAGCTTAATTCAGATAAAGAAGCAATTTTAATTTCACTGCTAAAATTAGACAGAATATTATCAATATATTCTAAAGTCTTTTCTATATCTTTTTGATTGCGAATAATACCACCATAACTGCTCATTTTATTAGTTGTCTCTTTAAAAACTTCTTGCAGATTTGAATGACTTGTCAAACAATCATTAGCTAATTGATTCATTTCTTCCACTGCTTTACTGCTGAGTTTTTTAAACTGTTCACTATCATGAGTATCATTACTACATAATTTACTAATATATAGTGCTGCTCTATTTGAGCCAACTTGACCAGAGTTTAAAGCTGATCCTCCTGGTCTATAGACACCATGAGTTCCAGCTACTTCACCTACTGGGAAAAATCCTTTTAAATTAGACTGCCACCATAAATCGATGTCTAATCCTCCATTATTATGTTGAGCACACAAAGAAATCTCCAGCATCTCAGTTTCTAAATCTACATTGAAGTCTCTATAGAAATCAATTGCAGGTTGATTCATGATTTTTAATCTTTCTATTGGTTTACTAACTAAAGCGTTAGCATTTTTTAAATATTCAAAAGCCTCATGTTCTAAATTGTTTAAGTCTAAATAACCATTTGGTTCATCTCTATAATCCAAGAAAACTCTTCTACCTTTTAATAATTCTAGATAAACTAAAATATCAATAATAGAACTTCCTTCACTTACTTTTCTAGCATCAAAAGGCCATTGATATCCCTTTAAAAACAACTTAGAAGCCATTTTTTCTGGTGTTTCAAAGTAATCTAACAAAAACTCTTTAGAATCATTCATATCTTTATCAGTACTTAATACTTTTGGTAAAACTTGCATATAAGTACCTGAAACATTCCAACGTGGTTTAACCGAAGCCAAACCAAATTGCCATTCAGTCAAGTTTTTTCCCTTTACTCCTGCTTCAAAAGCTAAACCAGAAGAACCATGTTGTGAAGCAGGATATACTGCATTAGCATAAATTCCCGCTGGTCCTCCAGTAGCATACACCACATTTTCTGCTTCAATAATTACATATTTTTTCTTTTCGTCATTTTTAGATAAATCCAAGCCAATTAATCCATATACTTTTTCATTATCAGATATTATTTTAATGACTTGTAGTTTATTCCAAAAAGGAATATTGTACTCTTCAAATTGCTTTTGTAAAGCTTCAGTCATTCGTTTAGAAGTATATGGGCCAACAGAAGTAGCACGATTTTTAGGATCATGGTCTGTTTTATAACCGATATATTCGCCATAACGATTAACTGGAAACTCAACTCCCAGTTCACACAAGCGCATAAAACATGGCACGCTATAAGCAGCTTCACACAAAGCGATATCACCATCCATACATTTACCTTCAAATAATGTTTGGGCCATTTCATAGACTGAATCATTGGTATCTCCAGATAATGTAAGTTTATAGTAAGTTTGTTTGTCAGAACCCGTATTACGACTAGTACCCGCATATAGATTTTCACTAACCAGTAAAATATCATGCTGACCATATTGCCATAAACGACAAGCAGCATTAAAACCTGCAGCGCCACTGCCAACTATAACCGTATTAACTTTTTTAAATTCCAACGAATAATCTTTCATAGTTATAACCTCTGTATGTGGAATCCACCATCAACATCCACATAGTTTCCAGTAGTATACTGGAATTTGTCACTGACGAAAGCTGAAACAACATTAGCAACATCTTCTGGCAAGCCCCATCTAGCAATTGGAAATGCCCCCTCATCAATTAATTTATTATATTTTGCTTCCACTGTAGATGTCATATCTGTCGCAATTACTCCTGGTCTAACTTCATGAACCCAGATTTTTTCAGAAGCAAGCCTATCAGCATACAACATTGTCAAAGCAGTAACACCAGCTTTAGAAATGCAATATTCACCTCTAGAAGTCGAACTAACAACTGAAGAACAACTACTAATATTTACAACAACACCCTTTCGTCCATCAACTTCTTCTTGAGAAATCATCTGTTTTGCTACAGCTTGAGTTAAAAACATCGTTCCTTTAGTATTGATTCCGATAACACGATCAAAGCTTTCTTCAGTCATTTCTAGTAAATCGTTTCTTTCCAATGGAGCTACACCTGCATTATTAACTAACACATCAATTCGACCAAAATGCTTGAGGGCTTCTTTAACAATTTTTTTACGATCATCACTATTACCAATATTTGCTTGGCTGTAAGCTACGGTATAACCTTGCTTAGCCAATTGATTCAGTACTTCTTGATTATTTTCTTTAGGTTTTGTGGCTACCATTAAGACATTAAAACCATCTTTAGCCAATTGTTTTACAATAGCTAAACCTATTCCTCTGCTACCACCCGTAACAATTGCAACTTTTTTCATCTTTATTCCTCCTTTACAATACGATTTTCTCTTTTAACAGCTTCTGCGTTAAATTTCTTATATAACGGCATATAAACTTTGCTATTTCTAACCACGCAACCTGTTGTTCCATGGTCTCTCATTATTTGTGTGCAAAGTGAACAGCTAATACAACATTTTTTAGGATCCATATAACCTTGATGAATCAAGTCATAAGGTCCATCTGGATAAGCAAGGCTACTTCTGCCAAATCCAACAAAAGAGCATCTTTGAGCTTTTAGATTTGCACTTCCAACATATGGGATAAACTGTCTTAACCAAGAATAACCATTACCAACAACTGGCACATCACCTGCAGCTTTCTGAACTACTTCTGTAAGTTTAAATAATCTTTCAATACTTTCTAAAGGATGTTCATCAGGTATTGGTATTCCATAAGAAGATTTATCAAAAGGTCGTGTGACCTGTGGATATATGTAATAAGGATTACCTGCTGAATTAGACAATAATTCAACTCCGTTTTCTATCATTAGTTTTACTAGTTTTACCGGTTCACTAGGATCAAACTTCCACATATCATCATGATCACTACCAAATCCATAAGGATATGGGTGAGCATCAAAGACATTAAAACGTGAAGCAACAATAAAATCTTTTCCAACAGCTTTTTTAACTGCTTTAATTGTTTCTATTAAAAAACGTGAACGATTTTCGAAACTTCCTCCATATTTGCCTTCCCTAGTATGGCTAGCCAAAAGTTCATTGATTAAGTATCTGTGACAACCTTTAATGTCAACTCCATCAAAACCAACTTCTTGAGCCAATTTAGCTGAATATACATATCTTCCAATTAAAGAATCTAAATATTCATCAGTAACCACAATTTCATTTCCTTTATCTAGGATTGGGTCATTATAAGCAACTAAAGGTCTTGAGATATGCCCTTCTGGTCTACTATAACGTCCAGAATGAGTCAACTGTAAAATATGCAGTGGGCGATAACCATTTCTTTCTTCAGCAATTTTATTAACTTCTTTTAATAAATCAGCAAATTTACTTTGATTAGAAGCAGTAAGCATCATCTGTAATTCATTAGCTTTTCCTTCTTCAACAACCGCATTTGCCTCCCACCAAATTAATCCATAACCACCAGCAGCTGCTTTTTTATATCTTTCATAAACCAACTCACTTGGTGAACCATCAGTATTAGAGTCACATCCCTCCATTGGCAAGGTAGCCATTGAGTTTGGTGCAATCTTGCTTCCAACCTTTCTTGGCTTAAAAAGTGGGCTAAAATCATTATCTAACCTGATATCAAGACCAAGATTTTTTATTTTATCTTGAATTTCTTCTAATGTTTTAAAACTAAAAGTTTCATGTTTACTCATAAATTACCTCCTATTTAGTAGATTTTCTTACAACAATTTCATGATCTAGAATATATCTTTTGCTAGGTGGTAAAACACCATTAGCATTTTTATATTCTATTTGATTAATTAAAGCATTTCCAGCAGTTATACCAAATTGATAAAATGGCTGACGAACTGTNGACAATGGTGGTTCTAAAATAGCGCTCAACTCTACATCATCAAACCCCANCACTGACACATCTTCTGGAATTCTNATACCCATATCATGTAAAGCACGCATAATAACAATGGCTTTAGGNTCTGATGAGGCAAATATAGCATCAATATTCTCATCCCTTTTTATTAATTCTTGCGTTAAATGATAAAAGTCCTCTGCTGATTTTTTTTCATACATTACTAGACT
>JGI24709J26583_10001735_pt1 | contig 18414 bp, 16 predicted proteins | sample BioPla2DNA1_FD_26583 | JGI IMG/M metagenome (IMG submission 26583) | reverse complement strand
GATCAGCGTCGTGCCGATGTCGTCGAAGAGGTCGAAGCTCGTGTCTACCTCCGGTACATCGAGGATACCCTTCGGTCCGTTATCGAGTGGCCGCAGCCCAACGCCGAGGTCGATGAGTTCATCCCTGTTCGTCATGTTCTTTACTTTGTAATTGTTGCTCTCGTCTACGATCATCGTCCAGTTTGTCTGTGCGCTGCAGTTCGTGTACACGCCGTCCTCCTTCAGGATGCACCTGACCCTGTCGAATGACGGTCCGAATGAAAGTGGAGACGACCTTGACACCATCTGCGTCGCCTCTTCTTTCCTGTTGTTTCCTATGATGAACGAGCACCTGTACATGTCGCTGGTTGATATTAGTAGGTTCTTCGTGTTTGGGTCGTGTGCGATTGATATGCTGCTGCATGGACTGCTGAACTCGACCCAGTCTGACGCGTCCTTGATGGTGTACATCATCCTGCACTCTAGGTTCGCCGCGGGTATGAGAGGGTTCGGTTGCGTGGGTATGTAGTACGGGTCGGTCGACGGGTATAAGTGGCTTTTTACCCATTCATGTGGGTCGTCGTAGTACTCTTTTTGTGGATCCAACCACACCTTGCTCGTAGGTCCATTGTACTGGTGGCCAGGTGTGTAGTACACGCTCTCGTCCTCGATGTAGTATGGACCGGCCTTCGCGAGGTCATCGATGTAGAACTCTGACACGAGTTTGTCCGTGACGTCCGTGGTACTCCCATCCTTGTCTATCCTCGTGATAGTCACTGCCTGCTTCGTCGCGTTGCAATTGTACCACTTGCCGTTGTCACTCCACTTATTTATTCTCCACGACAACAACGTCTTCCTGCACAGGTAGCCATCGATGCATGTGTTACTGTCACTGCATTTCCTGTCCGTCTGCAACCACATGCTGTCTGGGTACGACAGTGTCCTTATCTTATCCATATCAACCCAGTCACAGCGGCACCGCTGCCTGTACACCTTCTTCATGTCAACATACTCAAGTGCCCTCACCGCCTTGCATGTGTGGTTGTGCGGGGGAGTGATGACCCACGTGACACCGCTGTTGCTTGGACTGTAGAATGACGCACCACACCCAGTCGTGAATGTGACCGTGTTGTTTTCGTTGAGCACATGGCCTGTCCTGTACGATGACATGATCTTGTTCGGGTCGAACTTGCCACCCTGCGACAACACTCTCCTCGGTGACAGCGTGCTGTTGGGCAGCATACGTGTTATCGCCCTGACCTCGTCCTCCGTGAACTGTGCGTACGACGTGTCTACCGCCACACAGTACCCCACAGGGGCGTCCTTCGTGAAGTGCCTCCAGCCGAGTCCCGTGAACAGGTGGTCGCATGTGAACGTGCCTGCCACGACCGAGAGGAACGTGACTACGCCGACCCAGACGTACATTGCGATGAACCTGCTGTTCTTCTCACTCTCCTTGAGTGCCGCTACCCTCAACTTCTGCGCCTCCTTCTGCTCCTTCCTCCTCTCCGTCCTCTCCTTACTCGCAGCATTCATATCCTCCAGCTCTGCCTCGATGCCACCGTCCTCGCTTGCTCTGAGACCGAGTGCCTTCTCGATTATGTTCGGTTCGTTGCTCTTCTTGAGGTACTTGATAATGATATCCTGCTTCTGCTCTATGTTGTCCACACCCTCATGCATATCCGCGAGTTCCACATGCATCTCCTGCTGGCCCCGGATGACACCACTCAGCTTGTTCACGATGAGCGTGATGAGGGGGAGTGAGCCGGAGATAACGATGGCAAGGAGCACGCCACCGAACATGCACAGGAACACGCCGCCGATGTCTACCGCCGTCTTGGTGTCCGTCTCCGCGGTGTTCCTCCACCTGCCGCTGCACAGGAACAGTCCCTCGATCTTGTCGAAGTATGTGTAGTTCCCGCTTATATTCACCACGTACCCGAACGCACCATCACTGTACGCGTGGACCACGCCACTGCAGTTCTCAGGCACGCTGTTAAACCTGGTGAGCACTAAAACGGGAAGCATCACTAAAATGATATATCACAGTGACCGGTCATAGTCAAATCATGTCTACACCTATCGAAACGCTCGCGCGCGTCATCAGCAGGTACAACTGGCTGAACTGCCTCGGCATGCACGGTGAGATGACGTGGGGCAGGGTACTAATGGAAATCAGTGAGCAGCTTATTGGGCTTGAACTGACTCGTGACCTAATGTCCTTTTACCTGCGTGCGACCATCAACCCACCCATCGACACAGACCACATCCATGACCTGCCTGGGTACATCGGTGACAAAAGACCGGTGTCCTACGAGCACCCAAAGATAACCACACGAATCGCACACGATCTCGCGAGGGACTACGTCACGAGGGGCGTGTATGAGATCGTCAAGTACGGTGACATGTGCAAGGAATGTGGCCTGCCTTGTATCATGACGGAGCCGCCTATCATGTACGACCGAGGCCTTCTCGCGGACGTTGGTGGGAAATCGAGGAGCTACACGGAGGGCCTCTATGGCCTCCTCGACAGTACGGAACCAGATGATATGTGCATAGACAGCCTGAACTACATCATGCACAGGAACAGCGTCACACCCGTGTTTAGCATGAGGTTCAGGCTGTACAGAGGCACTGTCATGGGGTATGCACTGCTTGAGTCATTCACGGTGGACACAGTTGCGTACAAGATCGCCATGGCGTACCTGTCAGACAGTGATGTTGTGCAGTGGGTGTGTGAGTGCTGCAGGATTGCAAACGCGGCGATCAAGTTCAAGGACAACCCAGTGCACACACGGTATATAAAGTCACTTGTAGCACGGAACATGCAGCTGCCGCAGTTCAACCTCGCTGCGCACACACTGAAGGAGGCCACCCTCGAGAAGGCCGATGCCCCGTGGGATGATGACCTGTTCATGCGTGTCGCGTGTGATGTTGTGAGTTTGTTCAGGGAGAGGATGAACATTAGGGAGCACAAGAAAGGCAGTGGCAGTACAAGAGATAAGGCAACCGACATCATGGCTGAGCATATCACTACACATGTCGCAGGCACCATCACCGCTTTCTTCACCGACCTCGTCGCGAGGTTGTGTGAGGATGGTGGCTTCGCACTCGCATTCTCTGGGGCACAGGAGGATTGTATGAGTGTGGACGAGATAAAGGACGCAGAGGAGCTGCTCAAGCAGACTGGCATAGAGATCATGGACATCTACAAGACAAAATAAACAAACAAATAAATAAATAAATACTTTACTTACCCTCTTTCTTCGCGCCTGGCCTCTCACTTGGCATTCTTCTGAGGTACGTCGCCCTCTTCCACTCTCTCCTCTTCTCCTTCTCCTTCGCTTCTTCCTTGTCCCCGTCCTTCGCTTCTTCCTTCACGTGTTCCTCGCCGCAGCCGCTCTTCTCGCAAGTGGACTTCATTTATTGTGACGGCGGTTTGTCATAATAAAAAAATGATTGTCGATCTCGATTACACGCACGTGTTACCTGATCTAAACGACTACGGCACGCACACCATCACACAGTACACAGGAGAGGATGTCAGCCCAGACGTCAAGCAGCGCAGGGAGAAGTGCAAGATGAGGCACGGCCTCGTGAAGCAGGTGACTGACGGGTACGACTTCTTATACCACCCGACGACTGCCGAGATCAAGAGCATCATCAATGCGTACTCTGAGTGCAACGACCGGGGAGACCTGCGGAACATGGTTGTCGCCCTTGAGAAGAGAAGCAAGACGGTGACCCAGGTTATGCGGGAGTTCGTCATGATCAAGCCAGTCCTCGCACAACCAACATACTTCAAGATGCTGTTCAGGATGTCACGGGACCACGGCAAAAGGTACAGAGAGAGGTTGAATGATTTCCTGGGGAAGCTGGGTATATCGACTGACAGCGAAGTGTTCATGATGCTCACTGAGTAAAAAAATATTTATTTATCAATCACAAACTGCTGTCCATTTTTACAAATGAATGCGATGGTACAACACGTCCTCAGCACACTCGACGCGTGTGTATGGCTGGACGCAGCGCTCTTCAACAGCGATGACAGGATAGGCGAGNTCTTGACGCTGTTCCCTGATAATGGCACTGAATTGATGGAAGAGTACTTCGGCATCCTTGTCTGCCCCGGGGTACAGACGGACTTCAAGAAATCCCCCGGACTACCAGTCTGCGCACTCCTCGCCAAGGACTTCCTGATCAGGCAGGTCCACATGCTACACGAGTTCCACACCGCATGCACCAAAGCTGGTGTCAAGGTCATCCCGACGAAGCCTGCCACGCTCCCGGACTCGTGGCTGTACAACGCCGAGAACAAGGACATGGTCAGCAAGTACGTGAGGAACGCGGACAGGGCGTGCACAAGAGGTGGCTTGACGCAGGTGATGCAGTACATCAATGATAACGCAGCGGACGTCATCGGTAGCATCACACGGGTGAGGCAAAGGCTGCGGACGACGAGCGACGGAGACGGTATCGCCATGGACAAAGAGTTCAACGCGGTCATCGCTGCTGATCGCGAGTTCAGGACATACCCTCTCCTCCAGTACGACCGCATGCTTATGCGCATCAAGGCGTTCACGGGGTACTTGTGCACAGTCGGTGAGAAGATCAAGAAGGCACGCGACGAAGACAGGTGCAGGCTGAGGAGTGCTGTCAAGGATCATCTCCTGCGCATGGCTGTGGAGAGTAAGGATGAGAGGGTTGCGATGCGTACGGCAATACAGGCGATGCACACGGAGATGGAGGATATGATGCAGTGCGTGTCACCTGGTGCGAGTGACGGCGAGTTCGAAAGCTACGAGGTAATCACCATGCGGGAAGCGGGTGTCGCAGTACAGGCGTTCGTCACGAGTATCCACACTAAGATCAAGCGGGACAGAACATACGCACCGCGTCTCTTCTACAAGGAACCCGTCATGGCCCCACTCAACAGGTACAAGCAGTACGTGATGAACATCATCGACTGCGAGCACATCTTCACGGTCAGGGACATCTTCACCGCGAGCGAAGACATGACACACGAGGAGTCCGACCGCATCCTCAGGGAGTTTGGTCTATAAACAGTATATATATACATATAATCATGTTTTATTCGGGTTGCTCTTCTCCTTCTCCTCCTGCCGCACTGAGAGTAACGATGTCCTCAGTGTCCATGACATTCTTCCTCGCTATCATCTCAGACAGGTACGTCTCAATCAACTTAGACGCGGTCTTCAGGTTAGTGATGACTACCTGCGCAGCGGACTGCATCGCGAATCGCTCTGCCTCGTTGAGTGTGTTGTACATCGCCTGTATTGCCTCCGTTGGTATTATCCTGTGCTCGATCGCGAGTATGGCCTGCGAGATGCCGTGCAGGTCCTGCAGGAGGTCGTGTCCGAAGCATTGACTTATCATTGTGAAAATGGCATGACAAACCGCCGTCACAACATATGGTAGATCCTGTTGCGAGGGACGATGCGTACTCCGCGTGCGTGCTGTTGATGAAGGCATGCGATGATCAGTTCAGTGTCGATGGCGCAGCTGGCAGGGACGACGACATGAAGTATATAGTGATCAAGGACTGTTTGCTGCTTATCAGTGGCATGATCAACGCCGTTTCGTCTGTCAGTGGGTTCACCGTCTGCCTGAGTGACGCGTCGAGGGATGAAGTTGATGGTATATCATGGCTGTGCAGGACAGTGGCGGAGATGATGGACAACGAGACGAAGGAGATGGAAATGTTGGGAGTGGACGGGAAGGTGACGAAGGAGACAGTCAAGATCGTAGATGACATCATGCTGGAGGCATGCCCAAATGCACCGAACGTGAACACACAACACAGGTTATTATACAAGTCGATCATAGACAACATACTCTCATGCAAAGAACTCCGTGACGCGATCTACGAATGCGCGAACTAAGAATGGGATTTGGTACCCGGTAAAACCTTTATTTATAATCACATGCAACAGTCATCTTTCATTTTTATATATGTCGAGGGTGTCACGTGCGCTTTCATGCTCACACCCCGCCACGTCCTGTGCAGGGATCACACTGGGTGCACTAGGACCAAGACTGGTGAGTGAGACTATCAGGTCAGACGAAGTCCTGCTCAACGCGTACCACAGGTTCCTCTTAGATGGCATGAGCGAGAGGGTATTCACCGCGTCGGGTGAGACGGCTGAGGACGATGTTGACACGTACATACACAAGATAGCGGACAACCTCACGTGTGAGTTCAACGTCACGAGTGCCGATGAGTGGGGGTGCAGGGTGGTGATAGTGACAGGGAGGGAGAGTCTAACAATACCGGACGGTTACACGGTCGTCGCGATCTTCTCCATGGATTCATTCACACTCATACACAACGGCGATATATGCGAGTTCTGGTTCATCTCACAGCGCAAGAAGAAGATGTGGGTGCAGAACAACGACATCATCAACGCTGACGTAACCGGTGCGATTAGCATCGAGGGCAGTGTGGTCGTTCTCTTGAGGGTGGACGGTGTGCAGGAAGAGGCTGCCGGTGGAGAGGAAGAAGAAGAAAAGATACCATTGGAACACGAACCAGTGCCTTTGCTCAAGCCAGGGGCAGTTGATGAGGAGGAAGAAGAAGAGAGAGAAGAGGGAGAGGGGTACATGGTGGAACATGTAGCGACAAGGACAGTACAGCCAAGGATAGACCAGATGCTCGGTGATGAGGTTGAACGCAGGGCGAGGAATGAGCCAGAGGTAGACATCATGCTCGACCAGGTGACAATGACAAACAGGCTCTACAGGGAGTACAGGGACGTAATCTGTGATTCATTCAACGAAGGCGGCCTTCACGCTATCATCGCACCCACAGGCTCAGGCAAGACGAGGCTCGGGATGATACAGGCCGTGATGGCTGCGCTAGAGAATATAAAGAATGAGGAAGGGAGGAGGCACCTAGTGATAATAGCATGCCCGTACAGAGTCATCGCAGCGAACTTCTTCATGAAGCTGTCAAGCATCCAGTGCAGCAGTTACAGCGCAGGCGTACTGACACCGGTCAGGCCGTTGCTCGGGAAGTTGCTGATCTCGGACAACGTGGAGGGGAACAAGCCGAACATGTGGATCAAGAAGGCTGTGTGCGCGAGGTACTCCGGGAAGACTGTTCAGCAGTTCGAGGACTGCTTCTCGGATGTGTACAAGGAGGACGGGAAGAACGGTATCCGCATCAAGAACAAGATGCTCGTTGACTTCGTCGTCGGGAGCTACGAGATGATTGAGATATTCATGGACAGTGCGAACATCCTCAGCGAGGTCATCAATGAGAAGCTAACGGTACACGCGGTCTTCGACGAGTTCCAGGAGGCGTTCAAGTCAAGGGAGAGGAGGTTCTGTACGGCAGCAACAGTCTTTGATAAGCTTGCACATGCCAGCAAGTCATTCCTGATAATCAGTGGCAGCTACAGCCTCCTTGACACGTCCAACGGGAACGACATGGAGCGTATCATCACCACGCAGTTCGACAAGGTCACGGGAACGGAGACCACCGTTGAGGACGGGAAGGCGAAGAAAGTAGCGAAGCTGGAGAAGAGGTCGTTCAGCCTGCACAAGGTCAAGACGGCGCCGAAGGTCGTCCACAGGATCACGAACAGCAGCGACAACAGGATCGTGAACACGCTGTGCACCGCGGCGAGTGTGCTTGAGGTTGACAGCAACGGTATACCCACGAGTGGCTACGAGACGAAGTTCAACTACTTCATGTCCACACTCCCATTCTTCTTCCACATCGCGGACAGCCTCGCGCACCCGGGGAAGGGATGCACGATCGTTATGCTCAACGACAAGGCTGCTGCGGAGGGTATCATGGACGCTGCACTCGCATGCCTCGCGTGCATACAGAAGGAGCATGTGAGGAGAGGCGGTGACATCAAGGAGTGGGCACTCCCGGTGTACACACGTGACATGCTTGTCAACGGTGACCCGTACAGGACGAACATGAAGGGTAAGCACATCCTCAGCAAGTTCACTAAGTTCGGTGACCTGAGGATAAGGACAGTCGACAGGATAATGCAGATGGCGGCACAGATAGAGGAGATAAACAGGAGCAGTCGCGACAGTGTCGAGAGGAAGGCGAAGACTGACCCGCTGTACAAGGAGAAGAGGGCACTTGAGGCGAGCATAGAGGACTTCCAGCCCAGGCACATCCTAGGATCACCACGTGTGTTCAACAAGCTTTACTACGACACGAGGAAGGCATCAAGCATCAACACACAGACCACAGCGTTCACAGAGGACACGATGAAGGAGGTCACGAAGACGAAGTACAGCGTCACTTGCTACAAGGTGTGCGACTCTTGGGTGAGGATGAACGAGGATATGTTCCCTGAACTGAAGAAGGGCGAGTACCCGTGGGACAGGCCAGTGGACAGCAGGAAGCTAGAAGAGAGTGCACTGTTCGAGTTCGACGTCAAGACGATGGCGGACGTGAAGATACTCAGTACGATGGCACTCATGCTCGTGAACAATGCGAGTGAGGACTACACGACGGCACTCGAGGATGAGCTGCAGGCGGTCAGGCAGTCCCCCAGGGTGTGGGTCGCTACACAGAAGATAGGCATCGGCGCAGACTTGCCACACGTGAGGAGGGTCATCACGCTCAGCGGGAGGTACCACAGCCTGACGAATGAATTAACAGACCAGGTTCTCGGTAGGTGCGACAGGGAGAGGATGGGTAGGCTGTACATGAGTGAGGAGATCCTAGGGAGGTACACATCGAGTAGCAAGAACGTCGAGAAGTACATGAGCACCGACAACGCGGTGTACATCGCAGGGTACTACATGCTCGGCAACAAAGTGGGGCCGATCTCGCAGTACTTCAATAAAGATGGCAACAGGTACAGGATCATGACGAAGGAGGTCTCCTGGAGGTTCATTAAGTGCGTTGACGGTATCATGGTCACCGGTAGGGCACATGGTGCGAACACACACGCGACAGACATGTACATCAAGGTCACTACGAAGGACGACGCAGGCGTTGTCACCGAGCGTGGCGTAGATACTGTCGGGGTCGTGCACAAGCCGTGGGCAATGGTCGATAACTTCAGGGAGCTCGTCGGTAATATCATCGGCAGTGACGCGTACAAGGGCGACTTCGTCTTCACGAGGGAACTGAGGAACATCTTCGACGCGGAGCATGTTGGTGCACTACCGTACGCGGAGGCTGAAGACACCGAGATCATCAAGCATGTCATAGTCAACGGGAGGCAGATCGGTGTCCCGTGTACAGCGGCACTCGTCGCCAACTACTACAACACATCATACAGGAGCAACAGGCTGGTCAACCTCATCGCGAGTGGCTGCATCACGAAGGAGATCCAGGTCACCAACATATACGCACTGAGGGCGGTCTGCGATGCATGCGGCATAACGGACACCGTGGACCCTGTCTCCGTCGTGTGTAACAGTGGCTTCATCGTCAAGTCCCAGGTGATAAAGGCAGTCGATGACACGATCAAGCAGCTCTCGTTCGAACAGTGCATATCACTCTTCATCGCAATCACAGACATCCTGAGGAGCAGGCGCACAGTCTACGACAGGAATGACAGCAGCGGGAAGAAGATGCTCGAGTTCAAGTTCGCGATGGACCTCCTGAACAAGGGCACGGCGAGCGACGGCTTCGAAGACCCTTTCTCGGGGATAAGAGGCCAGGCAAACATAGACAGCACGACGCAGTGGTTCGTGTATGCAGAGGCGGCGATGTTCATCATCCAGCCGTACGTGCTAATCGAGAGTACGAAGACTGGGTACAAGCATTGGATCGGGGTAGAAGAGGGACGTGTCACGGCGGTCGCGGCGAAGATCTCGTACGTCATCAACTTCCTACGCGGCGCTACGTTCTACAACATGAACAACACAAGCGGGTCAAGGCAGCTCAGGGGTGACAGTGCGAGGAGTACAGCTGTCCGTGTCATGGAGGACGCAGTCAACATCGCAAGTGCGGCGAAGAGGATGATGGAGGCCGATGGTGCGAAACCGCCTAAGATCGTCATGGAGCAGCTACAGGGGACGTGCAACATGAAGATGATATTCATAATCAAGCTGGCGGCGAGGCTGGCACCGAAGTTCAAGATAGTGATGAAGAAGCTGTACGGCAATGACAACAAGAACAAGGCGATGGCGGAGTTCTTCGAAGACGAACGCTTCACGCAGCAGCCGATCTTCAACGCATGGTACAACCGCAGCCTACTCGCGGTAGGTAAGGATGTCATGATCGACAGCAGCTGGTGCAACTAGACTAAAAAAATAATTTATTAAAAAAATAATATATATATGTTTACAGGCACAGGCAAACCTTCACGAAGTCGCGTACCGTCTGTGTGCTTGCGCGCAACACCGGGAAGAACTCAACCGCGTCCTCTGATTCCAGTGTCTCCTTCATGTGCACTGATGAATCTAACAGCTTCATGAATATATACCCAGCCGCGGTCACCCCATCCCCATCCTCATCCTTTTCCTCGCACATGCGCCGGGTGATCCTTCCCATCCTCTGTATGAACGACATCCTGTCACTCGCGTCAGTCAGTGTACCAGCGACAGCAACGTCGAACGCGTCGTCACGCAGTACATCCTGGAAGTTCAGCTGTATGTCGTAGCTCACCTCGCCGAGGAACCGTATGTGCCTCTCAGTCAACTTCTTCTCCCTCGTGTGCATGAGCATCACCAGCTTTGCTATCTCCGCCTTGACCCCCGTGTCATCCATGAACATCGCGAGCATACACAGCAGACCGACTGCCTCCACGCCGTCATCTATCATATCGCCTAGCAAGGACACCCACCCCTCTACGCCATCACCAGCCTCATCCAGGACTTCCATCACGTAGCTGAGCACGAGCTGCCTTGTGCCGATGGGCCATATGACGACTGTGAGTACTGCATTGACGAGTGCGTCCCCCGCGGGTGTCGCGTTGTTGGACCTCATGCAGCAGATGAAGAATTCTACGTCGGTCATCTTTACGATGTCCACTTCTATTGACGTTGCACGCGTCACCAGTTGCACTAGCTCGGACAGCATCTTCCTCGTGGCATGCATATTCTTGTTGTACACTTTATCCATCTCACGGACTATCCCGGACAGGAACATGAAGTCACCCCTTTCCAGGGCCAGCATCGCGTACCCGTCGTCCCCCTTCAGTGCCAGCATCCCACCAGACTCGGCCACGACCGTGTACCCCGCCAGCTCCGCCGCCTGCTTCTTCAGTGTACGCGCAACCTCCATGAACCCCATGCTGTCGCCATCCTCCAGTTCCTCCAGCCTGTACGCTATCTTCTTGATGACGCTCACCGGCTTGTCGCCTTCTGCCCTGTCGCTGTAGCTTGTACTGGGTGTGTGTTCTTCCTTGTACATTATTATATATGACATCATGTCGTGACCATGTAATGCGCGCAAGGGAACCTCTGCTTGATCCTGTTATCATCTGTGACGTGTCTCCTCGGCCTGTTGAACAGCAGCAGCGGCTGCCCCCTGTACCTCACTCGGTTGTCTTCCTTGTCATAGCACTCGTAGTCCCTCGAGAACACGTTGAACCTGATGCGGCAGCTGAACTCGACCCTGAACGGTGTCTTCTCAGTTATCCTCACCCTGCTAACGGTCTCCCTGTAGAGCACACTGGACATTAGCATCAATGGCTGCAGGTATCCTCCCTCGAATACGTACGTGTGCCTCCTCTTCTCCTCCTTCACTGCGTTGCTCAGCCTCCCGTGCCACTCGATGTAGTCGGCAGGTACCCTCATGTTCCTGTGCGTGTACACCCAGTTCACCGGTGGCTTGACGAGTTGTGCCTCGATGTACCGCTGTGCGTGTGAGACTGTGAGTGCGACCGGTGTCACGTTGTAGTGCTTGCAGCTCTGCAGCCGGACGTCCTTCGACCTCACCGGGAACTCCGTCACGACTACGTAGTGGAAGTGCCTGACCGCCTGCAGACACTCGCCGCCGAACACCTTCAGGACCCTCGCCCCCGCGGACACCAGTACAGACGGCGTCGTTATAGTCATCCCTATTGGCTGCGTGGACACGAAGAAGAATGCCCTCGCGTACTCGTGCTCGTTCGTCCTCCCGAACCTCATCCTCTCCGCGACCTTGTACCTGTTGATGTACGTGGTCAGGTGCTCGCTGGCCATCCTGTTGCTGATCTGCAGCATCCTGTAGACCTGCGCCTGTGCCTTGACACGCTGTGTCGCAGCCTTGTACGCATTCGTTTGCCTGTTCGCGATGTGGTACGTGAACGGGATGTTGACATCGAAGCCCTCGCAACCGAGCTCCTTCGCCGCGTCGTTGTACGCGTCACTGCCCTTCACAAGCATTATCTGCCGGTCACTGGTCACTGTGATACGCCATTTCATGATGAGTGAGAAACTGTTCAGCGTGCACGAGATCAGGAGTATCGTGGACACACTCGTGAATGCGACGGAGAGGATAGCAGGGGTCAAGGTAATACCGATGAAGGACGCAGGTATGGTCGAGTTGTCATTCGCCATCGGCTTCCTCATCTCCTTCTTCCTCACGATCATCTTCGTCGCCATCATCAACGCCATCTCCAGCATGCGCAAGGAGGGAAGCGAGGATGCCGTGGATGCGGCTGAAGGGAGCGCCGTTGAGGTGAAGAAGAGGAAGGAGAGGAAGGTGAGGGTATACATGAACGAGAAGCCAGCTGGTGCGAAGACATGCAGTGGTGCAGTGGAGATAATAAAGGACAGTGTGCAGGCAGGGAAGAGAGTCGTGATCAAGTGGGCGATGAAGCCGTGGAAGCACACGACGAGGGGCACAGCGGAGCTGAACAAGGACGTCTTCAACGCGCTGTCGATCTTCGCTGACTGTGGAGGTAACGTTGAGACGGGAGAGCTGCTTGTGACTAGGGGAACACTGGAAGTGGTTGACCAGCTCGTGAAAGGGTTCAACACGGAAGTAACGACACTGTCCGTGCACATCAACAACTAAAAAAATATATATATAAATATGCTTGTTTATTCGCCTAGACGAGTACCGGTACGTACCGGCCTCTGAGTACCATGTCATCACCTGTGTACGTGACGCTGTGTATGTACAGGTCGTCTTCTGCATCGCGTGCGTGTGGGTATATGGTGAGTTCGTCCTGTGCCCTGTCGTTGTCCATGTCAGCGTACCAGAACAGGATATTGCCGGAAGTATCCTTCAGCACGAAGTAAGGTGTCCCACCTGGACTGTATATATCCTTTTGTGTGCTGTATATTGTTTGTGGTGTAACCAGGTGTGGGTATACTATCATGTTGTTCGTCTTGCCGTACGCGGTAGACATGTAGCAGCCGTAGTAGTAACTGGCACTATCAACTGGCGTCGGTGTATCTGTTAAGTCAATGTATGGTTGTTGATCTGGTGTACACCTGGTAATGACAGTGTGCGGGAGGACCACGCTCTCATCATCGCCATGCACCAACACCTTCTCACCCGTCCACGCATCACTATCTTGCTGAGTGAGTACGACGTACCTGTCTATGTCCTGTGCGTACCCATCATAGTTGTCATCCAATGTGTTCAAGTACACCGGCACTGCCGTCACTGCTGTACTCCCGTCGTTGTACTCACTTGTAATATGCCTTGATACCACACCCTCTGCGTAGAGCGCTGTCTCATTAGCGAACTTCGGCATGTGGCATCCACCCACTGCACTCACGCAGTCTCTGTCGTAGTCACTGTAATCATTGTAATCCAGTACTATACTGTCAGGTGCACACGCACACTTTGGCTGTGACCCCTCGTATATGCATCTCAGTGTTTCACTACCAGCATTGCATTTTAGATGTCCACATTCTGTGTTGTCTATTATAGTGTATTCCGCCTTCTCGCATACCATATCACTATCGTAGTCACCCATTTCATATATCATCAAGTACTGCTTGTGCATCCTCAGTGAGTACTTCATGTTAGCTGTAAAGCTCAACCCTGGTGGCAGCCTCTTCTCAAACACACTCGTCTTGTTCCCATTTGTGTCACTCCTTATGCAGCTCAACATCCAATAATTATTATCAATATCTCTACGCAGTGTCCATGTGTCTATGTACTGTGTACCTTGTGGTGTTGTCTCTGGTGTTGTCTCTGGTGTTGTCTCTGGTGTCGGTGCTAAGCATGCACGCCAGCCTGCAACATTGGAATCTAACCATGACGCACTACCATTAAACACATCAAGACTCTCCCTCACGCGTGAGAGGACGTCGAGCATGCAAAGGAGTGACACGTTCATATATTTTGATATCACCCATCACAGGCATGCGTTATAAATGAGTAACGAGATCTACGTCCCGCTCGCAAGCCTTGGCGGGGTAGTCGACAAGCTGCTGCTGTTCACGGCCCCATGCACGCAGGCATACGCACAAGACGCTGGCTTCGCCTTCAGCACGGGGAACTTCTTCATCGGGTTCTCGGTCTGCATCGCCGTGGTCGCTGCCTTACTCGTCGTGGCGGTATTAATAGACGCACACCGGGGTGAGGGTGAGCATACAGAGGATGTGGAGAGTATCGCGGACGAAGTAGTGGAGGCACCGCTGTGCCCAGATGTCAACAACATGAGCGACTGCATTACAATATACAACGACGGCAAGCAGGTGACATCGAGGAGTGCGGATGAGGTGGTGGCGGTGATAAATGATTTCCTGTCTGCGGGGAGGTCGGTCGCACTGCGGTGGTGCTTCAGAGGGGGGTACAACCAGAGGAACAAAACAGACGTCGTGAACGGGAATACAGTGGACGCGATCAGGGCGTTCTGGTTGTCCAACGGCAACTTCGCCACGAACGAGATACTGATCCACAGGGATACCGGGGTAAATATATCAACACTCGTCAGGGGGTTCTACAACATAAACTGCTGCTTGTCTGTTATCGTTATATAAAAGATGACAATATCACACACCTTTTTCATAATATATAATGTCAATGCCACCATACAAGCGCGCGGAGCAGCTCATCACAATCTTCAACGCGGTGGAGTCCATGCGCTGGGTAACGGGTGACAGCGTGACAGAGTTCGAGTACGAAACGGTCAAGACAGTGCTGTCGTCAGTGCAACTGGACGCGTACAACACTGCGTTCTTCTTCACGGCGTCGAGGGGATTGGCACACGCACCGAACATGGAGAACTTCATCGGCAGCACGGAAACGGTAATACCGCAGAACACAACACAGATTGCGAACGCGATGTGCGCACACATCCTAATAATGCAGGCGCTGCAGCTACACGAGTTCTATGAGATATCACGTGACGCAGGTATGCCATACGTCGTGACCGCTGGCTGCGGGTTGTACTACGGCGCACCGATCTTCGACGTGATGCTTGTCAATGAAGTGAGGGAGTACACTGGATGCGTGTACAATGACTTAACACACGCGGATAGCACCCATGCACTAATAGNGGCACTCCACAAAGTAATCAGGCACGCTGATATACTATGCAGCAGAGTCCGCACCGCGATAACCCGCTGCAATGACTTCAAGACACTGAACAAAACGGAGTCCCGCTACGTGATGTCTAACTGCATGCAGACGTCGTACAAGCGAACATACGGCCTCCTCAGCGACAGGCATGTTGCAAGCATGATACCAGTCATAGGCAACGAGATAACAAGTTTCCAGGAGATCACACAGCACGCAACGGACTGCCACTACCTGTTAAACGCAGACGGTGTCCCGTTCGACCGCGAGAGGATGGAGCAGGCGGGGACCGTCCTGAAATACATCCTGAAGAGGAAGCTAAACACGGAGGAGGGACGTATCCAGTTACACGCCGTAGCGGACACGTGCGCAGGGGTGCTGCCAAACGTGAACGGTGTGAACCCACACACACTGAAGAATGCTGCAGGTGCCCGTGACACTGAGGGGTTCGTCAGCGGTGAGGTCAGCGCGCTCCGTGCAAGGGTCGGAAACAGGGTCGCTGTATGCGATATCCTGTGCAGGAGGATCATGGAGAGGACATGCGTCGTGGACTACATATCATGGGCGATGTTGCAAAGGCACGCCGACTTGGTACTGTTCATGTACAAGTACGAGCTGAGCGAGTCCAGGGATAAGCTGTCATGCCTCGCATCCATGCTTGACTTCTCGACGGTCTGTGACGCGTACGCTGTGAGGGGCATCCTCGCGGCGAACACAGACATGCTCGATGTACCTACAATCGCAGAAGCAAACGATGTCGCGGAGGGTGTCATACATGCGGACTATGAGGCGGAGATGATCATAAGGGCAGGCATCGAAAGCATATTACAAGAATAAAAAAATAATTTAATTTTTACTCATATCCTACGTAGGCGTCGTTGAGTGCCGCTAAAGCGTCGTCGGCCTGTGGGTGGTGCCGGTTTACCTCGATGACGAAGAACTTCCCGTCGCGGTATGTATCTTTGATGAGGAACGTGTGGATCCTCTTCAGCCTCGTGACGGTGTTCATCAACCTCACCTCGGTGCACATATCGCCATCCGTCAACATCTTCACGTCCGTGTACGCGCATGGTGTTGCCGCACGGCAGTCGTCGAGTGACATTATTTATACACAAACGCCTGTGCAAGATCACCTCCACGTGTAACCAGGGGAGGGGACGCGGTGTAGGTNAGTAATATTAATAAAAATGAGATTTTACTTAGCCGCTCTTTTGGTAGCTGAGCNTCTTGATGTAGTCCACGACGAACGCGGAGACGGACTGTATGAGCTCCTCTGGGATGTCCTTCGCGCTCACTCTCATCGCCGGCTGTGTTGATGGTACCTCACCGACCTCACCCTCACGAAGTGCGAGTGCGTTGCGGATGATGAATCCCATGTCATTGGCACCAGCCTCGGTCAGGACACTGGACCAGACCCTCCACTCAACATCGACCATCATGTCGAACGCATCTGCGAACGAGTCAATCGAGAAGTCACCCTGTATGAGGCAGCTGATTATGGCGGTGAATGAGTCAGCCTCACGACCGAGGACGTCAATGCAGCGCATGTGCACGGAGTTGTAGTCACTGGATGCCTTGAGGCCACAGTTCGTGAAGAAGCCGAATCCATTGGATGTTGGTGTGATGTACGACGACCCAATGACGGCGTTGACGTTGTCACTGTGCTCTGGTGTTGCGAAACGGAATACCTCGAAGATCGGTGCGTCCACGTCTGGTGCTGTCCCGGATAACATGAAATGGTACATCGCGTGTGCGACCTCTACATTCCTCCTCACGACCTCAACCTCACTGCTGCACCTGATCATGCTGAGGCACGTCATGGAGAGGATCGCCTTGCTGGCTTTACCACCGAAGACGGGTAGCTTCCCGAGATCAGAGAATCTCGCCGCCCCGTCGTTCAAGCCGAACACTGCGTACAGGCACTGCTTGATGCACCACTCCGCCTGGTTGATGACCTGTATGAACTCCGCCGGGAATACACCGAACATGACCGCGAGTGTAGGTGGCTTCTCTCCGTCGAAGAATGTGATTGCCTTCGCGCCAGGGATGTACTCCTTGGACTCACCCGTCCATATGTGCCTGTTGCTCGCGATCTCGCCGTGCACGAACATGATGTTGTCTGGCTTCGTGGATGCATTCTTCAGGCTCTTGGCAAGTGCACCCTTGGAGCTGACGAGGAACGCTATGCACTTCACGTGTCCTCCTATGCTCTTGTCGACCATGCACCACGTCGGCTCCGGGACAGCACCGCAGAACGGCATGATGTATGAGACATTAAGCACCGCCTGCACGTCCGTGTTGCCGGTGACCGCGTCGCGTATCTCGTCCTTGGCTGCGTTCATCGCCTCGTATCGCTTGATGACACTCTTCGCCTCGACGAAGCTGACGTTCCTCGCCCTGCCCGGGTACATTCCATAGCCGTACGGTCTTCTTCTGCGCATATATAAAAATGACGTATCACAGTGATATATAGTGTAACGTTTATCCTCACGCACTGCCTACAGCCCGCTGCATTAGCATTTGCTGCATGATCATCTCCTGTATCTCCCTCATATCAAACCTGTTCCCACAGCCACAGCATGAGCAACATGAACAGAACCTGACCGAGATGAAGATGACAACGCCNACGATGACGACGGCTGCTATGNCAACCCCCGTGTNGATCAGCGTCGTGCCGATGTCGTCGAAGAGGTCGAAGCTCGTGTCTACCTCCGGTACATCGAGGATACCCTTCGGTCCGTTATCGAGTGGCCGCAGCCCAACGCCGAGGTCGATGAGTTCATCCCTGTTCGTCATGTTCTTTACTTTGTAATTGTTGCTCTCGTCTACGATCATCGTCCAGTTTGTCTGTGCGCTGCAGTTCGTGTACACGCCGTCCTCCTTCAGGATGCACCTGACCCTGTCGAATGACGGTCCGAATGAAAGTGGAGACGACCTTGACACCATCTGCGTCGCCTCTTCTTTCTTGTTGTTTCCTATGATGAACGAGCACCTGTACATGTCGCTGGTTGATATTAGTAGGT
>JGI24709J26583_10001734_pt1 | contig 18416 bp, 15 predicted proteins | sample BioPla2DNA1_FD_26583 | JGI IMG/M metagenome (IMG submission 26583) | reverse complement strand
GTTCAAGCTCATTCATCCTGTTCAGTGTTTTAAGAAAAGTTGATTTTCCGCATCCGGATGGTCCGATTAAGACAGTAATTGCATTTGCGGGTATTTCGACATTGACATCTTTCAATGCATGATACTCATTAAAATATGTATTCAGCCTTTTTACAATTATCTTGTTATGATAGCCGTGGTATTCTTTAGTCAGCGTCAATTCACCTCCAGACTCTTCCATTAACCTGTTTTATCGTATAAACAACGGCAGCAATTTCATAGGAGCAAGTCATATCCTCTCAGCATTTATCACTCGTGAAGCGGTATTAACAATAAAATGAATAAGCGAAATAAAAATGACGAGCACGAGCGCCGCTGCATAGGTTTCATCATAGTTTCCCGTTTCTTTTGCCAACATGTATATATGTACCGAAAGCGTGCGGCCCGAACTCATTATTCCTTCCGGATACCGGTATACGGTACCTGCTGTAAAATATACGGCTGCGGTTTCTCCGGCAATCCTCCCCACGGTAAGAAGCATAACTGTAATTATACGAGGAGCGGCACATGGAAGGGTTATATTCATAACCGTATACAGTTTTGTAGCGCCCAATGCAAAACTTCCATCACGATAAAGGTGGTTTACCGATCTGAGCGCGTTTTCCGTGCTTCTGATAACAAAAGGCAGCACCATAACAGCGAGTGTTAATGACGCTGAAAGTATTGAAAAACCGAGTTTTAGTATGCTTTTAAAAAAAATATAACCAAAAAGCCCATAAATAATTGACGGTATCCCTGTTAGGCTTTCCAAAGCGAAACGAATAACGCTCACGATTGGACCCGGCCTTGAATACTCCGCAAGATAAACAGCGGCAAGTACACCTGTAACACCTGAAATAATCAACGTGACAGATATTATCCAAAGCGTTGTGACTATCATCGGAGCAATACCGTTAATCCCTTTATATTCGTTATATTCGCTTGTGATATAATCAAACGTTATGTTGGGCAGGCCTTTAATGATTAGATCGGACAAGATCCAGAACAGAAAAGCCAATGCTGCCAAAGAAAATAGCCAAATAATTATTTTTACCGCAAAGTCTTTGCATTTCCTCCAGTACGGCATAATCAATCTCCATATAAGTGCCCGCCAACAGGTTTTTCATATCCCATCGGGCTTAAATACACTATCTTTACTTTCAGCCTGCATACCACAGACAGCATGCTGTAAATACCACTATAAGAGGTAGTGCGGCGGCTTGTCTTTAAATTTAGCTGCATTTCCTGACAGAACGTTAATAACTATATTTACGGCGGCTATAAACATAAAAAGGACAACACCTGTGCCAAAAAGTACGCTTTCATGGAACGGATCGGCATATGACATTTCAAGCGCGATATTTGCTGTCATAGGGCGTACCATATCAAGTACAGAACGCGGAATCTGGGCTGCGTTTCCGCATACAAGAATCACCGCCATTGTTTCACCAATAGCCCGTCCTATTCCCAGCACAATTGATGATAAGATTCCCGAACCTGCTGCAGGAATCATTACTTTAAGAACAGTTTCCATTTTTGCAGCCCCTAACGCGTAAGAGCCTTGAATAATTTCGACAGGCACAGTGCGTAATGAATTTTCAGATATTTTTATTATTGTTGGAAGAATCATAACCGAGAGCAAAACTATTACCGCCAGCAAACTGTTTCCCGGTCCGCCCAGATATTCCGATATTAACGGCACTATAACCGTAAGTCCGAAGTATCCGTATACTACCGACGGGATACCCGACATCAGATCGACACACGGCCTTAAAAAGTTTGCTAAAGAAGGCGGAGCAACAGCGGCAAGCAAAACAGCGGCGGACAGTCCTACCGGAACACTCAAAAAAACTGCTCCCACGGTACCGGCTGCGGAAGCATAAATCATCGGAAATATACCGTATGATGGGTTATCAGCCGTAGGATTCCATTCCATGCCGAATATAAAATTCATTATCCCGATTTCCCATATTGCCGGAAAGCCTTTGGCAAACAAATATACAGTAATAGCTGACAGCGAAAAGACGGAAATAAGAGCGCTTAATAAAAATAATATTTCTATCACCTTTTCCCATTTCCTGTTTCTTGTTTTTATCAAAAGCCTGTCCTGTCCCCCTCTCCGCATTCCGTTAGTCAGAGCATGCTAAACAGAACGTAAACATTTTTTTTAAGCATACCCAAATTATTTTATGAGCGTATTTTCGTATAAGAACTATTTCCCTTAGTAACGTATTAGATTCATCTAAGTCCTGGTGGATATCTTTGAGAAATCAATGTGTGACATTGATAAAATCATTCGGTTTTTTCAGTCGGAATATATTTTTTTGAAATGATGCTTCTAACTTCTTCACTGTTAATAAACGCGATAAATTCATTTACCTCGTTTTTTTTCCGATCCTCAATATAAATTAAAGAAAAAGGCCTTTTAAGCGTATATAAATTATTTAAAATATTATCCTTTGTCGGGTATATGCCGTCAATTGATAATACTTTTACACGATCGTTTATAAACCCCATAGAGACATATCCGATTGAATTAATTTTTCCGGCGACACTTTCTATCATTGAACCATTTCCGTCGGTTACCTGCGAGCTGGGCGTGATCTTTTCAATGCCAATAAGTGATTTAAAAGCCTGATATGTTCCCGAACCCTCCTCACGGCTGATGACATGAATCGGCATGTCAAATCCCCCGATAATGCTCCAATTTGTGATTCTGCCGCTATAGATCTCTGAAATATGGTTTTTTTGAAGATTCTTTATATTATTTTCCGGATTTATGACGACGGCAAGCACATCCCACGCTATTATTACCTCCTTCATGCCGGGCGTTTTTTCAGTTGTTTTCAAATACCTTGAAACCATGCCCAAATCCGCACTGCTATTCCGAACTGCTTTAATTGCGGCGTTTGTACCGTTTGCCATAATTTCAACCTTTATGTCCGGATTTTTTTCCATGAATGCTTCTGCCAATACCTCAAGCAAAACAGCCGCGGAAGTTGAACCCTCAATTGTAATATTCGCGCTGTTTTTTACAAGCAGGACAGATCCGGTGTCTGCAGGCGTCGGAACGGCCTCCGTGATTTTAATATCGTTGTTTTCTGTATTATAGGACTCTGTTGAAGCTGAAATGATAATTATAATAATAAGACAAAGAATTAATTTAAATGATTTAATATTCATTGTCTCTCCCGGCATTTACTTTACCTTTTTCGTAACCTGTCATTACTTAAAGAAATCGCCTCAAACGGGAACCTGCTTTTTTCCCGTTATATATAGCTTTACCATAATCACCGCCGCTTTATTCTGTTTTTTGTCAGGAAAGCTGCCAGTACTGTATAAAAGCGTGTTACCGTTGAAATACCCGAAGCAGGACCCACGGGAATTATGCCAAAACTCCAGCGGGCGATTACGGGTCTATCCATTGCTGCCGCGTTCCGGTGGGTACGCGGCTCTGATTCGGGTGCTTATTCACCGATAATTTTAACAAGCACCCTTTTTCTTCTCATACCGTCAAACTCGCCGTAAAAGATTTGCTCCCACGGCCCAAAATCGAGTTTTCCGTTCGTAACAGCCACAACCACTTCACGGCCCATTATAGTTCTTTTCAAATGAGCATCTGCGTTGTCTTCGTATCCGTTATGAGCATATTGGCTGTACGGTTTCTCGGGCGCAAGCTTTTCTAACCATTTATCAAAATCCTGGTGTAAACCTCTTTCATCATCGTTAATGAACACGCTTGCAGTAATATGCATTGCGTTTACAAGCAAAAGACCTTCTTTTATTCCACTTTCCTTTAAGCAATCGTTTACTTCAGGGGTTATGTTTATAAACATTCTCCTTTTCGGAATATCAAACCAAAGTTCCTTCCTGTATGATTTCATTTCCACCACTCCTATTTCCGGGAAGCGGAAAGAGCATGCCGCTTCCATTTTATTATAAATAATTCAAGGGCAAGCCTATGATTCATCTTCCCTGATTTAATCGCCAGATCAGTTTCCATGCATTCACGGATAAGCTTTTTTAACGCATCTGTCGTAAAAAATGAAGCCTGTTTTCGTGTTTTCCCTATAACAAATGAAGGAACACCCACTATTTTTGCCATCTCGGGCTGAGGAATTTTTTTTTCTTCAAGTTTCTTAATTTTCATCAGTATTCCCAAATGGCGGCTAAGCATTGCTACAATATGATGAACAGGCTCTTTAAGTTCGAGTAAATCATCAATAATACGGATAGCACTCGCCGTTTGGTTTTGGGAAACGGCGTCCGTTAAATCAAATATCCTTGTTTTTACGCTTTTTGTAACAACATTCAGGATATCTTCATCGGAAACAACGGTTTTGTCACCAAGATAACTAACAACCTTTTTAATTTCAAGCATCATAAGCGTCATATCCGGTTCAAGCATACCAACGAAAAAAACTGCCGTCTGTTTGCTGATATGTTTTCCATAAGATGAAAAAACATTCGTTACCCATTTTACCAGCGCAGCTTCTCCCTGCTTTTTAAATTCGACAATAAAACCGTACTTTGCAATTGCTTTATAAAAAGCGGTTCTTTTATCAACTTCATCAAGCACAAAAATCAGGCAAATGTAATCAGGAAGAGATTCAAAAAACGCATTCCAATTTTTTTCGCCGCTTCCTTTAGCAAGTGAATTGTCTTTCACAACTACAACCCGGCGATCCGAGAAAGCAGGAAACGTCAAAACAGCGTCAGAAAGCTCATTTATTGAGGTTTTATTTCCGATAACGGTATAGTTAAAAGCTTTGCCGTTTGCATCCAAAAGCTTATCTACGATTTCNTTTTCATAATACCTGACAAGNAATCGCTCCGGTCCGGTAAATAAATAGAGTTTTCCTATTTTATTTTCTTTTAGCTGTTTTTTTAAATCTTTCATTTCCATTGCAACTCACCGAACAAAAAATATACCTAACAGTTCCTTCCAATTTAAGATTTGCCGAAAAGGATTAAAACTCCTGATTTTTTTCAAAAATTGTTAAGCTATAAACCTCTAATCAAGCCTATCATTTTCGAATAAAAATGTAAACCTGTCATCGTTCAGCCATGTTTTTATCCTGTATTTTACTCCGTTACCGGTAACCACTACCGCTCCGCTGTTTTTAGTTATGTAAGTTTTTGCACCTGATGAGTACAGCCTGTCCAGAACTTCTCCGGAAGGGTGTCCGAAGTTGTTCGAACCCACGCTGATAACGGCAGCCTCAGGTTTAACCCGATTAAGAAATTGTTCTGATGTTCCGTTTTTTCCGCCGTGGTGGGCGACCTTTAAAACACAGCAGTCAACATCATTGTTCTCGGTCAAAAAAGAGTACTCGGCTTCCTTTTCGATATCCCCGGTAAAAAGAACACGAAACTGTTTATAACAAAGCATACCCGACAACGACGCATTATTCAAGTTGCCGCCGTAATTTGCATCTTTTCCCGGATGCATAACGATAAATTCCGTTTTACTGTCTATTCTGATAGTATCTCCGCGTGTATAAAAGCAAACTTTAATATTTTTTTCATTACACGCATGTATAAGATAGGAAAAATCTTCATACGCTCCGGAATAGTAAGGCAAACCAACAGTCTTTACAGGAAACAGATCTATAAGCGTTAAAACACCGGACATGTGATCGGCATGCGCATGGCTTACTAAAACACAATCAATCACAGAAACGCCCTCATGCATCAATACCGGCATAAGTACCTGCCTGCCTATATATCCTGTTTCCTTTTCATAATATGAACCGCCGCCGTCAATAAGCATGCAATAACCTTCCGGCGAACGGATCAGCGCGCTGTCGCCCTGCCCTACGTCAATAAATATTAGCTTAAGACTGCCTGGAACAAGCCCCTGTATGACAAGAACAGTCCCTATCGCGAAAACAGCGGCGGCAACGCCCTTTCTGTACCTTATAAAAAAAGCCATCCCATAAACGCCTGAAATAATAAGAAAAGCGTAGTAAAGCACACACCAGGATAATTTCCAATGATGCGCGTGTATTTCGGCCCACGGTACCGATGCGAAAGTATCGGCAATGACAAGAATAATATGAAGTGTCCCCTGAAGAGCGAAACCTGCACATACGGCAAGCATATGATTAACGCTGTAAAGTATAACGGTAATAAAACCCAAAACCATCGCCGCACCGGTAAGCGGAACAACAAACAGGTTCGACAGAATCGAAATAACGGACAATTTGCTGAAGTATTTCACAATAACAGGCAGTATCCCTGCCTGGGCCGCTATTGTCGCCGAAACCGCTTTACGGATAAATAGCGGTACATTATCCGGAATAAAGCCGAAAACCCTTTTATATAAAACTCCCAGACCGGACGCGGCACCGACGGACAACTGGAAACCTGCATCAAACAGCATAAAAGGGTTTATTGTAAGTATTAATAATGCTGCGATTGCAATTGAGTTAATCAATTCGGACTTCCTATCCAGCATTTTTCCAATCAGTACAATAACAGCCATAATGGAAGCACGCAAAACCGAAGCGGTAAATCCTGATATTGCGCAGTAAACAATAATAAGAGGAATTGAAACAATTGCCGCAGCCCTGCGGTTAAAACCCAATACCCGAAAAAGCCATAATACCGGGAATAAAAGAAAAGCTATATGTGTGCCCGAAACCGCCATCAGATGCATTAATCCTGATGCCCTGAAAGCATTTTCGATGTTTTCGTCAAGGCTGTCCTTTGATCCTGTAAGCATTGCCGACATAAGAGCCGCTTTTTCAGCCGAAAGCGTGTTATAAAGGGCCTCGTTGATATAGCTTCGGGCACTTGAACCAAAAGCTTTAACCGGCAATTTTTTTATTTCTCCGCGTAAAAATATATCTTCGGAGTCTACAGATGCATATGCGGTAATTCTTTTTGAAAACAGGTAAGCCGCGTAATCAAACCCGCCGGGGTTTCTATCTCCCAAAGGTTTATTCAGCACAACGCTTGCCTCAACATATCTGCCAAGCTTGAATTCATTATCATTCTTTGCATTATACGCATTTATACGAATAATCCGTTGTATATTCAGGTTTTGACCGTTCTTTTCCAGCGATTCGGCAAACAGATTAATAACCGCTTTGTTATCGTCAGACCGGTAATAATCGCATATATACCCTTTTACAGTAACTTCAGCATCATAGTTCTGCAGAACAGGCATCAGCATATATGTATACTGGGCGGCAAAATTAACGTATCCCAAAAGAAAAAAAACATTCCAAATAAGAAGATTTTTAAAAGCGTGAACTTCTTTTCTAACCGAGTAATAATACAGTACGATCAGTATTAAAAAAATTAGAATGATAACAATAATCTGTTTTATATACAAGGAGGCGGTAATTCCAGCTATAAACGCAATCGCCGCTTGCAGTGCCGGTCTTTTCATAACCTTATAACCTTTTCCATTATAATAACATCATTTCCATCATCAGCATCGGCCGCTTTNAGCACCTTAACACAGGAGAAACCGGAGTTTATCCAAAAAGCCGTTCCCGCTGCATTTCGCTTATCTACTGAAATATAAACACGCTCCGCTTGATAAACTTCACGCGAATACCGGAATAAAAGCTGCAAAGCCGTAGTTCCGTAATGCTTCCTCCGCCAGCAGGTATCGACAAAGATGGTCCTAATCCACAGCAGCGGCTCACATGCTTTTTTAAACTCGCCTGCAATCATTCCTATACAGATGTTGTCGCCGGTGCGATATATGCCTGATACGAAAGAAGTAAATCGGGAAGGCTGTTTTATTTGAATGACGATGTCTTCAGGCTTTTTTTCGCCCGCAGCATATCTGAAAGATTCATCCTGTTGATACCACCGGTTTATGAGTGAAATATCGCTTTCTCTTATTGGACATAACTTTACAAATTTACCGGCAACCGATAAATCCATTTATTATCACCCGCTATTCTCCGCTTTCAAACAATGGCATGTACCAGGCATGGAATCCATAATACGGGTTCCAAAAGCTTGATTTCTTTTCACCCCGGATGTAATTTTTATAAAGGATAGCCTGTTGATTGCGGTAAAGGGGCAAAATATATGAATGCTCCTTCCCGTATCCTAAATCATCCTGCATCCTTTTTAACGCNTCCTCNAAATTTTCCCATGGCNTTAATTCCTGTGTAACAGGAGAAAGATCGTAATTTCCGTTCCTTATCGCTCTAATTACATTCTGCGGCGTACCGGTTTTNATCTCAGCGGGAATACCAATATCCTCAAGAATGTTAACTAAAAAATTTGCAGTATGCAGCTTCTGCATATCCTGTTCAGGAACCAGCACCGATAATGTACTCAAAGACCTTCCGTACTCTGTAAATACCTTTCTGCTATCATTCCACTGCAAACCCGATTTAATAAGCTCATCTCTGAATTCATCGGCATCAATAAAACTCCCGCCGTATTGTTCAAAATATTGTACCTGTCCCAGGTTCATATCATGAATACGATATGCTATATATCGGAAAAGGGCTTCCTGCCTGTTTTCTATTCCAAACAGGCTTTTAGGGTTTACATAAAGTAAATTAAACTGATTGTCNGGATAGACCTGATAATCGATATTTGTTCTGTACTGTAATTTTGAGAAATCAATATTCTTAACAAACGCGATATCTATTTCATTATTTTGGAATGCATCAATAGTTTCATTTTCAGGCATAACTTTAAAAATAACGGAATTAAGATATGGCAGACCCTCATACCACCATTTTTCATTCTTTTTTAGATTAATCGTATTTTCATCCATGCTTTCAAAACAAAACGGGCCGGTTCCGGATATAATGTCCTGGTTTCCGAATTCAGTACTCTGAGATAATATTGGAAAGACAAGCTTACTTATAAAAGACTTATCGGGCTGTTTAAGCTTAATTTTAAACCGCATTCTGCTGATAATTTCAATTTCTTCTATGTCTTTCAGGATATCGGTATAATAAAAGGGGCTTTCCGAGTTTTCCATTACTCTGAGCGTATGCCTCACATCATAGGAGGTAAATTCCTGTCCGCTGTGAAATGTGACATTTTCCCTAAGAGTAAATTCCCATGTTAAAAACCCTTCATGCTCCCAATCGGCAACAAGCCACGGTTCCATATCATTTTCCGCTGAATTGACAAAAAGAGATTCATATATAAAAGAGGCAATGTATATAACATGGCGGTTTTTCGTAAAATAAGGATTCAGTGAGTCAATATTTCCGCTTGCGGAAAGAATAAGGCTCCCCCCATAATCAGGTCCCGCGTCAACAACCCTNAACTGTNTATCAATGGAAGGCGATGGAGAAATCGAAACAGGAACGACAGGCTCCTCACCAAAAACCTCTTTCATTTCGCAGCCGGTTACTATTATTATAGTAAATACAATAGCAATATAAAAAATGATTCTTTTGTATCTTTTCATTCAATAAACCTCATCATACCATCATTAAAACCGCTGCTCCGGCGCCGGTTTTACCATGACCGCCCCTATGCGAAAAAAACAGTTCCTTTTCACATACAGTGCATCTTTCAATATCATGTATATTACACCCGTTCAAGCCTTCAGCGGTAAGCGTCCGGGTTATGACACCCCCAAGGTCGATCCTGTATTTACCGCCGGATGCTTCGAATAAAAAATCAAAATCCGGAAACTTTTTCAGAAACAAATCATACACGTCATTATGGACTTCAAAACAGCATTTTCTAATATGAGGGCCTATACCCGCTACAATATCGAAAGCTTTGCATTTATACCTGTCTTTCATCAGCTTGACCGCTTTGGCAGCAATATTCAAAAGCGTACCCCTCCATCCGGAATGGACAAGTGCTATAACACTTTTAGCNGGGTCATAAAGATANACCGGAACGCAGTCCGCATGAATCGTTACCANAGCTATATTTTTATCAGCGGTAATAAGGCCATCGNTATTTCCCAGTTTGTATTCGCTGACCAGTCCCATGCCGCAGTGGCTTTTATCAATAATACTGATTTCGTCACCATGGACCTGCCTGGTTAACACGATATGCTCTAAAGGTATTCCCGTTTCACAGGATAGCCGCTTGTAATTCTCTATCACGTTTTCCCTGTTATCGTCGCGCTGCAAACTTAGATTCAGCGTATCATACGGGGGACTGCTTACTCCGCCGAACCGGGTTGTGAATATTGCCTTTAACGTTACCCCATCATCCAGCCCGGGGATTGTAATATACATCGGTTTTTTATCCGTACCGCCCAATTTATACCTCCGGATAACAGATTAATCCGCTGCGCTTGTTGAATTACACAAATTCTACTTTGATAAATTACGCAAACTTCATTTTAAGATTATCATACACCCGAAAAACCGACAAGTGGAAATATTTCAACTAACCCGCGGGAATAGTGTTCGGAAATTGCATCACGAACTATTGTACAATAACGTCAACAAAGAGCTTCATTTGCAAGAGCTATATAGTTCAGCTCGGGCAAGTCGAAACTCGCAAAAATGCTTTAATATATTCTTGTAGGTAGCATTTTTGCTCAAACAGTCGACTTGCTTATCCTCGCTCTGACAATATATCTCTATGCTGCATTTTCGCTATAGTTTCCGTTATTGTACAATAGTTCTTCTAATTACTGTGCTGATTTATCCAAATAACCAGCGGGTGGTTTTCGGGTCGAGGCATTGCTGCTGCGTTCCGGTAGGTACTCAGCTTTGGTTCGGTACTAATTCGCTGGCTTCAAGTGATAACCGGTTGAATTTGTTTTCCTTCAAGAACGGCTTCAACCGATGGTATGAACATATCCATGCGGCAAACAACGGAATTGTGTTTTTTCCTCGGATCATCCTGACGGTAAGGTACAAAATAAATGTTTTTTATATTCTGCAAAAGACCGATATTTTTTCCGTTTGCCCCCAAACCGTCATTTGTCGCGATACCCAAAAGGACAGGCATGTCATTTCTTAATTGAGCTTTTACAGCCATTGTCACAGGCGTATCGGTAATACCGTTAGCAAGCTTGGCAAGGGTGTTTCCGGTACACGGCAATACTACCATCAGATCAAGATGTATTTCAGGTCCTATCGGTTCCGCATCCACAATTTTGGTTATACACTTTTTCCCCGTTATTGTCTCTACCCGCTTTTTGAAATATTCCGCCGTTCCGAAACGAGTGTCGGTTGCCGAAACTATATATGATATCACAGGTAAAATATCGGCACCGAGAAAAGCAAGCTTTTCCATCTGTATAAGAGATTTTTCAAGTGTGCAAAACGAACCCGTCAGTCCAAAACCAATTTTTTTTCCTGAAATAATCATTTCGGAAAGCTCCCCTCCTGAAATACATTATCTATGGTCCTTTTTATTATTTCAGCTGCTGTCAATGGGGCAATTTTACCTGGTATACTCAGTGCCCAGTCTACTTTAAAGCCTAATTTTTCCGCATGCTCAAAGTCAATTCCGCCCGGTTTCGAGGCAAGATCCAAAAGATAACAATCCAGATGTATTTTATTAAGGATATCAGCCGTGAGAATCTTAAGCGGTATTGTATTTACAATAACGTCCATATCGGTTACATAGCTTTCCAAATCTTTTATATGCACCGGCTTATATCCATAAACTTCAATCCAGCTTAGATCGGAATATTTTCTTGCCGCAACCCAAACTTCGGCTCCAAAGCCGTGCAGTATCTTTGAAAGAACCTTTCCAATCCTGCCAAAACCCAGTATAAGTATTCTGCTGTTATGAATTGTAGCGGGTATCGCATTAATAATCAGATCAACCGCTCCTTCTGCAGCGGGAATTGCGTTCAGCACCGCCATTTCTTCCCTGTCAAGAAGGTCGATATATTTTATTCCCCTATCATCAAGCTGTCTTCTTAATTCTTTTTCTATTTTCCCGGCTACAAAAAACACTTCACTGGGCATCATTTCAATAAGCGCATTTACAGGAAGAGCCTCCGTGGAAAAAGGCATATTTACAAGCCCTCCCGCGGACTCAAGCGGTATTCCGCAAATTATAATGTTTGTATCGGAAATCATAAGAGATAAATTCTTATTTTTCGTATCGGGCTGCTTTTTTTCAAAACCATACATTTCAACCCGGTGATATTCCTTTTTTAATAACTCCGACAGGTAAACGCTGCGCATATCTCCGCCAATAATAAGGTACTTTCGTTTCTGCATAAAGATACACCCCCGAAAATTTTTTGTTGTTTTGTCCGGTTAACCGCCGCTAAAATAGCGGAAGAAATTGCAAAGCAATTTCAACACACTGTTTCATCAAGGGTCACCTTTAACCCCATTATATAATCCATCCTATGAAGAACACGGGATTCAAGTGCTTGTTTATATTTTTAAAAACAGCAGAAGAAATAGTTATCAAGTTAATGATATTAATTTGGAAAAAGACAATAAAAAAGGCAGGCATCAGAGCCTGCCCACCAATCAAAACGNAATTTTATCCAAAAGACGGTTATCCATATCTATGTCTCCTATTGCCGATATGCCCATTTGCTCCGGCCTGAAAACATACCGGATAATTTCATAAATGCTTTCTCTTGATACTTTTTCAATACTGTCAAGAATCTCCTGAGGCGTACGTACTTTCCCTAAAACCAACTGTGATTTCCCCATACTGTTCATCCTGCTGCTTGTGCTTTCAAGTCCAAGAATAAAACTTCCTTTAAGCTGGTTTTTAGCCTTTTCTATATCGGAATCGGATATTTTTTCCCGGGTAATTGAAATTATTTCATCCCTTATGTTTCGGATTACTTCATCATGCTGCTGGGGGCTGCACGCCGCATATATCGTGAACATTCCCACATCCCTGTAAGCAGTCGGATAAGAGTATATTGAGTACGCCAGTCCCAGTTCTTCCCGCACTTTTTGGAAAAGACGCGAGCTCATTCCCCCGCCGAGAATATTGTTCAGTGTAAGCAGTGAATACAGATTTTCTTCTCCCTGCTTTACTCCACGAAAGCCAAGACACATATGAACCTGTTCCGTTTCCTTCTTTTTTACCTTGATGCTGCGGTTAAACCATGGCTTATATGCATGTATTTTGCAGTAGTTATGCGACTGCCAGTGTCCGAAATATTTTTCAACCAGATCCAAAAGCTTTTTGTCATCAAAATTTCCGGCAACGGAAATGACACTGTTTTCAGGCACATAAAAAGCTCTCATATGATTAAGAATATCATCCCTTGTTATTCCAGCAACCGAATAATAATTTCCAAGTATCGGGTATCCGAGTGAATTGCCGCTCCANACTTCCTCGGTAAGCATGTCATGAACCATCTCTTCGGGATAATCTTCATACATGCTTATTTCTTCGGCAATTACTTTTCTTTCGGTTTCAATATGTACCGGTTCAAATGTTGAATTAAAGAGCATATCCGATATTAGCTCAATCGCAGTTGGAAGGTCCTCGTCAAGCGTTTTAGTATAAAAGCATGTGCATTCTTTCCCCGTAAAAGCGTTAATCTGTCCTCCGATGTTATCAATCGTCCTTGCAATATCTTCGGCTGTCCTCGTTCCTGTTCCTTTAAACAGCATATGTTCAATAAAATGAGAAATCCCGTTTTGTTCCCGGGTTTCATATCTTGAGCCGGCTCCAATCCATAGTCCGAAAGAAACCGACCGCACAAAAGGTATTCTTTCATATACGATAGTTAAATTATTTTTTAATACTGTTTCCTGATACATCCTGCCTCCATAATTATTATATCAGGCATTTCCCTCATTAAGGCTTAATTCAATCAGATGACGGTAAATGCCGTTTTTATTCATAAGAGTGTCATGATCACCTTTTTCCACAATTCTTCCGTGATCTAACACGTAAATGCAATTTGCCTGCCTGATCGTGGACAATCGATGTGCGATAAAAATGGATGTTCTGCCCGAAGACACTTCGCTCATCGATCTTTGTATGAGCTCTTCCGTTTCGGTATCAATGCTTGCCGTCGCCTCATCCAAAATAAGCACCGAGGGATTAAACGCGACAGCCCTTGCCAACGATAAAAGCTGTCGCTGTCCGGCGGAAAAGGTGCACCCTCTCTCCTTTACTTCCGTGTTAATGCCATCGGAAAGCGACCTGACAAAAGGCGCCGCACAGGCCGTTTCAATTGCATTCATTACATCGCTGTCAGTCAGCTTCCGGTTATTCAGCCGTATGTTATATGCAATATCGCCGGTAAAAAGGAACACATCCTGCAGTACAACAGCAATATTCCTCCTTAAATCCGCAAGCCTGTATTTTTCGATGTTTACTCCGTCAATTAATATCTCTCCCTTTTGTATATCGTAAAATCTTGCCATAAGGTTTATTATCGTTGTTTTGCCCGATCCTGTCGAACCGACAAAAGCAACGGATTCGCCCGGACGGATGTGGAAGCTGACATCTTTAAGCACCCAATTTTCTCCTTCATATGCGAACCATACATTTTTAAATTCAATTTCCCCTGCTGTTTTACCGCATGGAATACCTGATGCTAAATCCTCCACATCACTTTTGATGTCCATTATTTCAAATATCCTCTCGGATGAAACAACTGCCGACTGAAGTGATGTGTACTTATCGGCTATTTCATTTATCGGCTGGAAAAACTCCCTTACATATGAAATAAAAGCATACAGAACACCATATTCAAACGCGCCTCTTAATATATCACCGGCACATACCCAAATAAGTGCCGAAATCGTAAGGTTGTTTATTACCTCAACTACCGGCCTTCCAAGACTGTTTAGTATTACCTCCCTTAAGCTTGACCTGAAATACTCTTTTTCTATCTTACTGAATTCGTCAAACTTTTGCTTTTCACGATGAAAAATCTGGACTATTTTCATCCCTGTTATATTTTCGGCTAAAAATCCGTTAATACGGCCTATAATTGATTTCATCTTTATAAAATTCTTTCTTGCCGCCTTACGGTAAATAACAGCGACGAGCATAATGAGTGGTACCGTACTAACTCCGACAACAGCCAGTTTTGGGCTCAACGAAAACATTGCGTATACTATTCCTGCAATCATTACAACGTCCCGGAAAAGGTTTATCAATACACCGGAAAACAATTCGTTCAATGCCTCAACATCATTAGTCACCCTTGTCAGGAGTCTTCCCGATGAGAACCTGTCAAAAAACGGCATACCCATTCTTTGTATTTTATTGAACAAGTCCGTTCTTAACCTGTGCATAATACTCTGCCCGACATAATTTAACAGAACGTGCTGTAGATAATTTAATAAAGCCCCACCCGAAATAAGAACAAAAAAGAAAATTCCAAGAGCGTTAACAGCGGACTCGTCGAAATTTCCCGGAATCAAATAATCGTCTATAATCCTGCGAAGGATATCAGGCCTTAACAAAACCGCCGCATTTATCAAGAAGGCTATCACGACAGCAAGGATGATAAGCGGGATATGCGGAATAAAATATGACAGAAGGCGCCCTACATTAGCCTTCCGGTAATAAATCGATTGCTCATTAGTATCCTTCTGGTTTTTATTTACGTCAGCCATTTCTTCGTACCTCCGCGGAATCGCCTGTATTTGCTTCTGTTTGTGATAAATACAGCTTACTGTACTCTCCGTTTAATTCCATGAGTTCCCTATGGCTTCCCTGTTCTTTAATAACTCCGCCATCAATGTAAATAATGCTATCGCAGTACATTACGGTTGATACTCTGTGGGATATGATAATACCCGTCCGGTGCTTAAGAATACCTTTAAGGTTATTAAGTATTTCCGCTTCGGTTTCCGTATCTACGGCTGATAGACTGTCGTCCATAATGAGAACTGAAGGGTTTTTTACCAGAGCGCGCGCTATTGAAACCCTTTGCCTCTGCCCTCCCGAAAGTGTCACTCCGCGCTCACCAACCACCGTATCAAAGCCTTCCGGGAATTCAAGGATATTATCATATACACCTGACATTCTTGCAGCTTCTTCAATTTCTTCATTAGAAATACCTTCCTGATAAAATCGGATATTATCGCCTATAGTTGTTGAAAACAGGAAGTTTTCCTGGGGAACAAAGCCTATTGTCTCCCTTAGTACTTCAACGGACAGCTTATTTATGTCGATACCGTTAATGAAAATCCGCCCGTAATCAACCGGAAATAGTTTTAACAGCAAGCTTGCCAATGTCGTTTTCCCGCTGCCGGTTTTACCTATTATTCCAAGAGTTGAACCGGAAGGTATGAATAGATTAATGTTTTTCAGCACAGGTTTATCGGCTTGAGGATATGTAAATGTAAGGTTTTTTATCTTTATATCGAAATTTGCTTTTTCATCAAGGTTTCTTCTNCCTTCAGGTATATCGCTTCTTTCGGTAAAAATCTCATCAAGTCTTTTTACCGAAGCCGCTCCCCTTTGCCACACTTCAATAATACGGCTGATGTTTATAACGGGACGCATTATGGCGGCCATATAGGAATTGAATGCAATAAAATCACCAAGAGAAATAATTTGCGTCATTACCATTCTGCTTCCGTATATGATAAACAGTAAAAAACTAACACCGAAACATATCTGTGTAGTCGGCCCAAGCATGCCGGACACCCTGTAAAGACGCATATGCGTTTTCAAATTTTTACGGCTGAGTTTATTAAACCGCTCCATCTCCGGCTTTTCCTGGGCAAACGCTTTAATTACCCTTATACCCATAATGTTTTCCTGAACCCTTTCGGATATCGCGGCAAACGCTTTTTGTACCATTTCAAAGCGCCTGCGTATTGTCTTTCGCAGCATTATTGTTACCGCAATGACTACCGGTACGGGACCAAGCGCCATTAGTGTCAGGACTGGGTGAATGGTATTAGCCATATAAAAAATGGAAACGGAATTTATCAGGATTCCCTCTATTGCGGCAACAAATCCGAAAGCGAATACTCTCCGAACGGCATTCACATCATTAATCGCATAGGCAATCAAATCCCCTGTTCTCCGCTCGTTGTAAAAAGAGACCGGAAGTGTCTGCAAATGCGAAAAAAGCTTCCTTCTAAGATAGCTTTCAACATGGCGGCTGTTCCCTATAAGAAAATATCTCCATACAAATCGCAGCAGGAAAGCAAGAACGGACAGAGCAAACATAAAAATAACCTGTCCGATAACTATCCTTTCGGTAGCTTGCCCGGAATTAAGCATATCNGTAATATTGCCCAATACTTTAGGAATGCGCAGTGATATAACCGACGTCAGTATAAGGATTAAAACCCCCGCTAAATAGCTTAACGAACGCTTACGAATAAATTCTGTCAGGATAGTCTTTACATTCATCCTGTCACCTGCCTGAAGGAACGTGCACCTGTAATACAACACAGACAATCCCGCCGGATTGTCTGTGAAAATAATATTTTATTCAAGCTTTTACTCAAAAACCCGCATTTTACTTAAAATCACAGTGATGCTAAAGACGGGCACAGCTATTATGATACGGCCTGCACCCCGCTGTCACCGCGCACCTCGAAAACATCAACACAACTTCTAAGACTTTCACGCACGTAATTGCTGTGAAAACAACTAACCGCATCATATCCGGCGAATCGTCCATTTTCATCAGTTTTCCGGCATTGCTGCAGGACATACCGCTTTGCGCCACAAACAAGCTTACCAATTTCAATAAGATCATCATTATCCAGCTGCGGGCAGCATGTCGTCCGAAATTCGTAATCAACTCCGCTGTTCATAATAACGGACATACTTTCGGCAATACGCTTTTGATCGATACCGCAGCGGCATATTTCTTCGTATTTTTTAAGCGGCGCCTTGACATCCATTGCTATATAATCAAGTATACCCTTCTTAATAAGTTTCTTCACAGTGTCAGGGCAAGTCCCGTTTGTATCAAGCTTAACCGAATACCCCATATATTTCACTTTCAGGATAAATGCCTCAAGATCGGGCTGAAGTGTAGGTTCACCGCCTGAAATAACAACTCCGTCAAGAAATCCCGTTCTCTTTTCAAGAAAATTTANCACCTTTTCCTCATCAATAAAACTGTTTTGCTCTTTACAGCCTAAAATATGCCGGTTTTGGCAGTATGTACAGTTCATATTACAGCCGTGCGTAAACACCGCCGCGGAAATGCTGCCGGGATAATCAACAAAAGACTGTTTTATTATTCCGGCTATCTTCATCTTTTGTACCTCCTTTAAAACAACGAACGAGTTTGAATAACAAGCCTACATCGCAGCTTGCTCAAGCGAAACCGATTTTTCATTTATTACGAATTTCCGCCGGTTCATGTATTCTTCCTTTTTGCCTTTGTTGTAATTTGATACCGGCCTTAAATATCCGGTAACTCTTGACCACACCTCGGTTTCACTGCCGCAATAGGGGCATGTGAAATGTTCTCCGCTTATATAACCATGGTTGCTGCATACTGAAAAAGTCGGAGTAATTGAAATGTAAGGCATTTTATAATTTTCAAAGCA
>JGI24709J26583_10001731_pt1 | contig 18432 bp, 15 predicted proteins | sample BioPla2DNA1_FD_26583 | JGI IMG/M metagenome (IMG submission 26583) | reverse complement strand
TTTGTCTTTGCTTTGCTCAGTCAACATAGCGCCACTATGTTTCCTTCGCCAAGCTTCGCCAAATCAAAAAATTCGCTACAATCTATGCGCTGCTTTAAACTGAGATAAGTATTAGTTAATAGGACTTTTGTATCGTTTCATCCGAGATAGAACATATTTAACTATATACTATCACACCCCTTGAGCTAGGCTTAAAGCCCTGATATAATCTAAGTGTATAAGTTTTACCGCTTAGGAAAGGAAATGCTATGGCTTCACTTAAAACGTATGATAGAAAACTTGATTATAGTTATGCACCGGGGCTGTTTACAACGGTTGAAGCGCTTAATAATAGACCGGAGTGCGTAAGGCGTGTGCTTATATCAACAAAAATTGAGGATTCTGCGCTTCAAACGCTTATTCCGCTATGTCAAGAAAAAGGCGTACGCATGGAGCAGGCGGATAAGGCTTTAAGCCGCATATCCCGCAAGGAAAATTGCTTTGCGGCTGCCGTGTTTGATAAGCAGCAAATAAGCCTTAGCAAAAGCGAAAATCACATAGTGCTTCACAATATACAGGATAAGGGAAACTTAGGTACTATACTTAGAACGGCGCTTGGCTTTAATTATACAGATATAGCCATTATACGCCCTGCGGCGGACTGCTTTGACCCAAAGGTTGTACGCGCGAGTATGGGGGCATATTTTTCACTTAGATTAAAAGAATACGATAGCTTTTCTGAATATCAAAATGAATTTGGCGATAGACAGCTTTTCCCTTTTATTCTATCTGGAAAAATCAGCCCAGAGGAAGCGCTTAAAACAGCAAAAAAGCCTCACTCCCTTATATTCGGCAATGAGGCGAGTGGGCTGCCTGAAGAATTTGAAAACATAGGCACTGGCGTTAGAATACCGCATAGCGATAAAATAGATTCGCTAAATTTAGCAATTGCCACCTCAATAGCTATGTATGTTTTTAGTAGCTTAAACTAAGGGTTTTTTATTTGGTATGCCTGCCCGCCTTGGGTATTTACTATGGGTGGGCTTAATTTTTAGTATCGTCTGTACATAGTGTTCAAGCCCCTCTATGGGGATTTTATATAAATCATCTAATTTAGCGCCCAGTATTTCCAAAGCATTTACTGATTGTTCTAACTCATCAAAAAGCATAGGACCTTTCCAGCAAAGCGCTCTGCCGCCAAGCTTTAAAAATGGTATAATATATTCAAGCAGTACATTCATAGGAGCTAGCGCGCGGCTTAAGGCTATATCAAAGCTCTCTCTAAAATCTCCTTTTGCAGCGTCTTCAGCGCGCATATGTATTACTTTTACATTTTTTATATCAAGTTTCTGCACTGCAAACTGCAAAAAGTTGCAGCGCTTTTTTAGCGAATCAAGAAGGCAAAACTCAATATCGCTGCGCACTATTGCAAGCGGCATACCGGGAAACCCTGCGCCTGTGCCTACATCTATACAGCTTGAGCCTTCTAAAAACAAATCTTTGTTTGCCAAGGGGAGTATAGAATCCGCATAGTGCATTATATGCATATCATCAGGCTTAATATTGGTTAAATCCGTTTTTTTATTTGCTTCAAGCAGTATATCGTTAAATGCTTCAAGCTTATCATATGTTGAGTTGTCTAATATAATGCCGTTTTTCTCTAGTATAGGCTTTAGCTTTTCTATCATTGTTTAACCTTCTCGCTAAGCGATAGCAGGATAAAAACCGCCTTTTCAAGGGAGCCTTCCTCCGGTATTTCTCCTGATTTAACGCCATATTCCGTTTCAATAAGTATTTCGTATGCGCGCTTTAACTGGGAAATGGTGTAGGGTTTTATTGTGGCAGTTAATTTACTTACAACAAATGGTGGTATAGATAAAACGCTTGCTATTTCAGAGTAACTTGTGCGAGATTTTAAAAGTATGGCGCAGAATAACATTTGCCTATACTGCCTTTGAAGCAGCGATAGCAGCAACATTCGAGGCTCACCTTCTGATATTAGGTTATTCATTATGCCTATCGCACGTGCGGACTTCCCGCCGGACACAGCATCGGATAAATCAAATACCTTATATTCCCGCGTTTTTGAGCATATGTTATCTATATATTCTGTGCTTATAGCCTCGTTATCCCCGGCTATTGCGGCAACTTTCGCGATTTCATTTGATAGTACCAGCATGTCCTGTCCGCAGGAGAAAAGCATATAATCCGCGGTAGCGCTATCTATTTTTTTGTTGTATTTGCTAAGTTCTCTAGCTATCCATTTAATAAGCGCGCTATTTGTCATAGTGTTAAATAACACCTGACCGCCCGCTTTTTTTATAGCCCTTGGGATTTTTCTGTTGCCGCTTGATTTGCCTCTGGCAAAGAACACAAGCACAGTATGTTTAGGGATTTTTTTAAGATATTCAGCCAGATTATCCTGCTGCTGAGGGGTTTTGCTTCTACCGGCGCTATCCTGTATAAAACGGCTTTCTTTTACTATTACAAGCCTACTATCCGCCATAAGTGGTATGGTTTCGCATACGGATATAATTTCCTTATCATCAGGGTCTATAAGCGTACTTAAGTTAAGTTCGCCCATTGGCGGCGTAATAAGTTTTTGTTTAAGCTGAGATAGGGCGCTATCCTTTAAGTACTCTTCCTCGCCTTCAAACAAATAGCAATTACCCAAACTATCCTGTTTAAGTATTTCAAAAAAATTTGCTGCGTTCATCTTTTCCAGTCCTTTATGTTTATTTCTCCATCCTTACAGTGTATAAGAATAGCTCCGTCCTCATAGGTTGTGATTAATGTTTGGTTTAAATTTTCTGCCGTTTGCATAATATTATCAAGCTGGTGTTCCTTTGTTTCAGATACGCTTATAATTATATATTCTGGAGATACTTCGGATAAAAACTCCTCCTGCGTTGCGCTTTTTGAGCCATGGTGCGCGCTTTTTAGTATGTCGGCAGGCAAGGCTGCATTCATCTCGTATTTCTTACCTAGGTCTCCGCAGGTTAGCAGGCTTATGCCATCTAAATCAAAATATAATGCGAGCGAACGGTCATTTACTGGTAGATTTTTAGGCATACCATCTTTATCAGGCCATAGTACATTTAATTTAACCCTTCCGCGGCTTAATATATCTCCCTTGTTAAGCCTAAGTATAGGTATGCCTGCCGCTTTAGCTTTAAGCAGTGGTTCCGGAATACGCTTAAAATTAGGCGCGTTTTCAGCTGCATGAGATAAGTATATTTTAGCTATAGGTACTTCATTTGACAATAGCTCCTCAAGCCCGCCTACATGGTCCATATGCAGGTGAGAAATAAATAACGCGTCAATATTGCGCCCACGGCTTAATATATAGCTTGCTAAATCGCCGCCGTTTTTGCCTGCGTCTATAACATATGTGTATTTGCCGTCTTCTATTACCGCGCTGTCTGCATTGCCTACGCTGAGCTGTAAATAGCGCACGCTGTTATCATAGCTAACTAAAATATTTACCGCCGCAAATATTACTGATAATGCTATAATCACAAATTTTTGTTTTTTGTTAAAAATCACATACCTGCTTAATAGCAATAATATCATATAATATATAAGGCTTATATACCAGGGTATAGCGGGAAGCCTTATGCTTGCATAGGGCAGCATTGATATTTTTTCAGCCGCCAATTCAAAAATATTTGCGAATAGCTTAACGGGCGGTACTACAAGCGCCTTTACTATACCCATTGAAAGGAATGATGCCGCAAAAGAAAAAAGGTATGCAGGCATAAGTACGCCCACCGCCCATATTGCAATGGGGCTAAATATTAAAGCGCTAAGAGGCGCATAATGGAATGTATTTGCAAGTACCGGCATTGTAAAAAGGCTTGCCCCAAGCGTTGCGCCATAGGTTAGTATAAACTTATTAAGCGGCATATAAGGTCTTTTTTTAAGCTCATACCTTAGCCTATTACCTACAAGTATTATGCCCAGCACCGCAAGAAAGCTTAACTGAAACCCCGCGCTGAATATTTCAAAGGGCTTAAATATTAGTATTATAAGGAAAGATAAAGCTAGGCTGCTTAAAGTATCTCTTCTTTTTCGCATATATTTTCCAAACAAAAATACTGCTGCCATAATGGATGCCCTAACCACAGACGATGAAAAGCCTAAAAATACGCAGTAGAATAACAAAAAGCAGAGTATCAAAATATTGCTTATTTTCTTGTTTAATTTAAGCTTTGAAAAAAAAGCATCTATAACATATACGAGCAATGAAATGTGTAAACCGCTTATGGCAAGCACATGCGATATACCCGCTAATTGGAATGATTTTTTTGTGTCCGCATCTAACTTACTTCTATCGCCAAGAAGCAGTGCATTTGGAAGTGCGGAACTATCTCCAAACAAATCATTCATCCTTTTTACTGCGTTGTTTTTTATACGAAGAAAAGGGTTTTTTGCTTCAAGCTGCCTATTAGGGATAAGTTCTAGCTCCTTAGCTCCGCTTATGCCTATACTTGTACCCCTTTGAAGCAAAAAGAGTCTAAAATCAAAGCCGTAGGGGTTTTGGGCAGGGGAAGGGTAGTACACATTACCGTAAAAAGAAACCTTCTGCCCGTGCAAGGGAAGTATTCGGCTGTCGCCCTTGTTAAAATAATATGTCCAGTAGGCTTTGGGGTGGGTATATTTATTGCCATTTTCGTCTGTAAGAGTAATATTTGCTAGATATAGCTGCGCCTTAGGTTCGTTTTCTTTTATTTTACCTTCGCCATGTACTGTTGCTTTAACATACATTTTACCCTTTGGTGGAAGGGCAGGATTATTTGCATATGACATCCTTGCAATGCCAAGTAAAAGAGAAAACGCGCACACGCAATATATAGCCGCCCTGCCTTTTTTTGATAGTACAATGGCTAAAACGAGAAGCAAAAGGCTAACCAAAAGCAAAACTGAAATGGGAGCGGAATCCCATGCGTAGCCTATGCATATGCCAATGCCAAAGAAAAGCGCTATGCTTACAAGTTTTCTTTGCTTAAAAAAATCATAGTCGCCCATAATACTATAAGAAAAAAGTTGTATTTCTGCCTGATGTTATATAGATATTATATATGAGCGCATTTATCATCTTATAAGGTATAAACTACTGCTTATTTCAGGGTCTGCAATGCTTATAGATACATCTTTGCCCACCACAACGCCCTTGCTTTCAAGCACATCGCTTACGGTGCTAAGCGCAAGCTCGGGCGTGTTGTTCTGCTGGCTTAAATGCCCAAGCATTACATTTTTTACGCCGGTTTCTAATAAATCCATAAGGCACATTGCACAGGCTTCATTGCTTAAATGTCCTTTTCTGCCTGAAATGCGTTTTTTAAGAACTGCCGGATAACGGCTGTTGTTTTCAAGAAGTGTAGGGTCATGGTTGCTTTCAAACAGCAAAAAATCGCTGCCGGATAGGCGGGATTTTACTCTCTTGCAGGCGTGCCCTAAATCCGTAGCAACCGAAACAGAGCGCGCGTTATAGTAAAGGCGGAACGCCACAGGCTCATTCGCGTCATGCGATATGGCAAAAGGGCTTACCGCTATATCGTCTATATAAAAATCATCGTCTGCGGAGATTACGCGTATTTGGTGCTTTTCAATATTACCTATCTTGTCATACATAGCTTCCCATGTGCCATGGGTTGCATATATGGGGATATTATATCTTCTTGCAAGCACGCCAACTCCTTGTATATGGTCAGTGTGCTCATGCGTTACTAATATGCCGTTAAGTTCTTCTGCCGGGATTCCTAAGTTACAAAGCCTTTCAGTAATGCGCTTCGCAGAGGTACCTGCATCTACAAGCAGCCTTGTATTTCCTCCCGCAACATAGGTGCAATTTCCGGTAGACCCGCTAACAAGTGAACAAAGTGAAAGATCCATAATTTCTCCTAGTAATTAAATACTCTGGTATTATATACTTAGTTGAGTGTTCGTTCAAGTTGCGGTTGTAGAGTATATGAAGTATATGTGTTTTTTTGGCTATGCAAATATCAGTTTATAAACGATTAATAAGTCTATCTATTTTCCTCATCATCAGCATCAGAGTAAAAATCCTCATCAGATATGCCGAGCTCTTCTTTTTCTTCCTTTATGCGGCGGTTTTCTTCTTCTGTTATTTTACGAAGTTTTTTTACAAGTGCGCTTATTTCATCCTTCTGGCGGGATAGTTCCTTAATTATGCCTTGATATTCTTCCTTGTTATCGTCTGGCATATCGTCAAGCGCTTCTTCGGCATTGTTTAATGAATCCATTATATCGTGCTTAATGTCGGTAAGCTGCTCCTTGGGGTCGTCTATTTCTATTTCATCTATTATGCTTTTAATCTTCTCTATGGCATCACTGCTTAGGCTTACTGCCTGCTTTGCCACGTTTTCACTTACTTCTTTTACCTTTTTTACTGCCTTTTCGCCTTTTACGGCAAGCCTGTCTATATTTTCCTTTGTGGCAACATTTCGTGCGGCTTCGGCAATATTATCAGCTACATCTGCAACACCGCCAATTGCCGCATATGCTATGCGCTTTAGCTTATCTTCTATGCCATCTTGTTCCTCGTTTTCGGGAATTTGCTCCTTAGTTTCTTCCTCAATAGGGTTTTTATCTTCTAACATAATGACCTCCTCAAATTATTTAGTATAGAACAATACTATTATAACAAAAGTATATAGTATAATGCCAGTGTTTGAAAATACTGTGGATACATCTTGCGACGAGAATATGCGCGCACTGCCGTCAACTGATATTTTTTTGCGGTTTATTATTAGCAAGACTATCCCTATTATAGCAAATGCAAACATTATTAGCACATATATAGACAACATGTCTGCGGGCAGCATATTACTAAACACGCTGCCAAAGAAGTTTGCGAGCGAGTGAAACAATATAGGCAGCAAGGGATTGCCGCTTTTTATGTAAACATAACCCCAAATAATTGCGCATAGGAAAGTATTTATAAAGCTTAATAAGCCCAGTTTCAATGACAAAATATGGGGCAGGGCGAACATATATGAAAAGGCTAGCAGGAATACGCCTTCGCCTAAGTTAGATAGCCTCGTTCCGGGGAATATGCGGAAAAACAGCTCTTCGACTATCGGGTTGAATATAAGAAGCGAAAATATCATATACGCCATATTATCCTTATTTGCGAGTATATTTATCTGTTCATCTACTTTTATAAAGCCTATATTAGATAGTATTCCGGTTATTATTATTATAATCGCAATTCCCGTAAAATTAAGGAAAAAAGCGGTGATATATGTGCTTTTTGATAGACTTTTCTTGGGTAACGATTTTTTAGGGATATCTTTAACACAAAAATGTACCGCAAGCCCGCCTATGCCCCAAAGCACAAACGGGGATATTATATTTAATATAGTTTGATTTAGATTAATGGATTCCAGAATATACCTTTTATATAGCTCACTAATTAGGAACATAAACGAAAAACCTACTGCAAAGCGGTTAAGCGCACCGTTAGTTGTGGTATTGTTTCTCATGAGAACACCTCCGATATAGAGATTATATGGCTACTAAAGCTGCACTTCAAGGTGAAACAGGTAAAATTATTGTAAAAATTATATGTGGTTGCCTTTAGGCTTATCAAGTGATAAAATTTCGGCAAGTTCATTGTTGGAGGTAATATGGCGTCTATTGCAAGCAGTTTGGTCAGGGGGCAGATAACACTGCTAAACCCTTTGTTACAACTTCTGGATACGGAAAAAACACGCAAACTTCAGGAGGCTCTTGGGCGTTTGCATCAGCGCGTGCTTAAAAACAAAGTAAGCTTCATAGATGTGCCCAAAATAAGCGCATCTTGGGCGAAACCTGATGATAGCATAAGCGACACATGTATATTATATCTGCATGGCGGTTCTTATATAGCCGGTGGGGAGGATTATTCCAAGGGTTTTGGCGGCATACTAGCAAGCGAATTGGTAAGCAATGTACTGTGCCTTAATTACCGTTTGGCTCCTGAAAACCCTTTCCCTGCGGCTCTGAAAGATGCTCTTGAAGCATATAAATACGCGCTAAAAATCTTTCCTTCCCCAAAAATAGCGGTAATTGGCGAATCCGCAGGCGGGGGGCTTAGCTTTTCGTTGCTGCTAAAAATAAAGGAGCTGGGGCTTGCTATGCCAAGCTGCGTTATAACAATATCCCCTTGGTGCGATCTCACAATGGAATATGCAACTGAGAACGATTGTAAGAAGGATCCTGTGCTCAGCTGTGAGGGATTGCTTTATTCTGCCAAGCTTTATGCGGGAGATACTGAGCTTGATAATCCCTTTGTTTCACCACTATACGGAGATTTATCTTCAATGCCCGATAGCCTAATTTTTGTAGGTACTGATGAGGTATTGGTACATGACAGTATTAGAATGCACGATAAACTTACCCAACATGGCAACAAAAGCAAGCTTCATGTAGAGGAAGACTTATGGCATGTATATGTACTATATGGTCTGCCCGAGAGCAGGAGGGCAATAGATAAAATGCATGAATTCTTTTTGGAGCATACAAGTGGATAGGCGTTCTTACCCGCAATGGATTGCACTTGACAATGCAGCCAAGATATACCCCGCTGCAAGGTCCAACTCATGGACGGCTGTGTTCAGGCTTTCCGTAAACTTAAAAGAAAAAATAAACCCTGAAATTCTGCAAATAGCGCTTGATAATACTTTGGAGCGCATACCCTTTTTTGGCTACCGCATAAGGAGGGGGTTTTTCTGGTATTATATGGATAGCCAGAAGAGAAAACCGCAAATTCAGGAGGATGTGCAAAACCCCTGTAGTAGAATGCTAAGGCGCAGTGAAGGTCATTTCCTAATGAGACTGCGCTACTATGAAAAACGTATTGCCCTTGAAGTGTTTCATAGCCTTACCGACGGTATGGGCGCGCTTACATTTTTGATGACGCTCGTTGCGGAATATGTGCGTCTAACAACGGGAGAGCGCATAGAAAGCGGCGGAATGGTGCTGGATATTGATGAGGAACCTAAAAAAGAAGAGTGGGAGGACAGCTTTTCCGTATACGCGCGCGAAGGGCGGCGTGCCAGAAAAGAGGAAAAAGCCTATCACCCAAAGGGAACGCCGCTGTTTCCAGGGCATTTAGGGCTTATAAGTGGCATTGTAGACGCTACTTCTCTTAAAAAGCTTGCTAATTCATACGGGGCAGGTATAAATATATTTCTGTGTGCCGTGCTACTTGATGCTATAAGGAGCGTACAGAACAAGGAAAAAAGCAGCAGGCGCAAGAAAGTGCCTGCTAAAATATCCATTCCGCAGAACCTAAGGCGCTACTACCCAAGTAAAAGCCTTCGCAACTTCTCAAGCTATTTTAATGTTTCATTAAATTCAAATTACGGGGAGTACAGCTTTGATGATATAATAAAGCTGGTGCAGCATACCGCAGGTATAGAGGGCATGGAACCTATGGTAAATGCGAGGATGTCAACCAATGTCGCCGCAGAAAACAACCGCTTTTTAAGGTTGGTGCCGCTTTTTATTAAAGCTCCGGTGCTTAAGCTCATGTATATATTGCATGGGGAGAGGTATTTTACAACCGCCATATCAAACCTTGGAGCGGTTAATATACCATCTGGGCTTCGCCCTTATATAGAGCGTATGGATTTAATACTAGGCGCTCCGCGCTCAAACACCTTTTCATGCGGGATAATAAGCTGCAATAATGTAACCGTTATAAGCTTTTCAAGAACGGTGCATGAGTGCGAAGTTGAAAAGGCTTTTTTCAGGAAGCTTGTTAAACTAGGTCTGCATGTAAAAATAGAAAGCAACAGGAGGGAATAATGCCGTATTGTGTACACTGCGGAGTTGAAACGGACGAAAAAAGCTGTCCGCTTTGCGCAACTCCTATAATAGACCCTAATGCCAAAGAAGATGACGATAACGAAAGGCGTTTTCCATACCCAGATACAATAGACGAACTCTACCGAAAGGTGGATATGAAATACGCAAGGCGCTTAGCGCTTATAGTGCTTGCGGTGCCGGTTTTGGTAGTGCTTATTGTAAACCTTCTATCTACAGGGAGTATAAGCTGGTCTTTATATGTAATAGGGGCGCTTATATGTCTGTACACATGGTTTTTGGTGCCTGTGTTCTACCGCTTTAAGCGACCATACGCTTACCTATTTATAGGTTTTTCAAGCCTTATACTGTATCTATATGTAATCGCTAGAATGAATGATGGCGGGGGCTGGTATTTAGGGCTGGCTTTGCCTATAATAATTGTATGCTTTATTGTTGTTCAGCTTATATTGCTTGCAATGCGCCGCCTTGAGTGGCAGCCGCTTGAAAGGGCTGCGGCGGTAACTAGCCTTATTGCCATATCCCTCATAGCTATAGATTGGATATGCGATGCCTTTACAGGAAAAGTGTATTTAAACTGGTCTATATACGCGCTGCTTCCGCTTATGGCGCTTGCAGGGGTGTTTTTATTGCTTGAGAGAAAAAAAGAACTCAAAGAAGAGATACGTAAGCGTTTGTTTTTTTGATAGAGCAAAATTTTTAATAAAGAAAGAGGTATACTATGAAATTTAATGACATGCAGTACTTAAGACCTAACTTTGACGAACTTATTAGCCGCGGCAGGGAACTTGTTAAAAGCGTAGCTAAGGCGGATAGCTTTGAAAAGAGCCTAGAAAGCTATATGCTTTTAGATACTTTGGAAAAGGATGTTGCAACTGCCGTAACGCTTTGCCATATACGCACATCTATAGATACTAATGATGAGTTTTATAAGACTGAGATGGATTACCTTAACGAGCAAATCCCGAGGGTACAGGAGATTATAAACCTGATTGCCCATGCGGTTGTTCATGGCGATTACAAAGAAGATTACCAAAACAAGTTTGGTCAACACTTTATAGACAAGTATGTGGTCAGCCTAAGTACCTTTGCGCCGGAAATAATTGAGGATTTGGTTGAGGAAAATAAGCTTTCTACTGAGTATGGTAATCTTATGGCATCTGCAAAAATAGAATTTGAAGGCGAAACACACAACCTTTCCGGTATGGAACCGTTTATGCAGTCTACCGATAGGGAAATGCGCAAAAAAGCAAGCTTCGCTATGTGGGGCTGGATAGCGTGTAATAAGGATAAGCTTGATGAAATATATGATAAACTTGTAAAAGTAAGACATAATATGGCAAGGAAGCTTGGCTTTGAAAACTTTATCCCTCTTGCATACGCCCGCATGGGTAGAACAGACTGGAATGTTGAAGATGCAAAAATATATAGAGAACAGATAGCAAATTCCGTAGTACCCTTTGCACAGAAGCTATACCTTGAGCAGGCGCAGCGCCTTGGCATTGATGATATGAAAAATTATGATTATAATCTGGAATTTTTGTCGGGAAACCCTAAGCCATTGGGTGATGAAAAATATCTAGTGGATAAGGCGCTTAATATGTACAGCGAGCTTTCTCCCGAAACAAAAGCGTTTTTTGAAATGATGGTAAATAGGGAGCTTATGGATTTAAGCACAAAACCGGGCAAGCGTGGCGGCGGCTTTTGTACCACTATATCAAATTACGGCGTACCATTTATATTCAGCAATTTTAACGGTACATCAGGCGATGTTGATGTACTTACGCATGAGGCGGGTCATGCATTTAATGGCTACATGCAAAGGAATGTAAGCCCGGAAGCGCTTTGCGACTATACCATGGAAGTTGCTGAAACGCATTCCATGAGTATGGAGTTTTTCACCCATCCTTGGATGGAGGGATTTTTTGGAGAAGACTGCCAAAAATATTATTACTCACATGTAAGTAGCGCTATAAAATTTCTACCATATGGCGCTTCTATAGATGAGTTCCAAGAATGGGTGTATACGAACCCAGAAGCTGCACCAAAGGAAAGGCGCAATAAATACAGGGAAATAGAAAAGAAATATTTACCCCACCTAGATTATGATGGCATGGAATTTTTAGAAAATGGCGGCAGGTGGCAGAAACAATCTCATGTGTACAGTATGCCTTTCTATTATTTAGATTATACTATTTCACAGGTTTGCGCTTTCCAGTATTTTGTATGGGATATGAAAGACCATAGCGCCGCCTGGGAAAGCTATATGAACTGCGTAAATCGGGCGGGCTTTGTGCCCTTTAAGGAGCTTATTAAGGAATGCGGGCTTAAAAGCCCCTTTGAGAAAGGCTGTATAGACAGCGTATTGCCAGGGCTTGAAGAGTTTATGGCATCCTTAGACAAGAACAAAATAGCATGACATTTGATAATGTAAGGTATGTTACAGTAGATGATATGGCGCATTGCAGGGAAACAAGGGCAATGCGCCAAGCGGCTCTACTTAAAAAATACGGGGTTACGCTCCTGTCGTTTACGCTTAATATACCGGGGGGAATAAAGCTTAATCCACTTATATATAAAGCTTATCGTCTTGCTAAAAGAAATATATTAAGGCGGCTTGAGTACCTTAAATTTTCTATCCTACATATTGAGGAAAAGTATGCGCACACAGGCTGTGAACTGCTTATAGCGCTGGATAGCGAAGCTGAAAAAGTAAAAAAAGCGTTGTGTGCGCTTGAAGAAGCTAGCGAATTTGGGCGCTTACTTGATATAGATGTAATAAATACAGAGGGCATAAAAATATCAAGGTCGAAGCTTAATTTACCGGAAAGAAAATGCCTTATATGTTCATTTCCGGTTTCTGAGTGCGCTCCTTTAAGGAAACACAGCGGGCAGGAGCTTTTCCAAAAAACTCAGGAGATAATAATAAATGCTTTAAATGATGACATAGCAGGACATATTTCCTGTAAGGCGCAGACTGCGCTGCTGCTTGAAGCTACTACATCTCCAAAGCCCGGTCTTGTAGATAGGCTTAACTGCGGCGCTCATAGCGATATGGATTTAGATATTTTCTGCGTAAGTGCGGCTGCTCTTGGCAGGTATTTTTATGCCTGTGCAAAAAAAGGCGTAGAAGCTGAAAGCCTTGATAGTATTATGCCTAAGCTGCGTAGCCTTGGAATTATAGCGGAAGAGGAAATGTTTATAGCAACTAAAGGCGTAAACACACATAAGGGCGCTATATACGGGCTTGGAATACTCTCTTGCGCTGCGGGTTACTTGCTTAAATTGTATGATAAAATAAACATAGACGACATATTTGAGGAGTGTAAAAACATAGCCTCAAAGGAAGTAGAGAAACTACCCGAGCTTGCAAAAGGAGAAAAGCTTACAGGCGGTATTGAGCAATATGCAAGTTATGGGCTAACAGGCGCTAGGGGAGAGGCGGCGCAGGGTTTCCCAAGCGTTAAAAACATTTCACTACCTGCATTTACTGAAGGGCTGTCAAAGGGCTATTCGTATGAAAAAGCGGGGGTATATGCGCTTATACAGCTTATGGCAAAACTTTTTGATAGCAATGTGATTAGGCGAAAGGGCATGGAAGCACAAAAGCTTCTTCAAAAAAAGGCTCAGAAGCTGCTTGATGACGGTTTTTTGTTGCAAGATGTAACAAAGCTAGACGAAGAGCTAATAAAAGAAGGCATAAGCCCAGGCGGCTGTGCAGACCTTCTTGCTTACACATATTTTGTATATTTACTAACTGTTTAGCAAATAAAAAGGGCTGCCAAAAATGACAGCCTCATAAAAGTTATATCAGTTACCTATAGTTGCGACCATTACCGCCTTTATAGTGTGCAGGCGGTTTTCTGCTTGGTCAAATACCTTACTGAATGGGGCGCGGAATACTTCATCAGTTACTTCCATCTCTTTAAGACCGTATTTTTCGTATACTTCCACACCCACTGTTGTGTTCAAATCGTGGAATGCAGGCAGGCAGTGCAGGAATATTAGACTATCATTTTCAGCCATTTTTACAAGTTCCATGTTTACCTGATAATCGTGAAGCAGCTCTATTCTCTCTTTAAATTTATCTTCCTCACCCATGCTTACCCACACGTCTGTATATATGCAGTCTGCGCCTTTTACTTCGCTAAGTTCATCCGAAACTGTAATTCTTGCGCCGGTTTCCCCTGCGATTTTCTTCATATCGCTTAGAAGTTCATTATCCGTATGAAGTTCTTTGGGAGCTATTATTGTAAAACTCATGCCCATTTTAGCGCTTATTACCATAAGGGAATTGGCTACGTTGTTTCGCCCATCGCCAACATAAACAAGCTTACACTCATTAAGAGGCTTATCGGTATTTTCTTTTAGCGTCATAACATCTGCAAGCGCCTGTGTAGGGTGATATAAATCAGTAAGTCCGTTCCATACGGGCACGCCTGAATATAGGCTTAAATCCTCTACCGTTTTTTGGGAGTAGCCCCTAAATTCTATTCCATCATAGAAGCGTCCCAGCACCTTGGCTGTATCCTCAAGCGATTCTTTCTTGCCCATCTGGCTGTTGCTAAGGAAGGTAACGTTGCCGCCCTCATCATAGCAGGCGGTTTCAAATGCGCAGCGGGTGCGTGTAGAGGTCTTTTCAAATAGCAATACTATATTTTTGCCTTTAAGAGAACTACCTATTATGCCCTTTCGCTTTTTATCCTTAAGTTTAAAGGCAAGGTCCAGTAGGTAGTTGATTTCTTCTGGTGTAAAATCCCTAAGTGTTAAAAAGCTGCGTCCTTTAAGGTTGATATTCATTTTTCCTCCTTTATCCTAGGGCTCTAACTAGCGGCATTGTCATACATCTGGGACCTCCTCTGCCACGACCCAGTTCAGAGCCCGGAATTTCTATAATATTTATGCCCTTGTCCTGTATCATGGCATTTGTAACTGCATTTCTATCGTACACAATTACGGTGCCTGGGGATATACAAAGGGTATTGCTGGCATCGTTCCACTGTTCCCTTTGTGCGGCTATTATATCGCTGCCGCCGCAGGGTATAAGCTTTATTTTCTCTTTATGCATATATTTTGTAAGTACGGTTTGCAGTTCACCGCTTTCTACATTTATGGCTATATCTCCCCCTGCCTTTGGCACAATGGAGTATATTTTAAGGTTATGAAGGATAGCAGGGTGTATGGTGAAACAATCTATATCTACCTGTGTCATAACCGTGTCAAGGTGCATGAAAGCCCTGATTTTTGGTATATCAAGCGCTAAGATACGCATAAAATGGCAATCCGGGTCGTTAAATAGGTTTTTAGCTAGTAGTTCAATTGCTTCGGGCGATGTGCGCTGAGATATTCCTACTAGAAGCAATCCGTTTCCAACGCATAATATATCCCCGCCCTCAATAGGGTAGGGGAGAGTTAAATCGTAGTATAGGGGGACGGGTGATGAAAAGCCGCTATGGTATTTAAGTATATATTTGCTGTAAAGCGATTCGCGTTTTCTGGTTGGGGCATACATACTGCTAAGAGAAGCGCCGTGCCCAATTGATGCCATAGGGTCTCTTGTAAAATACAGGTTAGGCATAGGGAGTGTAACAAAGGGGCTTTCCTGCCTAACTAGTTTTGCGAGTTGATGAGGAGTGTCGGATTTAAGCTTATCTAAATTTATGCCTGTCATGGTTTTTATTACCATGTCGCGCGTATTCTCAAAATTTAGCAGCAGCGTGCGAATTTCTTTGCTATGGTATATGGCACTCTGTCCTGAAAGCGATATAAAATCCTCTATAAAGTCTATTTTAATTTTTTCGTCCTGCGACAAGGTTTCTGTTATTAGGTCTACAAGGTAATGAACTGTGACGCCTTCTTTTTTTAGCGCCTGCGCAAAGGCGTCATGCTCCTTTTGGGCGCCTGTAACAAAGGGTATATCGTCAAAGAGCATATGTTCAAGCCTTGAAGGAGTAAGCTGTTCAAGCTCCGCTCCCGGGCGGTGTATGAGCACGTGCTCAAGGCGTGATACCTCACTGAATACGGAAATCTGCATAGTTCACCTCGTGAAAAGGACAAATATTGTGCTTCTTAATAAGCTGAATGTATTATAACATGTTTAAGCTCCAATTAAAAGCAAAAATGAATAAATATATTTTTTTATACATAACCAAGCTTTGGTGTGTAAAATCGTAAAATAAAAAGGCCTGAATTATATATCAAGCCTTTTGTGTTAATCTTAAATTAAGCTAATGGCTACTTATTTAATATTTCCATAAACTGTTTGCCTGTTATAGTTTCCTCTTTCATAAGGAATGCAGAGAGTTCATGCAGGCTGTCCATATTATCTCTTAATAGCTGCCTTGCCTTTTCCTGTGCGGCGTTTATTATGGAGCGCACTTCTTCGTCCACCTTTTCAGCTGTAGCCTGTGAGCAGTTCATTTGTTCTCCGCCGTCTAGGTATCTGCTGCCCCCTTGGGATAATCCCATCATGCCGAACTCATCGCTCATGCCGTATTTAGTTACCATGCTGCGAGCAAGCTGTGTCATCTTTTCTATATCGTTTGATGCGCCTGTGGTAATTTCGTTAAATACTACTTCTTCCGCGGCCCTACCGCCTGCGATTGTAGCAAGCCTTGCAATAGCTTCAGATTTGGATACTAGGTATTTATCACCTTCCTCAACTTGCATGGTGTAGCCAAGCGCGCCTGAAGTACGCGGAACTATAGTGATTTTTTCAACAGGTGCGCTGTGGCTTTGCAGTGCCGCAACTAAAGCATGCCCTATTTCATGATAAGCGACAATTTTCTTTTCCTCATCGCTCATAATCGCGTTTTTCTTCTGCTGCCCCGCGATTACGGTTTCTATTGATTCTTCAAGGTCTTCCTGAAGTACTGCATCCCTGCCCTCTCTTACAGCCCTTAGTGCGCCCTCGTTTATAATGTTTGCAAGCTGCGCTCCGGAGGCGCCGGATGTGGCTCTGGCTAGGTAGTTATAGTCTATATCGCCTGATATATTAATATTTTTAGCGTGTACCTTTAATATATCTATTCTGCCTTGTAAATCGGGCAGCTCAAGCGGTACGGTTCTATCAAAGCGCCCGGGACGAAGAAGAGCTGGGTCAAGTATTTCGGGTCTGTTTGTGGCGGCAAGTATAATAACGCCCTTGTTAGCGCCGAAGCCGTCCATTTCGGTGAGCAACTGGTTAAGCGTTTGCTCTCTCTCGTCGTTTGTAGAAAAGCTGCTGCCTCTGCTTTTGCCTATGGTATCAATCTCATCTATGAATACTATACAAGGTGCGTTTTTGCTCGCCTGCTCAAATAGCTCCCTTACCTTGGCGGCGCCGCGTCCTACGAACATCTCTACAAATTCAGAGCCTGATATGGAGAAAAATGGTACATTCGCTTCACCGGCAACTGCCTTTGCTATAAGCGTTTTACCTGTACCGGGAGGGCCTACAAGCAGCACGCCCTTGGGGCATTTTGCGCCTACCTTGGTATATTTTTCCGGATTTTCAAGATAGTCAACCACTTCCATTAGAGATTCCTTTGCCTCTTCCTGGCCTGCAACATCAGAAAACTTAACGCTGTTTTCATCGGGTACATACTGTTTACCCGTCTTACCGGAGCCAAACTGCATGCCGGGCATATTTCCCATACGTTTTCTAAAGTTGCGGTTTAAGAAATAGCTCATTAAACCTATCATGGCTATGGGCGTAATCCAGCTTAAAAGGAAGGACATTATTGGGTTAGGCTCAGAGGGTATTACAGAGCCGAAGGGTATGTCCTTTTCCCTTAGCGTTGGTACTAGGGTAGGGTCGTCTATTATGCCGGTTTTACAAACCTGCGTGGTGCCGTCTTGGGATATTATGTAGTTTATTTCGTTCTGCTCAATCTGCACCATATCAACCGTTCCTTTTTCAACTGAATCTAAAAAGAACGAGTAGCTGGTTTCCCTAACTCTGGAACTTGATATAAGCGGCAACACTATTAGGTTGAATATAAGCGTAAGCGCCAGCATAACGCCCCAGAACTTAAGCAAGGGATTGACGGGGTTTGGCATTTTTTGTTCGTTCATAGCTTTCTCCTTTAATATTTTCTATCCATATAGCAGTAACTTGTTTGTATAGTATATTCGCCATAACTCGCCATGTGTAAACACTTTACTTTACGAGTTTTGATAAACGTCAATAAGCTCCAGCTTATATGAAACAATCAATTATAACATGCAAAACTAAAAGATTCAACATAAAAATTCAAAATAAGGGGTGTTTTACGCCTTTTTACTTAAAAAAGCAACATTGTATAAAAGTAAAATCCCCTCCAAGTAGGTAGTGTCAATAGTTTTGTGTAACCATTCTTGTAAATATTGTTAAGCCATCAGCTGCTTCCCCCTAGGGGGAAGCGATTTTCTCAAACATTTCGCTTAATTCTGCTTGAACTTTTGCAAATCCTTTGTGGATTCTTGAACCGAAACGTTCGTTGTAAATCATCGAGATTGTACATGCACAGCGGTTAAATGCGTTTTCGTTGGGAAACTATTCTTTCACCTTCGTATGTTTCTTAACACGTTTGTTGAAGTTTTCAATAATATTATTGGTATAAAGGCTTCTTTGAATAGCTTTAGGAAACTCTGGAAAGG
>JGI24709J26583_10001730_pt1 | contig 18440 bp, 14 predicted proteins | sample BioPla2DNA1_FD_26583 | JGI IMG/M metagenome (IMG submission 26583) | reverse complement strand
AAGCGAATGCGTTGCGGACACAAAGCTTGCTATTCCCTCAGGGAAGTTGTGTATGGCTATAGCAATTGCTGTCATAATAGATGTGCGCTTGAGCGCTTCACCATCGTCTAATTTGATTTTTTCAAAATTACTGTCGCAGATTTCGTGTGGGTTGTTCTCCTGCGGGATAAGCTTATCTATTATGGCAATCATTAACATACCCGAAAAAAAGCTTAGCACAGTATAAAGTGCGCCCGTTTTTTCACCAAATACACTTGTTAATAGCTCTTGCGCTTCCGGGAAAAGTTCTATCATGGATACGTATATCATAACGCCTGCTGAAAAGCCCATGCATACAGATAGAAATCTCCTTGAGCGGTTGGAGTTAAAGAGTATTATCAGACCCCCTATGCCGGTTGATAGACCTGCAAAAAGCGTTAGCAAAAAAGGCAGCAAAAACTGTTGCATTTAATTATTCTCCTTATTTTTAAGAGCGAAAAAGTCATTGCTGAGTTTATTTAGCTTACTTTCAAATGGTAGTCCATAGCGGCTGTCACCTGAAAAATCCTTTGCGCAGGAGTATATAAATTCTGTCGCAAGTTGTAATATACATTGCATGTCTATCTCCTGCAGTATACCCGCTACACATACAGATGCAAATAAATCTCCCGTGCCGGGGAATTTGCCCGGTACCATTTTGGTGTATGCAGAGTATGTATTGTTATCATGCAAAGCGCATGCGCCTATATTGCCGCTAGAATCCACAAGCCCTGTAAGCACTACGCTTGAGTCGAACTTTTCCGCCAGCATATTCAGCAGTGCATCGTTATTGGGCAAATTATCGTAGGGTATGTCAAGCAGCAGAGCAGCTTCGGTTAAATTTGGGAATATAAAATCAGCCTTATGGCAGAGCTTTGATATCCCATCACAAAGCTGCTCGCTTATTGAAGAATAGCGTTTACCGTTATCTCCCATAACGGGGTCTATAAATATATGCGCGTTATCATAATGGCTTAAAATCTCATTCATAAGTGAAAGCTGCTCATGTTCAGCAAGATAGCCTATATATACGCCATCTACGCTTGGAAGTGTTTCTTTAAAATGGAGAAATATATCATTCATTTCGCCTGTTAGGGGTTTTCTAAAAGGCACAGTAAAGCCTGTGTGTGCGCTTAAAAGTGCGCTTGGTAAAGGTATGCATTGTATGTTAAGGCAAGACAAAACCGGCAGCGCCACAGAAAGTGAGCATCTGCCTACGCAAGACAGATCTTGTACGGTGATAAGAGTGTTTTGCATTAAATTGGGCGTTCCTTGCCCATGAAACATATTGCAAGCGTGCCGGGACCGCAGTGGGAGCCAATGACAGGCCCTATCATTTGTATTGTAATATTATTAGCCTCAGGCAGTTGGAAAACAAGCATATTCTTAAGCATTTCGGCTTGGTCTAAACAATCGCCGTGGAGTATTATAATCTCTTGGTCTTCGGGATTTTCTATGTTTTCTACAGTACGCTCAACAAGTGTACGCAATGCTTTTTTCCTGCCTTGGACCTTACCTTCAGGCTCTATCTTACCGCTTTTACCAAGTGTAAGAATGGGCTTAATATCCAGCATGGAGCCGAAGAATGCGCTGGTGGAGGTTATCCTGCCGCCGCGCTTTAAGTACACAAGGTCTTCAACCGTGAGCCAAGCGTGGGATTTAAGCCTGTTATCCATTATCCAATTTTCGACTTCCTCCATAGAAGCGCCTGTAAGGTATAAATCATGCGATTTTTTTAAAAGCAGCGTCATAGGGGCGGATATGGAAAGCGTGTCAACCACCTTGAACTTACGCTCAGGGTATTTTTTGAGAAGTTCTTCTCTGGCTTCAAACACGTTTTGTATAGTATTAGACATGTTAGATGAAAAAGCTACGAAAAGTAGGTCGTTTTCCTTAAGTATAGGTTCAAAATACTCAAGATAAGCGGCGGTGGGCAGAAGTGAAGTAATTGGCACTGACCCCTCTCGCATACGCTTAAAAAGTATTTTTTCTTGACCGGTCTTACCGTTATCGTCCAGATATTCAACATCATCAAGGGTATAGGGCATTTTTACTACCGGTATATTTCTCTCTTCAGCGAAGCTGAAGGGAAGGTCGCTGTCGCTGTCAGTCATGAACACATAATTGTTTGCCATTTTAATTCTCCTTTACCTAGGCTAAGCCATTAAAATCAGAGAAATTATATCATTCTAGGTAGAGCAGCGCAAGTGAGGTCTAATTATTCTAATTATTTAGATGGACCGCTTGCACGGAAATTGCAATTGGTATATAATCCAAGTACACGCTAAGGCGGAATCATTAGGAGGTATGTAGTAATGGCTTACAAGATTACCGAAGACTGTATCAGCTGTGGAGTATGTTCCGCAGAATGTCCGCAGGATTGCATTACTGAGGGCGATAACAAGTACGAAATCAACGCTGAAGAATGCATAGATTGCGGTTCATGTGCCGATGTTTGTCCCACGGGCGCCTGTGTTCCCGGGGAATAGGCATAGTGCCTTGTAGGCAGATTATATCCGCTATATGGGTAACATGTAGCGGATTTATTTATATGAGATGTTAGGCGTACAGCTTTATCCGGGTGAAAAAACAGAAGACCTTCAAAGAGGGAACATTAAAATAATCCGTGGCGAAAAGGGTTTTACATACGGTACGGATAGCATTTTGCTCGCTTATTTTGCCAATGTAAAAAAGAACAGTAAAGTATGCGATTTAGGCGCTGGAAACGGTATACTATCCATGCTCTTATACGCAAGGGAAAGTAGTATTTTAGTAGATGCCGTGGAGATAGACGCTTTGCAGGCGGATAGAATTAAAAGAAGCGCCATGCTAAATAACATACAAGACAAAATAAAAACATATAATGCCGATTTTCGTAAAATTAGTGAGGTATTGCAGCCCGCTAGCTATGACATGGTAATATCAAACCCGCCTTATTATGAAATGCGTGGGGATTCTGCCCGTACGCAGATTACCGCGAATTTTAAAGATTTAGCGAAAAGCGCTGGATTCTTACTTAAAAATAGGGGCAGGCTTGTAACCATGTGTCCTGCCATGTCTATGTTTAAGATGAGCAACGTAATGCAAGAGGAAAAGTTTTCTATATCCCGTTTGCGTTTTGTAGTATCAAAGGCAGGTAAAAAGCCTTATCTAGCTCTTATTGAAGGCAGGTTCAATACAAACAGCGAATGCATAATAGAACCTACTCTTACAGTGCTTGATGAAGGTGGTAATTATACAACTGAAGCACAGCATATATATTTTGGTTAATACTATGTTACCTTTAACCCAGCGTTTTCTTGCGCGTCTTTTCCACTTTGGCGTTGCCTTGTTAAGGCACAATAGGGTCCACTATGGTTCCTTCACGAAGCTTTATCAAACCGAAAAATACGCTGCAATTAAATCGCTGTTCTAAAAGCAACATAATAAGAGGTACATGAATGATAGTAGTTATTGCTGAAAAGCCAAGTGTTGCTAGAAGTATAGCAAATGTACTTGGCTGTAAAAACAAGGCGGAGGGCTATATGTATAGTGACAAATACGCCGTTACTTGGGCGCTTGGACACCTTGTAAGCCTTTGTGAGCCGCAGGAAATAGACGAGAAATACAAGAAATGGCGTATGGAAGATTTACCTATATCCGTTGATAGAATACCTACTAAGGTGATAGCCAAAACCCGCAAGCAGTACAATATAGTTAAAAAGCTTTTAAATGACAAAACTACCGAAAGCGTAATATGCGCTACAGATGCAGGGCGAGAGGGTGAGCTGATATTTAGGTTTATATACGAAAAAAGCGCATGCAAAAAGCTTGCGACAAGGCTTTGGATAAGCTCCCTTACTGATTCGGCAATAAAAGAAGGTTTTAATAGCCTAAAACCTATGAGCCATTATGATGGACTATATGAAAGCGCACTATGCCGTGCCGAAGCGGACTGGATAGTAGGCATGAATGCGACTCGCGCGTTTACTCTGCGCTATGGTGTGCTGCTTTCCGCCGGACGTGTGCAAACACCTACGCTATCTATATTGGTTAAAAGAGGCGCTGAAATTAAAAATTTCATAAAGGAAGAATATTATACAGTTACGGCTGACTATGGGGACTTTACAGGCAACTGGTTTGATGTTACTTCTAAAGATGAGCGTACAAGCAGCAGAATAAAGGAGCAGACTAGAGCAAGGCAGATAGTAAAAAAGGTAAGCGGCAAGCTTGCAAATATTATAAGCATAAATAAAGAGCATAAAAGAGAACTGCCTCCGCTACTTTACGATTTAACAAGCCTTCAAAGAGATTGTAACCGCAGGCTGGGTTTTACAGCTAAAAAGACTTTAAGCATAGCTCAGTCGCTATATGAAAATAAGAAATGCATTACCTATCCGCGTACGGATTCAAAATATTTAAGCGAAGACATGCTGCCTACAGTATACAAAACCCTTGAAAACCTACCTGAAGATTATGATGAAATTAAAGGCGGCATACCGGATGGGAAAATACGCATTACAAAAAGAGTATTTGACGATACAAAACTTACCGACCACCATGCGATAATACCAACTCCAACAAAAATAAAGCTTTCATCTCTGAGCCAAGATGAGCGCTCTGTGTATGATTTAATTGCAAGGCGCTTTTTAGGGGCGTTTTATCCGCCGTATGAATATATGAGTGTAAAACTTATTGCAAACTGCGAGGGGGAAAACTTTAAGAGCATAGGCAGGGAGATAATAAATATAGGCTGGCGGGCTGTAAGCTTAAGCGAAACAAAGGAAACCGTACTTCCCGATATAAAAGAGGGGGATACAAGGCGAATACTGTCCGCACGCTCAAAAAAGGAAGAAACCAAACCTCCGCCTCAGCATACCGATGCTACACTGCTTGAACAGATGGAAAATGCGGGGAAAGATATAACGGACGAAGAAATAAGGGAATCCATGAAGGATTCCGGTATAGGAACGCCTGCAACCAGAGCCGCAATAATAGAGAGGTTGATAGAGGTTAAATATGTAATAAGGCGCGGGAAATCCCTTATAGCAACTGAAAAGGGCGAAAAACTTATACAGGCAGTGCCTAGCGAACTTTCCTCTCCCGAAATGACAGGCAAATGGGAGAAGGCGCTTTCAGATATAGCGCAAAATAAAAGGGACGGCAAGCGTTTTATGCAGGGCATAAACAGGTTAAGCGTATTTTTGGTTGAATATGCTAAGGATAAAGCGCCTGATGTGCATTTTGATAGTGAAGCGCCAAGGCAAAGCCGCAGGCGCCAAACAAAGAATATGTCTGTAAATTGTCCAATATGCGGAAGCCCTATTAGAGAAAATTCAAAGGCTTTCGGCTGTAGCGCATGGAAGAAGGGCTGTAATTTTACCCTTTGGAAAAACTGCCTTGAAAGAGTGGGTGGACCTACGCTTAATGAAAATATAGTTACCATGCTTATAAAAGAAGGGAAAGTTATAGGCAGCACAGGTACCATAACTCTTGATTCTAAAAATATAAGCTTTATTCCTATTGGCGCAAGTACACCCTCAACAACGGTACCTATAGTATACAAGGCAAAGGCTTAATACTATGTCGCCTTTAACCCAGCGTTTTCTTGTGCGTCTTTTCCGCTTTAGCTTTGCCTTGTTAAGGCACAATAGGGTTCACTATGCCTCCCTCACGAAGCTTAGCCAAATCGAAAAAACCGCTACAATAAAATCGCTGTTCTAAAAGCAACATAGTATTAGAATTGAAAATAGGCTATGGCTATGCTATACTTCATCTGTAATTAGGGGGTAAATGTATGGTAGTATTATTAGTATTATTGGCGATGTTTGCGCTTGGAGTGGTGCTGCTCTATTCAGCTGCAAATACCTTGGTGGAATCAGGTTTAAGGCGGCGTAAGGGTATAAAGCCGGGGGGCGAAGAACCTAATATAAACTTTGAACAGTTTGCGGATAATCCCTACTATGTTTCCTCTTTTGAGATTGTTCAAAATACAAAGTTTGAAAAACTTTCCATAGTTTCTGAAGACGGTCTTGTGCTATGTGCCAATTATTATAAAAAAGAAGGCGCAAATAATACTGCTATCGTTATGCCAGGTTGGAAAGATTATAAAGAAAGCTTCTTTGCATATGTGCGTCTGTTTATGGATATGGGGCTTAATGTATTGCTTATAGACCAACGTGCGCAAGGTGAGAGTGAGGGGGAGTACAACACATTCGGCGTTAAGGAATCAAGCGACATGCTGCTTTGGATAAAGCTGCTTAAAGATAAGGGCTTGGATGGAAAAATCGTTTTGTTTGGCGTTAGCATGGGCGCTGCAACTGCAATGATGACAGCTTGTACCCAGAAGGATAATTCTATTATCGCTTGCACGGTTGAGGACTGCGGCTATACCAGTTTAGCGCAGCAAACAGTTGCACTAATAAAAAACAAAGTGCCGTTTTTGTCTGGGGGCTTTAGTTCATTATTGCTTAAGTTCGCAAAGCCTATATTAAAAAGGCGCGCGAAGTTCAACCTTGAAGATGCTTCCCCGGTAGACCGTCTTGCTAATTGTAAAATACCCATGCTGTTTATACATGGCGTAGAGGATACGTTTGTTCCATATGAAATGCTTGAGGACCTATATTCAGCCCACCCCGGACCAAAGCAATGTATAAGTGTTGAGGGTGCTGTACACGCACAGTCGCTCTATATGGAGAGCGAGCTTTATGTAGATACCGTAAGTAACTTTGTAAATCAATATATTTAGGAGGATATAATGGCTAGGAATAAATTCGGTGGATTTGGCGGCGGAACAAATATGCAGCAGCTTATGCGCCAAGCACAGAAGATGCAGGAGGAAATGACCAAGGCGCAGGAGAATTTGGAAGAAAAAACTTACGAATCCAGCGTGGGCGGAGGGGTTGTAAAATGCAGCGTATCCGGTAAACAGGAAGTGCTTTCTATAACAATATCCCCTGAAGTTGTAGACCCTGATGATGTAGATATGCTACAGGATATGATAATCTCTGCCGTAAATGAAGCGCTGCGCATGTGTCAGGAGGATAGGGAAAAGACCATGGGCGCTGCCATACCCGGAGGGCTTGGCGGGTTATTCTGATGTATGAACAAGTAAAACCTATAGAGTTTATGGTACAGGAGCTGTCTAAGCTCCCCGGCATAGGTAAAAAATCTGCACAGCGGCTTGCCTACCATATAGTTTCAATGCCGGTTGAAAATGTACGCCGCCTTGCAAATGCGCTTCTTGAAGGGCGACAAAACATACGCTTTTGTGAGGTGTGCGGCAATTATTCGGTGGAGCCAAAATGTGATATATGCTCAAATGATTCGAGAAACCGCAGTATAATATGCGTTGTTAGAGATCCAAGGGATGTTGCGGCAATGGAGCGTGTACAGGATTATAAGGGACTTTATCATGTGCTGCATGGTGTATTATCTCCTATGGATAATATAGGTCCATCCGACCTTAATATAAGGTCGCTCCTTACCCGACTATCAGATGGAGAGGTAAAAGAGGTAATAGTTGCAACCAACCCCGATATAGAGGGCGAAGCCACTGCATCATACCTTGCAAGGCTTATTAAGCCTATGGATGTAAAGGTTACACGTATAGCCTACGGTGTACCCATAGGAAGCGATTTAGAGTATGCAGACGAGGTTACACTCGCCAAGGCGCTTGAAGGGAGGCGGGAAATCTAATGCTGCACTTCATGTATGGGGTTATGGGTTCAAGTAAAACCGCGCAGCTTTTAATGCAGAGATATAATCTGCAGCAGCTTGGCTTAAAGGTTGCTGTTGTAAAGNCTGCAATAGATACTAGGGCAGGCGCAGATATAGTTTTCTCAAGGGTTGGGCTTCAGGCGGAAGCTGAAATAGTGCTAGAATCGCATCACAGCATAAAGGAACAGCTTATGTGGCTTGCGGTGCAAAAGGCGCACCACGGCTTTAGGTTTGTGCTGGTTGACGAAGCACAGTTTTTGTCTACAAATCAGGTGCAGGAACTTGCGGATATGGCAAAAGATTTAGAAATATACTGCTACGGTCTTCGTACTGATTTTTCGGGCAATTTCTTTGAAGGTTCAGCCGCACTTTTAAGGCTTGCTGAGGATATACAGGAAGTGCCGGGCGGTCTTTGCTGGTGCGGGAAAAGAGCCACTATGAACGCTAGAATTGATTCCACCGGCAAGGTAATTAAAGAGGGCGAACAGGTGCTTATAGATAACCAAATAGATATTAAATATATAGGTCTGTGCTATGAGCATTGGCGCGAGGGTATTTCGCGTGGAGATTAATATAGATACTAATACATTGTTAATATTTATTGCGGCTGCACTACTAATTTGCATAGCACTATTTATAGTGCTTTTTAGGCGTATAAAGGAATTTAGCCAGTATACTGATAAAAATGTGCATATGCTTGAGGATACATTTACAGGTTATCTTGAGCAATCCATACAGGAAAGTGAGAGAAGGCTGTACCAGAATATGGGGCAAAACCATTTAGCGGTGCAGAGCATGATGCAGGAAGCGGAGCGCACGCAGGCGGGCAGGACGGAAAGCCTAGGGCAGCGAATGGATAATGCGCTAAGCTCTCAGGATGCTAAAATACGCCACCTTACAGACACGGTAAATCGTCAGCTTAATTTCTCAGACGAAAAAATAGAGCGTATGCGTGTAAGCGTGCAGAACAGCCTAAATACAATACAAAAAGAAAGCTCAGAAAAGCTTGACGCTATGCGTAAAACCGTAGATGAAACCCTAAAGCAGACGCTAACCAAGAGCGTAGGAGAGAGCTTCTCACTAGTAAATGAACGCCTTGAGCAGGTGTACAAGGGTCTTGGTGAAATGCAAACGCTAGCTGTTGGCGTGGGAGATTTAAAGCGCCTTTTCTCAAATGTAAAAACCCGCGGGGTATGGGGTGAAATGCAGCTTGGTGCATTGCTACAGGATATTTTAGCTCCCGAACAGTACGAAGCGAATGTTGCAGTAAAGCCCGATACGAGTGAGAGGGTGGAATATGCGATATGTCTTCCCGGAAAGGACGGTAGCGGCATGTATCTGCCTATAGATGCCAAATTTCCCCTTGAAGCTTATATAAGGTTGCAAGATGCGGTTGAAGCGGGGGATGACGTTGCAGCTAAAAAGGCGAGCGATGAACTTGCCTCTATAATAACAAGGGAGGCGGGCAGAATATCGGATAAGTATATATCCCCGCCTAATACTACGGATTTTGCCATTATGTACCTGCCGATGGAAGCGCTTTATGCCTATGTAATGCAATTAAGCGGTACAGTGGAAGCCCTTCAGCGCGAAAAACATGTGGTGATTTCAGGCCCCTCAACTCTATCTGCACTGCTCAACAGCTTGCAGATGGGCTTTAGAACCCTTGCCATAGAAAAGCGTAGCTCAGATGTATGGATATTGCTTAGGGATTTACAGAAGGAATTTGCAAGCTTTGAAAGCCTTCTTTCTAAGACCAGTCAGCGCCTTAAGCAGGCGAGCGAGAGCGTAGATTCCGCATCACGCAAGACCCGCACTATAGAAAGAAAACTCAGAAATGTTGAGAAAATAGACATGGAAATAAATAGCATAGAAGAAGGCGATGATGAGTTTGAAAATATTGATACATTGCCTGAGTGATATTGTTTATTATTAATTTACTTGTTTTTATATGGTTATTGCTAAACAATATTGGAATCGTCAGATTATTATAGAGTCATTGAGATATTGGAATTATAACTCAACAGTTGTAACAGCAAAAAGCGCAGGAACCGCCTGCGCTTTTGATATATAAGTTTAACTTCTTTGTTTTGACTAGATATTAATAACTTAGTGCAACTACAAGCCCGCCCATGTTATCAGTAGATACGGAATACTCCTTTGCGCTTGCGGGAAGGGAATGGGTTTGATCCTGCCCTGTTTCGGGTATTCTGAATATTTCATGTTTGAGAGTACCGTCATTAAACACCTGTATGTGCGGGTACTCTACAAGGTAGTCTATATATTCTTCAAGGCAGAAGCCTTTTATGTGCATTACCGTTGAATGCGGTATTCCAACATAACGGTAAGCATCCATTTTAAGGCGTGTGTTATCTATGCCTGTGGCATAGTCCTTATCTACGGTGTCGGCAGTGGGATAGCCCTGTGCCGGGAAGCGGTATATTATACCGAATTTCCAGCCCTCTTCGTTTAGTAATTCGGCTTGTTTAGATTCTTGAAATTTAGTGGTGTTAATAACGCTGTCATTTCTGCTATATATGCCAACATGGAAGCTGAAACCGGATTGATAATCACTTGTTCCGGGGTACGATACATTACGCCTTGCAGCAGCTATTAAACCATCGCCCTCACGGTTTGGATGGCGCTGTATTTCCTTGTTCCAATATTCTGTCTGCTGCGCCATTGTGCGGTAACCTTCTCTTATTATGTAGTATTCTAGGTTGTGCTCATCCTTGGCGTATTTTATAAAACTTTGGAGCGCTTCGGTTGCTGCGGGGAAAAGCTTAACATTTCGGCTACTTACAGGAACAGTATAGTTAGAATGGTCCATTATGCTTTTAATTTCAGGCTCAGCTATGACAAAATCCCCGGGTAGACCATGCCAGCGGTTAAGCAGCATAAGTCCGCCGGATAGAGCATCAAGCCTAGTTGTGGTAACGGAAACACCGTTATCAACGGGGAAAGCGCTCATGTCGAGTATATCCCAACCCTCACTTTTTGGAGTGGGAACTTCAACCACCTGCCTTTGGTTTAGCTGTTGTTTTTGTTCTGCGATTTTTTGCTCGTAGTCCGCTATAAGCTTTTCGTTTTCGGCATCAACCTTAGCCTGAGCGTCCGCCAGCTTGCCTTTGTTATATTGGTCAAGCACGAACCATCCTGAGGCAAGTAGAACCGCAAATACAAGCAGCACTATCATTATCTTAGTTAAACTGCGATAAGGATCTTTAACTTTATCTTTCGCCATTTCACTCCATCCTTTCTGCTAAAAGCAGGATGATAATTAATGTAATAATTGAATACAGATTATTTATATCAAAAATGTTACAATATGTCAACATTTTTGCTGAAATTATCGCAAAAAAACTTAGTTAAACTTATATGGGGCTAATCATTTGCGCAAAAAAGCTGCAAGGCATTTATACCCTTGCAGCTTTAAAGTCTGTAATATTAGAAAATGTGGAAATGTACGAAAAGCTGCGCCATAATGCTTGCAACAAGGGATACAACCGTAATTTGCGTGTTTATTGAAGGACCTGCAGTGTCTTTGAAAGGATCGCCTATGGTGTCGCCTATTACAGCTGCCTTATGGGCATCGGAGCCTTTGCCGCCTTCATTGCCGGCTTCTACATATTTTTTAGCGTTGTCCCATATGCCGCCTGCGTTTGACATGTAAAGCGCAAGCAGAAGACCTGTAACTATATTGCCGAGAAGGAAACCGCCTACAGCCTTTACGCCGCCAATAAAGCCAACTACTACTGTTGCCAGTATAGCAACAAGACCTGCGGGTATAAGCTCTTTAAGTGCACCGGTGGTTGCTATATCTATGCAGCGGTTGTAGTCAGGTTCTACACCTTCCTTGCCCTCTTTAAGACCTGGTATTTCACTGAACTGGCGGTGTATCTCCGCTACTAAGCGCTGTGCGTTCTTATCAACACCGAGTATTAGCATTGCGCTAAATACAGCGGGTATGGCAGCGCCAACAAGTATGCCGAAAAACACGGTTGGGTCCATTATATCAAAGCCTACGAGTTTTACTAGGGATATGGCGTTTACTTCTTCCAGAAATGCGCCAAGTAGAGATATAACTGTAAGCCCTGCTGCGCCTACCGCAAAGCCTTTGGTTACAGCTTTTACGGTGTTGCCGGCAGAGTCCAGCTCATCGGCTACGCGTATGGTTTCTTCGCCAAGACCGCCCATTTCTGCAAGTCCGCGGGCATTGTCAACTATGGGACCGTATGCATCGTTTGAAATAATAGTACCAACTATTGAGAGCATACCAACAGCGCTCATCGCTATGCCGAACATGCCGCCCAGCCTATGGGCTATAAGCGCTGCAAGCGCAATACCCACCATGGCGGGAAGGGCGCTTAAAAAGCCGTATGATGTGCCTGATAGCACAGTAAATGCAGGACCCGTTGCAGATGCTTTTGCAACCTTTTTAACTATAGGCATATTATCATCTGTAAAGTAGTTTGTGGCAAGCCCTATAATAACGCCAACCATAAGGCCGACAGCCGCTGCTGCCCAGTATTTCCAAGAGAAACCGAATATTAAAGTGGCAAGTGCGGTAAGCACAAGGTATATACCCGTTGCTGTATAGGTTGAAAGGTTAAGCGCCTTTGTAGGCGTGCCGTCTTCGCCTTCTATTTTGCAAAGGTAAATACCTATGCCGCTTGCAAGTAGACCAAGCGCTGCATAGCATAGAACCATTGCAGGGTTTTTTCCGCCCATTGCGGTTGCCATAACTAGTGCTGCTGCCATTGTAGCAACGTTAGAGTCAAACAGGTCGGCTCCCATGCCGGCAACGTCGCCAACGTTGTCACCCACGTTATCGGCGATAACTGCGGGGTTGCGAGGGTCATCCTCGTTAAGACCAAATTCAACCTTGCCGGTTAAGTCTGCGCTGACGTCTGCGGCTTTAGTAAATATGCCGCCGCCCGCTTTAGCAAATAGAGCAAGTGAGCTTGCACCAAATGAGAAAGATAACAGCATACTGGCATCGCCGACGAAAATCATAACCAACGATACACCAAGCAGGCACAGGGCAACAACCATAAGCCCCATAACAGCGCCGCCGCGGAAGCCTATCAAAAATGCGGGGCGTATGTCCTCCTGCGCGGCTTCTGCACACCTTGCGTTTGCAAGCGAGGCAACATATATGCCTATCTTCCCGGCGACTGCGCTAAATATTGTACCTGCAATATAGCAAAGCGCCATCATTAGGTTTTGAGAGCTGTCCGCTCCCTCCATCCACAAAGGCTTGGGAAGGAATATATATATAATTACCGCGACAATAAATGCAAATATGGCAAGTATAGTGTATTCCTTTTTCATGAACGCGTTTGCGCCAGATTGTATAAGCCCTGCTATGCGAGCGATTTCCTTGTTTTCGTTCTTTTGTTCCTTAACCCAATTGATAATGTATACGGCAAAAGCAAGTGCCGCAACAATTACCAATGCGCTTAGAACATAAACGATGGTTAGATGTTCCACGATATATGCCTCCTTAAAACAAAAATTTCAACACATATAGTATACTCAAAATGTTTGAAAATGCAAATGGTTTAATGTTGTTTTTTAAGGCGGTACAAAAAATAAACTTACTAAATAATTCATGGCTTTTACATGAAATAATCCCCCGCCATATGGCGGAGAACTTTATGAAAGGTGTTATAATATGCGGATTATGCTTTACCCGCAAGCTCTCTCTGCTGTTTTCGTATGTCGGCATCGGATTCCAGTATAACCTTACATATATTTGCAAGTACGGGTCCTACAATAAGGCCTATAAAGCCTATGGCGCGCATACCTATATACATGCTTAGCATGGCAACAAGGGGGTATAATCCGAGCTTACTGCCTACTATGCGCGGTTCCACAACCTGTCTTATTGCAACAACCGCAACATAAAGCAGAAGCAGCTTAGCGCCAAGCATAATATTGTTTGCAAAAAGGTTAAAAAGCGCCCAAGGTATAAGAACCGTACCTGCACCAACTATTGGGAGTAAATCTATAAGACCTATTATTGTGCCAAGCAGCAGCGCATAGTCCATACCAAGTATAAAAAAGCCCAGTATAAGCACTATGGTTACGCATAGGGAAACTAGCACCTGTGCCCTTATCTGCTGACCTACCGCTTTTAGAACGCTGTCTGTAAGCACATCAACACGGTGTATTATGCCTTCGGGCAGCAGTTTTTCAAGGTAGGAGCGTATTATCTTTCTATCGCATACAAAATAATAAGAGGACATTATTATAACAACAATAAACAGTATAGCGCCCGGTAAGCCCGATATTGTGTCTATTGCGCCGGTGGCTACCGCAGGAGCTGCTTTGCCTAGCAGTGTTTTAATACTGCCTGATAGTGTTTCTAAAGCTGTATCAAGCCAGCCGCTAAACATATTATGCATACCTTCTCCATTTTCGGGGTGCAGACGCAGCGTCCATTGCTCTAAAGTTTGTTCTACCCATTCTACTATTCCTGGTAAAGCGTTTACAAGCTTTTCAAGCTCTACATAAATCTGCTTTGCAAGAAGGCTTATTAGAAAGCCCAGCAGACCGTACAAAAGCAGCATGGATAGCACCACAGCAAGCTTTTTGCCGGGTTTTATTTTTGAAAGCAGTCTTGAAAAAAGACGGCTTGGGCATATAAGTATAAGCGAAAATATATAGCCTATAATAAAAGGCAGCACATAGGGTACCGCCTTTGCCAAAAAAAATGAGCTGATAAGCACCGCTAAGACTAGGAAAATTTTACGGGGTAAATCTTTATACTGCTCGTCTAGTTGTTTAATTCTTTCTTTTATGTTCAAGATATATGCCTCCCTATTTGCCTACGCAAAAATTACTGAATATAGAGTCTATTACTTCTTCGGATACGCTGTCGCCCGTTATTTCCCCAAGCAAGTGAAGAGCGTCCTGTACATGTACAGCGCAAAGGTCAGCGCTGTCGCCATCAATAAAAGCCTGCTTTGCACTTATTAGTGCCTGCGCTGATTTTTTAGCCAAATCCACATGGCGGGAGAGGGTGAGTTCGCTATCCTGCACGCCGTTTATATTGGCTATTATGGCAGCACGTATGTCATCCATGCCCTCGCCCGTGTATGAGGAGAACAAAAGCGCGCCATCATAATAGGGCGTGCGGTTTATATCAACCTTGCTCTGCAATACTATACGGCTGCGGTTGGCGTTTTCTTTAAGTATTTGGCGTGCTTCGCGGGATAGAGGACCTGCACCGTCAAGCACGATAATAAGCAGGTCTGCAGTTTCCATCTCCTGTTTGGCGCGCTGTATGCCTAGTTTTTCAACAGCATCTTTACTGTCCTGTATGCCGGCGGTGTCGTTTAGAATAACTGTAACGCCGGATAGCACTATGCTGGCTCTAAGCACATCTCTAGTGGTGCCGGGCATTTCGGTTACGATAGCCCTATCCTCCATAAGAAGGGAGTTAAAAAGCGAACTCTTTCCGGCGTTTGGCGTACCGACAATGGCGACCTCAAACCCTTGGCTAAGCAGCTTTGCGCTCCTAGCATCGCTTGATTTAAGCAGCCTATTTGCAATATCATCGCATATTGAGGCGAGCTCTTTAGGTGAATAGCTGTCCTCAACTTCTTCTGGGAAATCTATTGCGGCTTCTATTGTGCTTAATATATCTATTACTTCTTTTTGTATATTGTGTATAAATGCAAACGTACCGCCCCTTAACTGCCTTAAAGCGGCTTTAGCGGAAAGCTCCCCTTGGGCGCTAATAAGCTGCATAACGGCTTCGGCGCGGCTTAAGTCCATTCTGCCGTTTTCAAACGCGCGGCGGGTATATTCACCCGGCTTTGCAGGCTCTGCACCAAGCTTATACAAAAGGTTTAGACATTCCTTTACTATAAGGGGAGAACCGTGCAGGTGTATTTCTGCGGAATCCTCTCCTGTGTAGGAATTGGGAGCATAAAATACTACCGCCATACATTCATCAACAGGGTACTCATTATCGTGCAGTGTACCGTACATCATATAACGGGGCTTAAAGGCGTCCTTTGAAGAAACAGGTTTAAATACCTGCTTTAGTATAGCATGGGAATCATCACCCGATAGGCGCACAACGGAGATACCCGCCATCCCGGGTGCGCTTGCAAGTGCCGCAATCGTGTGTGCCATAGTGACCTCCTTTGCCGCAAACTCCCCCTTAGTATGAGCGAATTATACTACCTAGCATATATTATTGCAAATTGTATAATGGTATACACTTTAGCCTATTATGTAGATATGATGCCTTTGTATTGCATTTGCATTGCGAAAAAACACGGAGTAACATATAATAAATATAAGGAGGATACTATGGCTTTTGCGCACCTACATTTACATACCGAATATAGCCTGCTTGACGGCGCTTGCCGTATAGCGCCGCTTATGGAAAGCTTAAAGGCGCTTGGGCAGACTGCCTGCGCGATAACTGACCATGGCGCTATGTACGGTGTTGTGCCTTTTTATAAAGCGTGTAAGCAAAACGGTATACACCCCGTTATAGGCGTTGAAACCTACATATGCGAAGATAGGCTTATAAAAACCTCCGGTCAGGAAAATGCAAGCCATTTAATACTGCTGTGTGAAAACAATACGGGTTATCTTAACCTTATGGAGCTGGTAAGTATAGCTTATCTTGAGGGCTTTTACTACCGCCCCCGTATAGATTACGATATATTAAAAAAGCACAGCGAAGGGCTTATAGCTTTGTCCGCCTGTCTATCTGGTAAAATACCTACGCTGCTGCTTGAAGGCAGATATGATGACGCAAAAGAACATGCCCTTTTTATGCAGGATATTATGGGTAAGGGTAATTTTTTTATAGAGATAATGGACCATGGCATAGCTGAGGAAAAGCTAATACTGCCAAAATTGGTGCAGCTATCGCTAGATACGGGTATAGAACTTGTAGCCACTAATGACTGTCATTACCTAAAGCGTGAGGACGCCCACGCCCAAGAAGTTCTCATGTGCATACAGACAGGCAAAACCTTGGACGAGGAAGACAGGATGCGTATGACAAACGACAACCTGTACTTAAAAAGTGAAGATGAGATGTTAAAGCTCTTCCCTGATTTGCCTAGTGCAGTGTATAAATCACATGAAATAGCTTTAAGGTGCAATGTAGAGCTTGATTTTTCAAGCATACATCTGCCCGCATTTCCAACAGAAAACGGAGAAACAGCGGGGGAAATGCTAAGAAGGCTATGCTATGAGGGTTTTAGCAAACGTTACCCTGAACCTACTGAAGAAGCAAGTAAAAGGCTTGAGTATGAGCTTAATACTATAGAGCAGATGGGCTACCAAGATTATTTCCTAATAGTATGGGATTTTATAGCCTACGCAAGGGAGAATGGCGTAATGGTAGGCCCCGGGAGGGGCTCATCCGCAGGCAGCATAGTTGCATACTGCCTTAATATAACGCAGCTTGACCCTCTTAAATATAGTCTGCTATTTGAGCGTTTTCTAAACCCCGAAAGGATAACAATGCCCGACATAGACGTTGACTTCTGCTTTGAAAGAAGGCAGGAGGTTATAGACTATGTACAGGAAAAATACGGTAAAGACCATGTGTCGCAGATAATAACTTTTGGCACTATGGCTGCAAGAGGAGTATTGCGTGATGTTGGCAGGGTATTAGGTTATAGCTATAGGGATACAGACCGCATAACTCGTATGGTGCCTACATCACTTGGCATGACGCTTGAAGGAGCGCTTAAAATAAACCCGGAACTTAAAAGGGCATATGAAAGCGATGATAAGGTTAAAAACCTTATAGATACTGCTATGCTTCTTGAGGGTATGCCGCGCCACGCGGGTACTCATGCGGCGGGGGTACTTATAACAAAGGAACCTATAACCCGCTATGTACCCCTTCAAAAAAATGACGAAATTATAACTACTCAATATCCCATGGGAGATATAGAGGCGCTTGGTCTACTTAAGATGGATTTTTTGGGGCTTAGAACCCTTACAGTTATACGAGATACGCTTGAGCTAATAAATGATGATGGTATAGAGCTTACAATAGACGATATACCCCTTGATGATAAAAAGACGTATGAAATGATATCCGCAGGCGATACCGCAGGCGTGTTCCAGCTTGAGGGCAGCGGCATGAGGAGCTTTTTAACCTCGCTAAAACCTGAAACTTTTGAGGATATTATAGCTGCAATATCCCTATACCGTCCGGGACCTATGGATTTTATCCCAAGGTATATACAGGGTAAGCAAAATCCCGACCAAATTACATACGCATGCAAGGAGCTTGAGCCTATACTCTCCGTTACATACGGCTGCATAGTGTATCAGGAGCAGGTTATGCAGATAGTGAGGAGCCTTGCCGGATATTCGCTCGGCAGGAGCGACCTTATGCGCCGCGCCATGTCTAAAAAGAAACATGACATAATGGAGCTGGAGCGCAAAAACTTTTTATACGGTATACCTGAGGAAAATATAAAAGGCGCAATAGGCAACGGCATAGATAAGGCTGTTGCTGAAGGAATATTCGATGAGATGGCGGGCTTTGCAAGCTATGCATTTAACAAAAGCCATGCAGCGGCTTATGGGGTGCTTAGTGTACAGACAGCATACCTTAAATGCCACTATCCCGCGCAATACCTCGCTGCTGTTATGAGTAGCCTGCTTGGTAATTCCGGTAAAATTGCAGGCTATATACAATACGTGCGCAAGATAGGCATAGAGGTGCT
>JGI24709J26583_10001723_pt1 | contig 18465 bp, 18 predicted proteins | sample BioPla2DNA1_FD_26583 | JGI IMG/M metagenome (IMG submission 26583) | reverse complement strand
GTTGGTTTGATTCATACCCAACTGCCTAAAATCAACTTCTGAGTATTCTAAAACCCGCAAAAAGGCAACCTCGGAAACACCATGTCAGAAGGCATTTCCGAAGTTGGGTTTCCAACCATTGTTGTTTCTAAAGAAAAAATAAAGAAGGGTTTGTCTAAAGAAAGAAGTTCATTGATGTTTCTAAAGGACGTTCTTCATTAGAAAAACTAATGGAAAAATCATGATGTAGCTCTGTTTAATCATAGCTTTCAGGTTTCATTAAAACCTAAGTGGAATTTTAGAATAATTAATGTTCGGAGCATACCCTTTTCCAGTTAACTCAGATAGAAACCCCTTGTTTTCCTCGAATAAGGGAGATAGTGTAATTTTACGTAACGCCGTTTTGTCCATCAAAGGCGCATAAATATACTTTGGTATACCATTATCGTCATCAAAGGTAAGCTGTCTTTTTGTAAACGAGGCTAATGATTCTTTCTGTTCATTCAGGGGTACATGAATTAGAAGCCTCGCCTCCTCTTCATGTGAAAAGCACTCTGGTTTAAACGCATATCGCCACTTAAATAACTCGCGTGATATGGCTGCTTTTATTCTTGACAACTGCGGATCATCTTGTTCGCGAAATCTATATAAGGCTTGTATGTAATCTTTTAGAATATCATCTTTCTCACAATCATCATATTCAACGACAACAAATTCACTAATGAAATCCCATCTTAGAGAGTTATAATGGAATTTGGTTTTTAACTCTGATGTTGAGAAGCCCAAACTATACCCTTCATACTTGCCCTCTTTAAGATAATAATTCCACATAGGAAGTGAGTCAGCATGCTTCGAAAAGCAAAAAACATATGTAATATACTCTGCTATATAATAATCCTTGTATGCTATTCCATCTGCGCCCACGGGCAGTCCCGATCCATATAAAAAAACAAGCTCTTGTTTTGGCAAGAGGTCAACTATTGAATGGTAAAACTGACCATCAATGTCCTTATTTGTCAGCAACTGTTTGCATACATTTTCATAATACGTAGTTATACTATTTCCTTCTGTGACATCATTTAAGCAATCTATTCTCGAAAATCTAAGTTCTATCCCATCACCCTGCAATATATTTTCTGCACCGTTAGGTGAGGTATAGTGATAAAGAAGTTCATTATCCGGAAAAACCGATGTCCATTGAAGCAACTCTTGTTTTGCCTCAACATCTCCTATACAATCGCAGTCTAGAAAATCCAATCCTCTCACCTCGCAATGGAGAACACTGTACCGTAAACTTCCATCTAGGCAACACTTTATGCCCACGTCCACGCTAGTGACCTGTAAGTTTCATTCTACTCTGAATCCTTGCACTATGCTGAATCACCACATTCGATAGTTCTGCGAACTTCGCATATAACCCCTTTCCCTACTACCGCTTGCTTAGTCCCTATTTTGGGACCGCTTTGAATTTTCCAAAAATCCTTATTCATACATGGGGAAACTCAGTGGCTTTGAACTTTGCAGGATGAGAAACAGGATAGTTTTACGGATCTCATCAATTAAGTGCCCACCTGTATGTTAATTTACCTTATATGATTGTACTCTTCCTAATAAATTTCAACCTCAAATTGCTTTATCCTTTTAGTTTTTGGAAAAAGGCCAAAGGAATATCCCTCAGCCCCAACGTCCTATCTCCGCGCTAGCGTACCCATACTTCTCCATTAACTGGATAAAGATGGCTTTCACGACAACCCTTGGCGTTACCTTTGTATGAAAATCACCTTACACACTTCCCTCTCACATGATGTTATACCCCGATCAAATATGGACTCCAATGATTGACGAGAAGGATCCTCTACTATTCATATGGAAACCTATACCATGACATTTCCAATTAAAGGAGGTAACGGTAGTGAGTATATCCAGCACAACAAGCTCGATAAATCAGGTAACAAAAGAAATTGCAGGGTTGGAAAAAGCGTTAGCCAAAGAAACTAGCACGGAAGCGGCAAAGACAAAACGGATCAATGACATTACCAAGAGCATTACTAAGAATACGTCAATGGCTACTGTACAATCCAGACAACGCCAGATACAGAATCTGCAGAACGACATCGCTCGGGCAACCAGTAAGAAAGCAGACATAAGCAAGAAGTTGGCCCAGAAAAAGGATAAGTTGAACCAACTTCAACAGAAGCTTCAAAAGGAACAGGCTGAAGAAAGCAAAAAACAGCAGCGGGAGCAGGTGAGAATTCATGATCACTACGAGAAAAAAATCAATGAACTTACCAGTCAATTGGAAGAGGCCCAAATGATGTCGCGTGCCCAAGTTCAAAGTAGTCTCAATACCCCAGGATCGTCCGAGCTTCAGTACGACGTGTTTATTTCCCACGCGTCAGAGGATAAGGAGAGCTTCGTCCGGGAATTGGCGGATACGCTCATTAATGATTATGCTATGAAGGTATGGTATGACGAGTTTTCTATAAAATGGGGTGATAGCCTTAGAAGATCCATTGATAAAGGACTCAGCGCATCTAGATTCGGCATAGTAGTCATATCTAGGAACTTCATAGATAAGGGCTGGACCAATTACGAGCTTGACGGTCTAATTCAGAAAGAAATGGATGCGGGCAAGACCATTCTTCCGATATGGCATGACATTACAAAAGATGAAGTACGGGCATTCAGTCCTTCGTTAGCAGGAAGAATGGCTCTTAATACAGCAATGCAAACCATACAAGAGATTGCTGAGGCTTTGCAGGAAATACTAGCATCATAGGTCAAGGGGCTTTTGTTGTAAAGTTTCCAATCCCTCTTCTGCAAAAGACACACCGTAGGGTCCGAAGGACAATCTCCCCCGGCCCCTACCCCTACCCTTCTAGTAGTTTCTTCACTTGTCTTGCGTACCCATACTTCTCCATAAACTGAATTAGAGCGGCTTCTACAATAACCCTTTGCGTTATCCCCATCTCTGCGGAGAAATCACGAACAAGCTGGTCCAAGTTCATACCCATCGTAAAGGATTTGGTTACCGTTACTCCGCTGGCGAATTTATAATGAGGGATCTGATTGGTGGCCAAGGAGGACCCCAAAAGCTGTTCCAACTCCTCTTGATGTTCTTGCAGAAAATTCAACAGCGGCAAGAAGTCCTCAAAAGAGGAATATCTTGGACCATTTTGCTCTGTTACGGTTCGTTCTGGTTCAAAAGAATCGTCCTTGGTCACACTTTGCGACACCTCCGTCTCCTTAGGCGTAGGGGTAGACCCCTCTTTAATATAGGTTCGCATTTCGGAGGACCAAAGCCAGCCTTGCGACTTCATGTAAACGGTTAAATCTTTGCGATCCCGAAAGCCTGCCTTAGCTGCGATATCTACAAGATCTCTGCTACCAGATTGCAATTGGTCCAGAACAATTCTCACCGGTTGCGGTACAAAAGGTTCCTGCGTACATTGCTTCTTTTGCTCCGGTAGTAAGTACATGCCATCATTACAAATATAGCCTCGTCGCCTCATTAAGACGTCAATTCCACGCCAGTCCTTATACCCTAAGGACTTAGCTAACTCATCCCTCGTACGTCCAGCCTCTAATCCTTCAAGAACTCGTTTGACTTTCTCTTCGGTCGATAGTTTTTGTTGACTCATTACAGTCTCACCTCCATATAACCGCTACTAGATAGACCCTCTTGTGTGGCAACTCTGTGGTAAGCAGTGCCCCAAGCACTGCTTACCTTACAATCGTTCTCAGAGAACATTTACAGCATGTAACATCCGATCATCGTGAAGATGGGCATAAACCTGCGTTGTCGCTAGATTTGTATGTCCAAGTAGCCTAGAAACAACTAATATATCCTGGGTCTCCTTGTAAATCTGTGAGGCAAACGAATGTCTCAGTGTATGAGGGGTAATGTCCTCAGACCAGCCCAATTTACGCTTGGCGTCCCGTAGTAAGGCCTGAATCGTAGTCGTTGTAATTCTTCCAGTTTTCTCTGTGGCTAAGAGATACTCCGAATCTGCCCTCCAAGTCAAGTAGTCCTGAAGAATGGCTGCAAGTTTCGGTGCTACAGGAACTCTCCGATACTTGCCTCCCTTAGCATTTCGGATGTCAACCCACCCACCGTCATCTGAAAGATGAACATCATCCATTTTTAAATTCGTGGCTTCGGAAATCCTTAGGCCGCAATAGTACATGAGCCACATGGCGACTTTGCTTACCTCATGATCAACCGCATCCACCCAAACTTGTACTTCTTCTGGAGTAAGGAATTTCCGCTCTGCCTCAGGAACCTTGATGTTTGGTACCTCTTCAGCAAGATTCGTTGTGATGTGATCTTGTTTGTAAGCCCATCGCAAGAATCCTCGGATGGTGGCGGCCAGACGGCGCCTACTCGATGGCTTATAATCCCTTCCCTCTTTAAGATACAGAAGGAAATCTGTAATGTCTTGGCTGGTAAGGTCCTTAGCATAAACTGGGCCATTATGCTCCTCTTCTAACCAGCCTTGCCATTGCTTTAGATCCTGCAAATAACCCTTGATGGTCTTCGGGCTTCGTCCAAGTGTAACTAAATGCAATCGGTATTGTTCCCAAGTATCTTGTAATAGCAGTTTTGCTCATCCTTTCACTAAGGCTTTATTGATCGTTCTATCAAAAATATAATATATACCCTAAAGTACGTTTGCCACGTCATGAAGCAAATTTTTTGGGGATATATCCTCTACATGGACAAAATCCAAAAAATACGTGATGTTATGCCTAAAGAGGTCAAAGGTGCGGGGCTTTCCTTACCCGGTAAGGACTAAAATCCACTTGGAAGCAGAGCTTTAGTTGCCCCACACGATTGACACTATGCTTTATGCATTAACGTAGCTTACGTCTTTAGGCTCCAATAGCAGGAATATACTCACTCAGATCATGCTCGAGATATTCGCGCTTGTAAGCAAATGCCAAAAAATCACCTAGGGCACTAGCGATTGAAGAGCGGGTTTTGGCTGAATAACCCAATTCCTGATCCATCCAGACAAAAAACTGAGTGATGGCCTCTTCAGTTAGAACTGAGACCTTAGGATTTACCCCAAAATGTTCCTCGACCCACATAAGCGAAAATGTAATATGCGCCCACGTGCCCTGAAAACCATCTTCTAAGGCATGCTCGTGGACATAGTCCTTCTCCAAACTAAGCATTTGTTGATGTAATAACATTGTAACTCCTCATTTCTATGGTTTATTGTTTGTGGAAGCCTGTCAGGACAGGCCTCCATTGACCTTTATCTCTCTAGATATACGTGAAACAAACGATGAGTGAATGATATATTCCCAACTTCCGTTTGAACGTTTCCTATAAATACTGATCCCTGAGATGAGCCCCATTGCCAAGTGGCGCTTAAACCAGCGCCCATAATGCCGCTGGCGTTTAAAGCTCAACCAAAGTGAACCAAACATCTCCCGAAGAGTAAATACGCCCGAGGGATGGTTCTGGATGAGCGCGTTGAGAAAGTCAAAGTCTTCCATCTCCTCAGGTACACCATTCTCGTTGAGTCTAGCCTTCATGATTTCACCTCCCTTCAATGGGCATAAAGTCCTATTAAGAGAAACTCGATTTCCTAGATGATTAGGTTTTTTGGTTTGTATCGGGAAAAAGAGTTTCAAAACGGGAAAGCGGGAAACTAAACGGGACCTCCAAACTTAGTCCCAAAGGGAATCTCTAAAGGATTTCCCGTTTTCACGTTCAAAAAGATAGACTGTCTTAGATCGTCCGCAGTAAAATACCTTTTTTCCAAGGCTTTAAGGATCAATTACGCCTTGTCAAAAAGCTCTTTTGCTACTTAGCGAGAACCACTCACGGTTCCCGATAGCGAAGAGTCTCTTTTTCAATCAGCTCTCCCCTGCATCCCTAGGGGCTCTCAACAAACGAAATCGGGAAAACGGGAATTTCTTCCGAAACATCGACTCAGGCGGCATTTCTACGCCCCGGATTGTAAATCTCCTTCGAGCTTTTCCCGATTCAGAGACGGGAATCTGTGGGATCTTCCTCAAGCAACTCAGTGTCCTCGTCCAAGATCCGAATCACATATAGATCAAGTCTAGGACTTGTGGGACTTAGCTTTCTCTTGCGCGTTAGCCTGTCTGCCTCGCAGTTGAGCTTACCTTCCTCCTTCCAGCGGCGTAAGATGATCCTAGGTTCTTCAAAGCCACCGTCTGTTAGGATTTTGGTAAACGCAGACTTGGTGATCGAAAGCTCGAGCTCTCCACCTTTGAGTCGGTCAAATCGACCCCAGTGTTCTTGGCTCACCATTTCAAAATCACTAATGTCCTTGGTCAACTGGCCGTAATTACGACTAAATCGGTGATGATTTAGAGTTACCTGCTCAAGGAGATAGAGATACGCTTGGGTAGAGATGTCTCGGTCCTCACCAGAATCGTGTTCGTGAGATATGAAGAAATCGAGTAGGCCATCAATATTCAGCTCAAAATCTAATACTTCTACTACAAGCTCTGCCGTAACCAAAAGCATTGATAGCTTCAAGGACATACGCGGTGCAAAGCGATCCTTGGAGTCAAGCTTATCTAATATTTTCCGTCGCCAATGCTCCAAACGCTTCGAGATCTTGTCCTTCCCAAGCTCTGTTAGATGCCTAGCTAGTCTTGGGGCCGCATGACCATAGTTCTGGAGCACTGCGTCCTTAATGCTTTCCGCATTGGATGCATCTTTTGTCCAACTGACCGATGAAAATTCAAGAATTCGAACACGCAAACCCGCATTACGATTGCTCTTACTTAATAGTCCATGCTCACCCGTGCTAAGGATGGTAGTGCACCAACTGGCAACGTCTTTGAGCTCTAGCTCCTTCGTCATGCGAGCCTTTTCCCGTCCCTCGGCGAGGGTGTAGATGACACCTGAAAAGTCTTTAAATCCCGACATGGATGCCTCGTCAAATGCTATGGGAAGGCCGTAATTGCCCCTTAAAGTACCCATCATGGCATTTCTCGTGCTGTTCCAACTCGATAAAAGTCCGCTGCTCCGGGAATCTGGATTACCGCCTACAGAAACAGCTAGCATTGCTGCAGTTGTCTTACCCATGGAGCTATCTCCTGTAAGGTGAGCTATCAGCGAGCCTTGTCCACCGTCTTCACCTAGAAATCCAACGACAATGGCGGAAGCCCCTAAGACCAAAGCGGCTTCGAGAGGAAGATGGCCCAAAACCTCCGTGCGGATCATTGCTTGCCACCGTTCGAAAGTCCCCGCAACGAGATCGAGCGGGCCCGTATAGAGCGACTTTACGCCGACGGCTTCGGAGTGCTTGAAAACCGCCTTATCTCGGAAAGTCGCCCATCCGACTGTCTTGTGGACATGAACCTGCGGTGCTATGAGCTCTTGGTTTCTGAGATGACGGATTACATCAAGAATGTTTTCGTCGAACGTGTCAGCACCTCGGTTAAGTAGTAGGGGAAGTTTCTGTTTTGTCAGATCTCCCCTGCTGACCTCCACGTTTACCTCCCGGCCATTATAATAAAAGGCAAGGACATAAGTTACTATACCGTCATCTAGGTCTGTATGAATCGACTTAATCCAAATCGCTCTAGCAATTCTGGTGTAGGAAGACTTATCACCTCCACCTTTTCTTACGATGTGACCATTCTCAAGGACGATATCAGGATAAGGAAGAGAACTGTGTTCTTTGACTGCCTTAGGAATGAATCTGGCAACATTGCTCGAATTAACCATCTATGAACTCCTTTCTTTGTTTTTATGGGGATGCTTCTGGCACGGCACCCTAAACGAGCCATAGCAAGCGCCATAAACGTAATGAGTGTTCGTCATCGTATTGCGGTGCATCTACGTCTACACCGACATCAACAACTACGCCTACCTACTGTTAGACAAATGAGGCGAAGCAAGCAAGGCATCGCCAAGATTAGGGTATCAGCTTTCCGGATCTAATCCTATGACACAAAACTAAAAAGAAAATGTCACAGACTGTATGATAGGATGTGCCGTTTCTAGGGAAACCGTCTCCGTGCCTCGAAAATGCCCACGGAGACGGGTAATCCTGAGACATTGCTAATTCGTTTCATCCGGTGGTAAGCCAAACTCATTTTGCAAATGCTGAGCCACCGCTTTATTGACGAAACGTGTCATGGATGGAATTCTTTGTTCTGCTAACAACGTGCGTAATCTTGAATCATTCTGCTTTGTAAGATAGCCCGTCCACCTTACGTGCCGCTCACTAAACTTCGCTTTGGGTTTATAACCTGATTGCTGCGTAACACGAACGGGTTTGGCCACCACATCCATAGAAATGGGTGGCCGCTTCTTTAATTTTGCCTTCTTCCTTGGGCGCGCTGACTGCACTTGCTTTTTTTTCGGCAAATCAAACACCTCCGATTAATATGGGTGGGTTGGCGGTCGCCTAGACGATGGCGGCTACGCCAACCCCCTAAATTATTGTTCTTGATTTGCCCCCTATTTTGGGGGCAAACCAGTAGGAGGTTATGAATCCTCGGTGTGCGGGAGATATGCTATTTAACTGTCAAGGTACGAGCTTCGGGCAATGGTCAAAAAACGTCAGCCCTACTACATTAACTATGGCTTATAAAGTGCTAGTGAAATTCTATGTCTGCGGAACTCGATTCAAGTATTTCTGACTAGTTCGTTCCGTCCTTTACGGAAGACGGTTCATAAACTCTTCGTCACGTGAAACTTTCTGGCACAAATTCATTTCAGTACTTATTTCAGATCTATTGGTGATAGCTCGAATTAAGCAGCAAAGTCTTCGTGGTCTAGTTCAAAGATATCCACGGGGTTACCCATAACATCCTGCATTGTTCTTTCTAGTGCGACAATGTAAGACTCTCTGTAGGTTTCATTCTGAGCATCAAACCAATCAGCAGGCAAATCCCAGACGATGGACAAAAAATCGTGATCATTGTCGTATTCGGTTGGGACGAGGTCTTGTTCCTCTAACTGCTTTGAGATCTCCTTCAGCGCTTCCAAACGTTGACCTTTTGCCATTGTTGTAACATGCTTTCCATCGACCTTGTCCATAACGCATACCAGTTTGTTGCAGCGCCTGAATTCAACTTCACCCAAGATAGGGTCATGCTTGATATACAATTTGATTACCATCCTTTCGATTACCGATCGCTATTTACTAAACAGGGCTTTAAGGATGGGTAGTCCCATCCTTAAAGCGTTCGTCTGATGCGCTATCTCTCAATAGAAAGCCCTAACTCAGCAGCAGAAACTGGAAATTCCCTCCATTCCTTTCCATCCAAGAGTGCTCCTGCTCTCTTTTTCCCTACCCGCTCTCCATCAGCATTGAACATGCCCATGTGCTTAAAGAAGAATGGAACTCCATTGCGCTTGCATTGGTCTCTAAGCCCAATAGCCCAAGCCTCTTCCATCCGCCTTGCCCTGTGGCCAGTTTCTCCACCTACAATCGCCCACTGGATCTGCTCCATGAGGTAGTCTGGAACGACTACTTCACTAAGCAAGGGCTCAAACGAGACAAATCGGACCTTGGCGGGAATCTCAACAAGCTTTTCGATCCTTGATACGTAGTCTTGATTTTCAACGGTGACGCCTACCCAAACATTATTAGGAACTATATCTACGTGTTTTCCCACCCAGTCTACCATCCGGTCAGCTCGCTTAGTGAGAATCTGAAAAGTATGGTGGCTAGCTCTTGCCATCGTCTCAAATACTTTAGCGAGGTGATCGTCGGGCACTTGGTCATAGAATAGGTCCGTCATTGAGCCAACAAAGACCATGCTAGGTTTCCGCCACTGCAATGGGTCTTCCAAACGGTGCTCTCTTAATTCGAAGTCAAAGCCGTTCGTAAAGTGATGATTTGGCCACCCCTCTAAACCTCTCTGCGAGCGCAGACGCGTAGCAGTTCGCGCAGCCTGGGCTAATCGGCTGGCACCCCGTACAGGTGTTCCAAGTCTTGTCCGTCCATTCTATCTTTGTGGTATTTCCGGGGGAAGCTCCCCTTCTGGTATTGGTTGTTTCTAAATCGGCCGTTCTGTTACTTTGTGTCTCTGTCATGAGCACACACTCCTCTTCTTAAGTTTTTGTGGTAAGATGTAAGGAAACGCCCTTAGTGTACTTTTACGAACATTGGGGGATATTTCCCAGCTCCATTCTCACACATAGCCGACAGAGAATCCACGCCATGATTTGTCGCCAAAATGCAGCTTATTTATTCGTACTTAGATATAAAAAAAGTAACCAGCTAAGTTATGCTGATTACCCTGCCTGGTTTCATTCTTACTACTTGCCCCTACTAGACAAACTCATTTCGGGAAATTATCGTTCATTTTCTCCTTAAGAAACCCTACATCTATGTCATAGAAACGCCTTTCTATGGGGTCCAATGCGTCCACGATCTCTTGTACGTCTGACTCAATCTTTTGCAATCGCCTTCCAATCGTTTCATAGCATCGTCTTCTGTCCTTCTCCGGCAAAGCCATAACAGACACCCATATCGTCGCTAAAGTTCGATCACCCTCAATATGCGGGTTTTCATAGGTCGTTAGTCGATATAGCTGACTTTCAACATTCAACTTCATGACGGCCAATTTATGGCTACCATCGGGATAGTTACTCTCTTCAATAAATTCTCTTTCGATAATGCGGTTCATGAACTGGATACACGCGTTCATCCACTCATTAGCCTGCTCATCAGTCCCTTGTTTTCCCTTCAACAATTTATCATGAAAAAACGAGACCCACGGCTCGCTAGTTACGGTAAAACAAGATAACAGTGTAGCTAGAAATACTGCTCCCTCAACGCTGTATTCGTAGGATGCACCCTTTTTTGGCTCAGGTTGATGGATATTCATAGTGCGGGCTAGGAAAAAATCTCCTCTATCGCTATCTGTAGGCCATTCAAGCGCGGGATGATCCTTCACAAAAGCTACCAGGCTTTTGATGTGTTTTTGGTAAAGCCTAAGTTTTGATTCGTCATCAAGAATACTCTGATCAACTAGGCCGATTACATCCCTTTGACTATATGTTCTTGCTTNCATCCAAACACCTCCATTCACTTCTCACCGCCTCAACTTCGGGGTCACTACGTCGACAAGANTAAAACTGGCTACAGAATTATAGGAATGCAGTAAGTGGAGCTGACCAAACCCACATGAAACAAGGGTTTGGTCGATCAAGTTAGCATCTCAAATTTTTCAACGAGTTACATTCACCCTTTTTCAGCTAGTTCCATCTCCCCAAACTCAAGTTTTGGAAGGCTCTCGACAATTTCCACCGTCTGAACGCTGACATTTATAACGCTTAGCAGTAGGTCCAGAATGTACCTCGGATTACCTACTTCTTCAGCCCAATTATTAGGATCATTGGTAATGCCGCTCCTCTTATCAGTCGTAACTCGATAGCGTTCCACAATCCAATCAATGGCGGATCGACCGTTAATTACATATTCATAGGCCTTCTGTGGTATACTTGAAATGGTAATAGAGCTGTTGTAATGGATGGTAGATTTGTCATCTACGGTGCGCATCTTACCTTTGACCTCTCTCTTTGTCTTGGCGTACCGCATCCTCTCTACTTTGTAGTGCTGCTTATCCGCGCCCTGCACGGTAACGCCATCATAAGGTGGGACGTCCTCATAATTAATGTGCAGATCCGCCAATTTCCGGCCAGCCTTACTAAAGGCCCAAAAATCCCTTACATCCTCAACCAGCGGAATCCTTGGCAACATTTTCTGCAAATCATTAGCAAAATTCTCCTGGTACTGCTTGTCATGCAACATTCCATAAACATAATAAAAAATGTCTTCTTTACTAACACGTCGCCCGTACTGTTTCTGTGCTCGTCTCAGTATAAAATCAGAAATTCCGTCTCGACGCACAAAGACCTTACCTTCTAAGTAGTCGAATAGGCTGTTAGCAGACACTTGTTGCTCCTGATAATAATACATAGGAAAACACTGAGTATCACCTGCTAAATGTAAATCAGCCATGACATCTGTAGCTATTACGCCCAAACCGGTATTTGACCCAGCCGAAGAAACAGCAATTACTATATTTTCACTAGAGTCATCCGGGAAAAACATTCTCCCTAAGCCAGGACTTTCAGTCAGTTCTTTTGTAGAGTAATAGAACAGCTTAGTGAATGGTCTATACGCAGACACGACAACATCTTCATCACTAAAGCCTAGTTCTACACCTCGTTGCAAACTATTACGCAAACCTCTAGTCCATTTGATCTTTTTCGGATCTACATCTACGAAGTCAGCTGCCTTAAGGTCTGGATTCGAAAACTTCTGCTGCCAAAATGCTTTTCGCTGCTGTTCATACATGGAAATGAAATCAACCATGTTTCTCTCAAGACTTCTTTTACTAAAGTTGAAAACCCACGTATCCCTGTTAGTGGAAACACCAAGCGAATGAGTAACAAAAAACGAGTCGCTTCCACCATCGAATTTCTTATCCGCGGCCAAAGGAATGAAAGTATCAAAAACACTGGTCCGCTGGTTCAACCAGTCCCCATGTTCATTAGGATGAATCTTCTGCCACTTCATATTCGTATCCGCAATAGAGCGATAGCTTTTGATCTTAGCAAGCTTTTCATCCCGGCTAAGATAATCACCAATATCATGATAGTAGATTTTTGCTTTCTTGTTCCTGGCCTTTGGGTTTTTGACCAATAACGTGATGGAAATTGGGGTGCGAGAGCCTGATCCGAAGATTTTTCCACCTTCTTTCCTGCTCAGTTCACCACTAGTTCGCTGATTCCCCCGCAAATTAAACACCCAGATGCTTGAGAACTCTTCTTCAATAGCCTTTCTGAATCCATCCGTACTATTTCCATCTAGCCAAGCCCCATTACTGACAAACGCTATGACTCCACCGTTTTCCGGATCCAATCTGTCCGTACTCCAGCGGAACGCCTTAATATAAGCGTCATACAACGATTTGTTCAAACCTGCCGAAGATCGATCAGCGTAGGTAGAAGCAATTCGCGCCTCCAACTTCGGATATGTTTGATTTTGCGCGTTATCGTTTGCTGATCTTTGTCCAATAGAATAAGGAGGGTTCCCCATGATAACAGTAATAGGCGCCTTTTTCTGCCGTTCGGCTCGCTCAGAGTTGAGCCGAAGTGTTTCCGAAATTAATTCATCGTCAGATTCACCAAGCTGGAATGTATCAGTGAGTACAATACCTTCAAACGGCTTATAATTACTATCTTCCCCCATCAAGTCATGGAACACGTTTTCGATATTCACGGCTGCAATGTAGTAAGCTAGAAGTACAATCTCATTAGCATGTAGTTCGTGGAGATATTTGCGCTCTAAGTCGTCCTTGCCTATTAACCCACTTTGCAGCAGGCGAGTAATAAACGTTCCAGTTCCAACGAAGGGATCAAGAACATGAACATTCTCATCAGAGATGCTTCTCCCAAATTCCTTTTTCAGCACAGCTTCTACCGAATTTACGATGAAATCCACAACCTCGATAGGAGTGTAAACGATACCTAACTGCTCAGCCATTTTTGGAAAGGCCATTTTAAAGAAGGTATCGTAGAGCTCTATGATAATCTTCTGCTTACCTTCGGCGTTATCAATGCCCTCAGCCCTCTTCCTAACAGAATCATAGAACTTCTGTAGTGTATCAGACTCTTCAGCTACCGTCTTTCCTTCTAGCTTCGTAAGCATGTTCTGCATCGCTACAGAAACGACATTGTTTTTCTCAAAGGAGTATCCTTCAAAGAGGGCCTCAAAAATCGGCTTTGTAATAATGTGTTGAGCTAACATCTCAATGGCCGCTTCATCTGTAATGCTCGGATTTAAACTCTTCCGCAGCCCGTTGACAAACTTATCAAAAGCAGCTCTCTGATCGGACTTGCGCTGAACTAGACTTGTGATTCGCTCAATTTGCCGTTCAGCCAGAATTGCGACGTCTTTAGCCCACTGCTCCCAATATCTTCGTTCGCCGACCTTTTGTACCATTCGAGCAAAGATGACTGATTGTAGTTCCTCGAACTGTAAAGCTAATTGCTGGGCTATCCTAGTCGACGTATATTCACTCTCCTCTTCTCGAACTAAGAGTGGATTGCCATCCTCATCGAAAGTAAAATCTGGCCGACCGATCAGAATATTATCTGGTTTCTTCCTATTTAATTCAATTTTATTGACTGTAGCATTGAACCTATCATCATGTGCTCTGAGGGCGTTAAGGACGGTCCACACTACCTTGTAGCGCTCATTATCATCAAGCGCCACTTCTGGTTCAACGTCAGCTGGGACAATGACAGGGATAATAATATAGCCATACTTCTTACCCTCGGCGCGGCGCATAACTCGGCCTACCGATTGAACCACATCAATTGGCGAGTTTCGAGCAGAAAGGAACAAAACCGAATCAAGTGAAGGAACATCTACACCCTCACTGAGGACCCGTACATTCGTTATAATTCGGCATTCATTGTCAGGAGTATCTTCCTTGAGCCAAGACAACATTTGATCACGTGTAGGGGCATCCATAGTACCATCCATGTGCTTGGCCTCGGTAGTCACCATCACTTTTCTCTGTTCTGCGGGTAGCTGGCTCAAGTAGGCTTCATTGGCGACATTATAGGAACTGGCGATCTTCTTAGAATCTTTAATGGTCGAACAGAAAGCAACCGCCCGCTTCATAGGGCTGGGATCCATTTCCTTCGTCGCACCTTCATCGCCTATAAACTGCTTAGAAAGTGCATTAATGGTACCGATAATCTTAGAAGTATCATCAGTATTAACTTCCATCTGGTTACCAGAAATCATCCGCTGCACAGCAGGCGGCACATCATTATCATTTAGGGTGAGAATTAAGACCTTATAATCGGTCAGAAGTCTTCGTTCCACTGCCTCCCCAAACCCTAGACGATAAATTTCCTCTCCATAAATATCTGGATCATCCATGGAGCACAAAATTGCATCAGCTTCGGCAGCCTTACTCTTAGCATCATCACTATAGAGCCGTGGCGTAGCCGTCATATACAAGCGCCTCTTAGCCTTAATAAACTCCCCATCATGAACCTTGACGAACGCAGATTCATCTTCCCCCGCTATTGAAACCCCTGTTGTACGATGGGCCTCGTCACAGATAATCAAGTCAAACTCAGGGAAGCCATTCTTGAGTAGAACCTTTTGGGTTTCGGCAATTACATCAATGGACTGGTAGGTCGAAAATACAACAGTCATGCCGGGACGTTTTGCCTTTTTGATCTGCCTAAACTGATGTAAGATATACTTCGGATCAGTTGAAGCTGGGTAAGCTAAATCAACGACACTAAATCCATCGCCTTCTTCTCCCGCTTGCTTTTGCTTTGTTACTTTAGGATCGGAGCAAATGGCTATGGCGTTAATAGGCTCGTCTGCATCGGCTGACCATTCCCTAAGAGTTTGACCAAGTAAAGCGATAGATGGTACCAAAAAGAGGATCGTTCCCTTACCATTTGTCTCGTTCTCGGCTAGCTTGAGCGCGGTAAATGTCTTTCCAGTCCCGCAAGCCATGATTAGCTTCCCTCGCTCATTCTTTTGGAAATACTTTTTGGCCTTGTCAACGGCTTCCCTTTGATGTGGCCTGAGATCTTTTTTCCTATGTCTAGCTTTATCACCATGAATCCCTTTTTCCAACGCATCCCAGTCTACAGGAGCATCGGTTAGGTCATGAAGGTTTATTCTAGTGACTGGAGGGCTCTGATTCTTGATCGCCTCCGTAGCATTAGATGTCCAGATATTAGTTGTAGAGATCCACAGCCTATGAGCAAAGCGAGTTGTCTGGAATTGTTCATTCTTAAACTCCCTGCTTGAGGTAGAGAGAAAACTGTCCACCATAGGTTTATCTATGACAGAATCCTCTTGGAAACACTTACACTGAATAGCCCAGTAATCCCCCTCCTGGGTTAAACCTACTAGATCTATACCAGTATCACTGCCACCCAAGTCTCCTCGGCTAGGAAACTCATTCCAGAGCCAAACCTCCCTAAACAAATGGGCGTATTTAGGATCAGTCTTAAGATAAGCCTGCATAAGGCGTTCAAAACGATCACCTTTATCGCGTTCAGAAAAGGATATCTTTCGATATTTCTCTAGGATCAGCTTAAATGACACGATCACCAACCACCTTCCTGGGCACATTACCTAATTAGACAAATCCCTCGAAAAACCTTCCCCAAGCGGACAAAGCAATCCATGCCAAAAAAAGAAGGCATGGTCACACTAAGCCCGTGCCTTCCTTTTTCATCCCTAATACTCTCTAGCCAGGAGCATGGTGGAGTAGTCACCGGAGTCAATCACGTAGACCTTTTCTGTAATGGGATCCGCAACTGTAATGGCATGTGTTCTTAGATATTCCGGTTGTTCTGTGCGGTGGATCACCAATTGGTTAGCCTTCACCTCTGGGTCTGTAATTTCCTTAAGCTCAAAGACCTGCAAATAATCCATGTTGCCATCAGACTCTAACTTCAATGCATCAACCCTAGACCACAAAAAGATGGTTAGCTCCATGGGAAGCTCATGATTAATGCCCTTTGTAATGTAGCGATTACTACCAAACATCGTCATTCTCCTTCCTACATTAGCCCCTGTTCCCGAAAACTGGTGTACCGCTTCCCATCGCCTACAATGATATGATCGAGCAGGTCAATCCCTAGAAGTTCCCCGGCCTTCTTTATCCTCTCGGTAACTGAAATGTCGTCACTACTAGGGGTTAGCTCTCCGCTGGGGTGGTTATGGGCTAGAATGAATCCCGCCGCATTTGACAGAATGGCCGCCTTAAACACTTCCCTCGGGTGAACTAAGCTAGAATGAAGTGTCCCCATGCTGATCGTAGAGATGGCGGTTGGCTGGTTCTTGACATCCAAACATATAGCTACCACCTTCTCCCGGTCAGAGTAGGCTAGAAAGTCCTCCACTAAGTGAACAGCATCCTGCGGGGTATTAATATAGCGGGGCTCATACATTACACTTGATTCTCNCACGAGCTTAACACTAACAACGTTCACNCTTTTTGCTGGTATGTTCTTNNCCAAACTTGTTGTCATTCTGGTGCTCCTTCCTCTCCATAGAAAAGNCCCTAATCTCCTGTGGNNGGGAGNTTAGNGCTTAGCATGTTCCTAGCATAATGACTTCCATTAGAACTCCTTTAGATGTCCTTGTACTCCTCCAGCTTCATTGCCAACCATTCCTCTACCTCATGGTCAAAGGCACCAACAGCACTGAAAAAGACCACCCCGAAGCTATCGTTGTAAAGCACTAAAAAGCGGTAGTACTCTACTTCATCTAAGGTCATGGTCTCAAACCACTCGGGGATACAGTCTAAAATTCCTTGGTCCTGATGATTGAGCCCTATTTCCTTTAGATCCCGCACATTGTCACCAGCTTCAAGAAGTACCACATGGCCGGTATCTTCGAGACGGTAGGTATTTGGTGACATGTCTTCGAGATCAGCCTGCAGGTCATCAAAAAACTTGGTAAGATGCTTAGCAAATGGTTGGCTAATTGCTTTTGCCTCTTTCAGTAGACGTACATCGTCTTGGTTCTTGATCACTCTCATATTTGCTTTGCTCTCCTTTGGCTTAAAATGAAAAAGACCTGGACTTCTAATGAAATCCAGGCTCCTTACTACTATTTGTAACTTCTGACCAAGCGTATTGCTCAGCCAGCCACTCTTCAACTTCACTTGTACCTTGTCCCAGCACGCTAAAGATAAAAACCAACCTATCGTTGTCTGGCATGAGCGTGATTCGATAGAGTTCATGGCCTTGTACCGTCAGTTTACCCACATACTCCGGCCACATCTCGATTAGTTTCGGGTTTCCTGGAATCATGGGTAGATACAGAGCCTGTAAACTGTCCTTTGGTTCTAAAACCACAAGCTCTGCAAACCCCTCCAGCGTAAATACCTCCAAATTTGTCTCTTGATTGTAAGCTGTGAAGAGTAACATGAAAAACTCGCTTAAATGGCCTAGATACCACGTCGGTAACGACCCTTTCCGTTCCAACAACCGTAGATCATCCAGCGTTCGAATTATCAGCACTGATACGCTCCACTTTGAGGACCATCACAGACAGGACACCGCCAAAATCCTGAATGGTGATAATAGGCGGGGTTAAATGCGTGGGTAGCCCCACATTCCGAGCAGCAATTGTGTTCTTCCAGTAGGATCCTGAGCCTGTCTGATCCTCTGATATTTCCGTTCATTTCTAACCAATGTGCTTGTTTGGCAATTTGGTTTAGTCCATTAGCATAAGTAAGCATTTCACTCGTCCCTTCTCCTGTGATTCAGTTATTTTAAAGCAAATCAACGGCATCTTGCTTGTCCTGCCTGCTGGTGTTGATGTAAAAAGCGACTGTGGTCTGTATGCTAGAATGGCCGGCCAACTTTGAAACAGTCGTTAGCGGAACTCCTACGTTAAGGAGCCTGGTGCAGAATGTGTGCCTAAACTTGTGCGGCCTCATAATGATTCCCAAGTACGCTCCATGCTT
>JGI24709J26583_10001722_pt1 | contig 18466 bp, 24 predicted proteins | sample BioPla2DNA1_FD_26583 | JGI IMG/M metagenome (IMG submission 26583) | reverse complement strand
AGTTAGAGTGTAAACTATGAAACCGCCGTATACGTGAACCGTACGTACGGTGGTGTGGGAGGTCGGTAAATAAAATAATTATTTACCTCCTACCCGATTAATGTTCCTGCTCCATAAATTGAAGCTTAAGAGAGGGGAATAACATGTGTGTTTGGAAATATTGGTTTAAAACTTTGGTTTTATTGTAATACCCTATGCTTTTGTGATAAAATTATTTTATTGCAAATAAAAGCTGAGGGGTTTTGTGACTGTTTTGATTTTTGAAAGTATTATTCTATGATATATAAAACGGTAAAGAAGTAAGCGGTTTATGGAGGTATATCTTGAAAGTTGTTGGATTTATAGGACCTAGCGGAACCGGTAAAAGCCATCGGGCGGTTTGGGTCGCAAGGGAACGAGGAATTGATTATATAATAGATGATGGGCTTCTTATAAAAGGAAACCAGATAATTGCTGGAACATCTGCTAAAAAGGAAAAGACCAAAATAGGTTCAATTAAGTGTGCCCTTTTTACAAATACCGACCATGCCAATGATGTAAAGAAGGCAATTAGAGATAATAATCCTGAAGCAGTTCTTATTTTGGGTACATCGGATGGAATGGTTGAAGCAATAGCGAAGCGTCTGGAGTTTCCTGAAGTAAGTGAAAAAGTCTATATAAATGACGTTGCAACAGAGTTTGAAATAAAACAGGCTCTTTCAACAAGAATGGAGCAGGGAAAGCATGTTATTCCGGTGCCTACCTTTGAGATAAAAAAGGATTTCTCAGGGTACTTTCTTGACCCTTTGCAAATATTTCGAAGAAAGGGAAAGGGAAGCTTCCAGCTTATCGGTGAAAAGTCTGTTGTACGCCCTACTTTTAGTTATCTGGGGAACTACACAATTTCCGACTATACAATATACCAAATTGTGGAACATGTTGCGACAAACATAGAGGGTGTCAATAAGGTGTCAAGGTTCAGGGCGGAGAACCACGCCGAGAGCATATATATTGAGATGGATCTTGTTCTGGTGTATGGATACCGTATAAGACCTCTTTTGAGAGGGGTTCAGAGGAAGGTTATTGACGAAGTTGAAAGGCTTACGGCATTGAATATTAAAAGGCTGAATATTACTGCAAAAAGCCTTGTGCTTGATAACCAGAAAACGCCAAGCGTTATCTAAAAATGCCCTAAGCCCTATCACATTTTTTAAGATAAAGGTTATTTCAAGCTGCAATAACCCACCAGTTTTTGAATACTTCTAATCAGAGCATCCTTTGAATTGCCCCAGGGGGCATCATTGTTGCGGTAGTCGAACTTTTGGGTAAACCAGCTGACTTCCTGTTGGATGCGTTCTAGATGCTGTAGCTGTATGGATCCCAAGTCTTCTACGAATATAGCCGTATCTTTTGAATTCAGGTACTTTTTTGTTCCTTCCAGAAGTAGTCTGAAATGTTTCAGACAGAATCCCTTTTGACGGCCAAACATGGCTTTAAAATCTTTCTCCTTGAAGTATAAAAAGAGTATAACATCTACGTATCTGTCCATTGTATAGCTGATTCTGCTGCATATGGTACAGGAGTTATCGAGCGTATCCAGTTTATTTATTAATTCGTCTACAAACTTTTGCGTTTCCGTTTGTTTTGTGGAAAGCTTGTTGGTAATATTCTTCATTAAAGACGTCTCAGCGTCTTTTTTGAGCAGATTTTTTTTGCTTTCATACAGATTTTTGAGCTCAGAGTTCTGTTCCTGCATATGGGTGTCGACGATAAGTCCAAGTCCCAGCCTGTTTGCCTGTGAGTTGTACAAAAGCTCGAAATGCTTTCTGCAAAAACCGCTCTCATTTGTCTGTATCCTTCCTTCCGGTTCCATTAGAAATGGCCCGAGTATGTATTCTATGTTCTCGTCCTCCAGCTTTTTTTCCAGCACACACATAGAACATTCACACTCGGTTCTAAAAGCATCTGTTACGGGGATTGTATATATTTTTTCTTTCATAACCGTTTCCTTTCGAGATTTAATAAAATAAATGGTGTATATTTTTCTTCAAATTTATTTAATGCACCCTAAAATAAAAGAGGTATGTTTAAATTATAGCAAAAAAACAGGGTATTATATATAATAAATTTAATATTTGTTATATAGTTTATGCTTTGATTAAATATAGTCCCATTATTATTTTACAAGTTTTTACTTTGTGGCTTATGCACAATAATCAATCTGAAAAATGGAACAGGTGATAAAATGATGGAATACACAGGTGATGAAATAATAGAATACAGAGGATATAAAATCACAGGGGGAAAAAACAGGGTAATTGTTGAAAATGTCAATGATTTTAACCCGCTGCATATATTTGAGTGTGGGCAGTGCTTCAGATGGTTGAGTCAGCCTGACGGAAGCTATACAGGAGTGGCAAAGGGCAGGGCTATAAATGTCAGCTACAATGATGGAAAGCTTGAGCTTTACAATACCAGTATAGAGGAGTTTAAAACCCTGTGGTTTGACTACTTTGACTTGGGAAGAGACTATTCGCTTGTCAAAGAGAAGGTGATGAAGGACGAAGTAATGAAGGAAGCAGTTTCTTTTGGCTCGGGAATAAGGCTTCTTAAGCAGGATATATGGGAAACTCTTATATCCTTCATAATTTCCGCAAACAACAGGATACCCATGATAATGAAGACTGTAAATGCAATTTCTGAAGCCTATGGCAAGGAAATTGAAATGGATGAAAAGAAGTATTATGCTTTTCCGGGATTCGGCGAGCTTTCTCGGTCTACCATCGGGAAACTGGAGCTTTGCAGGGGAGGCTTCAGGTGTAAGTACATACTGGGCACTTCTAAGATGATTGATGAAGGCGAAATGAATCTTGATAGACTGGCTTCCATGGACACAAAAGACGCACGGGAGTATCTTAAAAGGTTCCCGGGAGTTGGTCCGAAGGTAGCAGACTGTACTTTACTTTACAGTGGTACGAAATATGATGTGTTTCCCACAGATGTCTGGGTGAAAAGATTAATGGAGGAACTATACTTTAAAAGAGAAACGGGATTTGCTGAAATACAAAGCTTTGCCCGGGACTACTTTGGAGAGTATGCGGGCTTTGCCCAACAATATCTTTTTTATTATGCCCGGGAAAACAAAATTGGGGTGAGGTAATCAATGATTTTGTTGAACAATCTTATGATATATTTTAACATAATTAACTATAATAGCTTTTTGTATGCGCAATCTGTAAAATTAAATGCGGTCTTGATTTATTAAGCATTTAAAAGTTTATTAATAATTACTTGAGTTAATAGCTTTAATTGAATTCTAAATTGTTTGTTTTTATAGGGTGCAGAATGATATAATGTTTTTGAGGTTAAATTGGAAGTTTTTAAAGTAAGCCTGAAATGTTCGGATAAGCCTATTATTTTGAACCTACATTTGACATAAGGGAGTTTGGAGTTTAAAGGCAAGATGTCAGGCCTCAAGTTAATACCGTTGCAAATCTTGAATTTGTATAACGGCAGTGGAAGACAGAAGCTTTTAGCAGGACACCCACCTAGCTAAGGGCTAGGTGTCAAAATATAGGTGAACGGCATTTTGGGTTATTTAATATAAGAAAAGACCTCAGCATTTAAATGTCGAGGCCTTTTCTTGTATTAATCGGTAGTATCTGGCAGTGGGGATTATAACGAGGCTATAAATGTCTCCCTCTTCTTAATAAGTGGCGGCTGCTGAGATGTTATAACATTGATCTTCCGGGAATGACAGCATCAATTATACCGTAAATCAATGCACCCAACAAAGCACCAAATAATGTTACACTGTAGCCTGTTACGAAGTATTGGGTAATGTATATAATTACGGCTGCAAGTATAAAACCTGATACTCCTCTTCCAAAAGGTGTTGCATTCATACCGAGAAATCTTAATGTCAGGTAATCTAGTGCTACAAGAATAACCGCACTAATAGTGAGTGGCCATAAACCTGTTATTGTAAAACCCGGAGTTAAGAATGCAGTGATGGCAAGTACGATTGCTCCTACCACAAGCCTTATTAGAAAATGTGTTATGTTAAAGTTTTCCAGCTTGGCATTGTTATAATTAGCCATAAGATTATTTCCTTTCTGCATAATTATTATAGTTTTTGAAAATGCTTAATCTCAAAGTTAAACAATTTTATATAAACCTATACAATTAATATTATGAATTAGTTTTATTATTATTATTCAAATAGGCAAAACTATGGTTTGTGTGCTGCTGAATAATATGCATACCATATTAAATATTGTATTTACCTTAGATGATATATATGGTAAAATAATATTCGACAGGTTGATAGGATAAAGATAATGATTGAGTAGAGTACCCTGATTTATCCCGATAAGAGAGGAACTGTCAGCGGCTGAGAGCAGTTCCGGGGCAATGGGCAGGAGAAGTGCACTCATGAATTTGAAGGCTGAAGCTCGTGTTATAACACCTCGGTTCAAAGAAAATTTTTCGGTTGTAGAAAAAATTTCTTACCCCGTATTAGATGAAACGACTACAACATGGTGGCTCAATAATGTATGGGTTAGTAGGCTTTCACGGAAAACGCACCGTTATGCAATTGAGATGGATTATTCCAATTAGAGTGGAACCGCGGTTTACCTCGCCTCTATGTTTTAGAGGCGGGGTTTTTGATATTAATATTGGTTATTAAATTAAAGTTTGAGTGGTAAATATATATTATACACTTAAAATTATTGAATGCGTATTTGTGAGCTGAATTTGTTTTTTGTGTTTAATTCAATACACTTAATTTTGGATGTGAGGATTATTATGATTAAGCAGTTTATGGAGGATGCAAGGTTAATTGCAGGAAGAGATCCGGCGGCAAGAAGTGTGGCAGAAGTTGTGCTTTTGTATTCAGGATTTCATGCGGTTTGTTTCCACCGGGTTGCCCACTGGTTTTATAACCGGAAACGTTATTTTATAGCCCGGCTGATTTCTCAGTTGGGAAGGTTTTTAACAGGGATTGAGATACATCCCGGTGCAAAAATCGGAAAAGGCCTGTTTATTGACCACGGTATGGGTGTGGTAATCGGTGAAACTGCCGAGATAGGAGACAACTGTACAATTTATCACAATGTTACTCTTGGGGGTACAGGTAAGGAGAGGGGAAAAAGACATCCCACCATAGGTAATAATGTGCTGGTAAGTACCGGGGCGAAGGTTCTCGGACCATTTAAGGTAGGAGATAACTCAAGGATCGGTGCCAATGCCGTGGTGTTAAGTGAGGTAGAACCTAATACTACGGTGGTAGGAGTTCCGGGAAGGGCGGTAAAAAGAGACGGACATAGGATAATACCTTCAATTGAATTGGATCAGATACATATTCCGGACCCTGTCGCACAGGAGCTGTGCAGGATGTGCCGCAGAATAGAGCGGTTGGAGGAGGAACTTGCCATCAAACAAGGTGCTTTAACGCAGGATAAAGCGAAGGCTGATGAGGGATTTGATAAAAAGCGAGGATAATATAAATGAGAGAGAGGAAGGAGACACTAATGAGACTTTATAATACTTTGACAAGGAAGAAAGAAGAGTTTAAGCCTCTTGATGAAAAAGAGGTCAGGATGTATTCATGCGGACCCACGGTATATAACTATTTTCATATCGGGAATGCGAGACCTTTTATAATATTTGATACATTGAGAAGGTATCTTGAATACAGAGGGTATAACGTAAAGTTCGTGCAGAATTTTACAGATATAGATGACAAAATGATAAAGAGGGCACAGGAAGAAAACATTACCGTAAAAGAGCTCGCGGATAAATTTATTCAGGAATATTTTGTGGATGCCAAGGGTCTAGGGATAAAAGAAGCAACGGTTCACCCAAAAGCTACTGAGAACATTGATGCCATAATTGATATTATATCAAAGCTTGAGAAGAAAGGCTTTGCTTACAGTGTGGATGGGGATGTGTATTTTAGCACCCGAAGGTTTAAAGAATACGGGAAGCTGTCTCACCAATCGTTGGAGGATTTAGAACTTGGTTCTAGAATTGATGTGGACGAGAGAAAAGAGGATCCCATGGATTTTGTACTGTGGAAGGCTCAAAAGCCTGGCGAACCTGCATGGGACAGTCCGTGGGGAAAGGGAAGGCCCGGTTGGCATATTGAGTGCTCTGCCATGGCAAACAAGTATCTTAGCGATACAATAGATATTCACAGCGGTGGACAGGATCTGATATTTCCCCACCACGAGAACGAGATTGCCCAGAGTGAAGCTGCAAATGGCAAGCCTTTTGCAAGATACTGGATTCACAATGGCTTTATAAACGTCAATGGTGAGAAAATGGCAAAATCCCGGGGCAATTTCTTTACGGTCAGGGATATTGCAAATACCTTCGACTATGAGGTAATTAGATTTTTTATGCTTTCAGCCCATTACAGAAGCCCAATAAACTTCAGTGAAGATCTCCTTGAACAGGCCCAAAACGGTCTGGAGAGAATATATAACTGCCTTGATAATCTTGAGTACTTAACGAAGAATGCCGCTGCTATGGAGATGACGGAAAGCGAAAGGGAACTTCGCGATAGGCTTATCGGGCTTAAAGAGAAATTTATTGACGCGATGGATGATGACCTGAATACGGCGGATGCCCTTGCTGCTGTTTTTGATATTGTAAAGGAGTCTAATACCAATATAAATGCCGGAAACAACCCGTCAAAAGAAATTATTGAGTATGCATATTCCTTGATAAAGGAGCTGGGAGGGGTTTTGGGTATTGCTCAGAAGAAACAGGATAAAAGTATCGATAGTGAAATTCAAGAGCTTATAAATAAGAGGCAGCAGGCAAGGAAGGAAAAGGATTGGAACACAGCCGACGAAATAAGGGATAGGCTTAAAGATATGGGTATAATACTGGAGGACACTCCTCAAGGGGTAAAATGGTCCTTTAGAAAAAATTAAAAATGCGGGTACATATTCTTTTGGTGAAGAAAAATATGGGAGAAATACTGTGATTGCCAAACTTAAATTTCTGGAATATTATTCTTCACATTTATTTAATGCACCTTGGACTTGAGCATTTATATTTACTAAAACGACGGTGTATTATATAATATACTAAACGCAGAGAGCAAACTACATTTTCAAATATGCGTTCTATAATTTTAGAAATACTATTAATTATTTTATAGAAAAGGTAATTTTACATGGTTTCGGAATTTTTTGACAAAATAACAGGTGAGTTTGGTTTCAAGCAGGAGAAAATAAGCCAGCTATCCCCCTTGGTACTTGCGTATATTGGGGATGCTGTATATGAGGTTTTTATCAGGACAATGCTTATCAGTGAAGGAAATATGCCGGTTCATATTCTTCACAAGAAGTCAATCGGGTATGTAAAGGCAAAGGCTCAATCCGACATTATCCACAGGATAATGCCTTCTTTGACACCAGAGGAGCATGATATAGTCCGTAGGGGGAGAAATACCAGGTCTGGTACAATCCCCAAAAATGCTGATGTTACGGAATACAAGTATGCCACAGGCTTTGAGTCTTTGTTGGGTTTTTTGTATTTAAAAAAGGATTATGAACGTTTGATGGCCATATTAAAAATGGCTGTTTGCGAAGATATGTAGATTTTTCAATAAATAAGTCTTTTATTGTGTAGTGTACGAGATTTAAGGGTAATAAGTGGTTTTTTGCAGTGAAATTTGGTTAAAAAAGTTTTTTGATAAATAATATAAATAAAAAGATTTTTTCCGTACTTAAAAATAGATACTATTACGCATTAATGTAAATGGGAGAAGGTAACTAAAGATTATGGGAAATATGGGAAGAAAAAAAGATAACGACAAAACCCGTACTAAGTCTAAAGTACAATTTACTGGGAAACTGAGGGAAAAAGAGGACCAAAGGGAAGAACAGGACAGGCTTGAAGGACGAAATTCCGTTATGGAGGCAATAAAAGGCAACAGAACGATAAACAAGCTTTTAGTCCAGAAGGGTGAGAAAGAAGGATCAATAAGGCAAATTATAGCTTTTGCAAGAGAAAAGGGTATTGTAGTTCAAGAAACAGACAGGTCAAATCTCGACAGAATTTCTACTACTCATGCTCATCAAGGGGTTATTGCCTATGTTTCCTCTAAGGATTATGTTGAGGTTGATGACATATTAAAGAATGCAGAGTCTAAAAAAGAGGCACCTTTCATTATCATTCTTGATGGTATCACCGATGCATATAACCTCGGATCTATTTTAAGGACTGCTGACGCGGTTGGTGCTCATGGGGTGATCATACCCAAAAGACGGGCGATTGGGCTCAATGCTGCTGTTTCAAAAGCATCGGCAGGGGCAATAGAGTATGTGCCAGTGGCACGCGTCACAAATATTTCTCAGACCATAGAGTACTTGAAGAAAAAAAATATATGGGTAGTCGGGACAGATCTTTCCGGAGAAAAGTCTTTTTATGAATCGGACTTAAAGGGTTCTATTGCCCTTGTTATCGGTAGTGAAGGTCATGGGATGGGAAGATTGGTTGCTGAAAAATGCGATTATATAATTAATATTCCAATGAAGGGACAGATCGCATCCTTGAATGCAGCGGTTGCCGGGGCAATAATAATGTATGAGATACTGAAGCAAAGGAGCAGTTAGTGGGTGGTTTTATATAATTGCTTTGATAAATATCTTGGTTGACGGTTGGGTAAATAATAAAGAAATATTTAATAATTATAAATTATTTATACGGAAGAAAATAAAATTGCCGATAATTATATAAAAGGTTTGATTATAAAAACACAAAGAACTATTATCTGGGTGGTAACATCTGATTAATGGGCAGAGAATAGTGGCAGCATTGTAGATATCGGATTTTTGCCTAGAGGTTCAGGCGGGGCTTTGAGTCGGTTACAAAATGTGTAAAGAAGACCCCTGAAAGATGAGAAGAAACGCAGTTATGTCAAATTTAAACTCCGATTTACTTTAACAACTTGAGAAAATCCGGAGACGACGGTGAAATGTGGTGTAGCTGTCATGAATTATACTTGACAATAACGACGAAATTCTTTAAAATTTAAAGGGTGTATCTTACTGTATTGCATATTGATTGCACTGACTCTTAAAGTCAGTTTTTAGCTTGTTTTATTGTTCTTTTCTATATATCAAGCCTTTAAAAATTCTATAGTACGCAAAAAAACAAGGGGGCGAGGTTTTTGAAGTCGAATGCACAAATTGAAGCAGTAAAGACCTTTAGCACTATGCATGATGAGGAAATAATTGAGGATAGTAGAGCNGGTGATTGCAAGGCCCTCGAGTATTTGATCAATAAGTATAAAGGTTTTGTCCGTGCAAAAGCAAGAACCTATTTTCTTATCGGAGCAGACAGAGAAGATATTATTCAGGAAGGAATGATAGGTCTTTACAAGGCCATAAGGGATTTCAGGAAGGACAAGCTGTCTTCATTCCGTGCCTTTGCAGAGCTTTGTGTAACAAGGCAGATTATAACTGCAATAAAGACGGCTACACGACAGAAGCATATTCCGTTAAATTCTTATATCTCTCTCAACAAACCAATATTTGATGAGGAGTCAGACCGCACATTGATGGATGTTATTAGTGAAGAGAGTATAAATGACCCTGAGGAAATGGTTATAAACAGGGAAGAGTTTAGCGGTATTGAGGCAAAGATGGGAGAGATATTAAGCAGCTTGGAATGTGAGGTATTAGCCCTATACCTACAGGGAAAATCCTACCAGGAAATTGCAACAGAGTTGGACAGACATGTAAAATCAATAGACAATGCGTTACAGAGAGTAAAACGTAAATTAGAAAAATATCTTGAAGAATGTAAATCATAAATTGATTTAATCGATAAATTTGGGCTGGACTATTTAAACGATTAGTGGTATAATTCTTTTTGCTTTGTGATATTAGTTTTCTAAGCGGGTGTAATTCAATGGTAGAATATCAGCTTCCCAAGCTGACTGCGTGGGTTCGATTCCCATCACCCGCTCCAGTGGACGTTTTGATATGCCCTCATAGCTCAGTAGGCAGAGCGCATCCATGGTAAGGATGAGGTCATCAGTTCGACTCTGATTGAGGGCTCCAGATTATAAGTCCTTTAAATACTTGTTTATAGAGTGTTTGAAGGATTTTTTTATGCTTTTATCTGATTAATTTATAAACTTAATTCTCCTAGTTTTGTATATTAATAATTTTACATTATTTTTAAACATATTCAAACTACGTTGAGAAGATTTAATCTATCCTGGAAGTATTGTGCTTTTGAATTCCTAAGTAGTATAATATTAGAAAGGTTTAATGGTCTGGTTGGATGTTTGTATAAAAACCTTGATTTAGAAGAGCAGAATCGGAGGTGAACCAATTGGATAAGAAACTTTTTATTCAAGCAGTCATGAAATACCTCTTAGGTATAATACTGTTTTCAGTTTTGTTGTTTATTCCGGCAGGAACGTTTAATTATTGGAATGCATGGCTACTAATCGGGGTTCTTTTTATTCCGATGCTTATTGTCGGTATAGTTTTGGCAATCAAGAATCCGGAGCTTTTGCGAAAGAGACTTAATGCGAAAGAGAAAGAAGCAGAACAGAAGAGTGTAATACTATTTAGTGCTCTGATGTTTGTGAGTGGTTTTGTTGTTGCGGGATTGGATTACCGCTATCAATGGCTTGTTCTGCCCCAATGGCTGGTTTTAGCGGCGACAGCATTATTCTTATTTGCGTATCTGCTTTATATAGAGGTATTGCGTGAAAATACATATTTATCGAGGACAATAGAAGTTCAAGAAAATCATAAGGTTGTGGATACAGGTCTGTACGGAATTGTAAGGCATCCAATGTATACATCCACAATATTGCTGTTTTTGTCTATGCCTTTGGTGCTTGGTTCTATCTTTTCGTTTATTATTTTTTTGATATACCCGGTAATCACGGTTAAAAGAATCAGAAACGAAGAAGAAGTATTAGAAAAAAGCTTAGAAGGATATTCAGAATATAAAAAGCAAATAAAGTATAGACTGATTCCATTTATCTGGTGATATTGTTATCGGTAACAGGATATCTGCAATAACAAATAAAATATTATGTGTACCATTGGTGAAAAAGAATGCATAAAATACTTATTATTGAGGACGATACGACAATAGCAAGCATAATTAAAGAACATCTGGCTTCCTGGGGCATGACAACCCGTTGCGTAACGGATTTTCAGAATGTACTTTCGGATTTTGCCGAGTTTTCTCCCCAGTTAGTTCTTATAGATATATCCCTGCCGTTTTACAACGGGTTTCATTGGTGCAATGAGATTAGAAAGATATCTCAGGTACCGATTATTTTCATCTCCTCAGCATCGGATAATATGAATATTGTCATGGCCATTAATATGGGGGCCGATGATTTTATAGCCAAGCCTTTCGATTTGACGGTTTTGGTGGCAAAGGTACAGGCTCTCCTTCGAAGAACCTATGATTTTACCTATGCGACCGATATATTGGAGCACAAGGGAGTAATTCTTAATCTATCCGACTGTTCCCTTATGTATCAAGGGAATAAACTGGATTTGACTAAGAATGAACATAGGATTTTACAGGTATTGCTTGAACAACGGGGCAAAGTGGTAAGCCGTGACACTTTGATGTATCGTCTGTGGGAGACCGATGATTTCATAGATGAGAATACATTGACCGTAAACATAACAAGACTTAGAAAGAAGCTTGCCGGTGTTGGGATAGAGGATTTTATTATTACAAAAAAGGGATTAGGATATATGGTGGAATAATATGAGAATATTATTGGCATACTTAAAGTCCAAAAGAAAGCTTTTAATAATGCTTTTTATTTTTGTGTTGATTTTATCTGTGGTATTTTCTTTATGTGATTTGCCTATGGAGGCAGCAGGTTACGGAAGCCTGCTGTGCTTTGTTGTAATGCTGATATTTGCAGTTTATGATTATTTTATTTTTTCAAGAAAGCATCAAAGGTTATCTGAACTTCAATCGGATATTGCCATATCAATAGAATAACTTCCGGTGGCTATGAATCAGATTGAACGGGACTATATGGATTTGATTCAAGCTATATTTGAGGATAAAAAGCAATACATGGATAAAAGCGACAGGGAAAAAGCAGAAATGCTGGACTATTACACTCTATGGGTTCATCAGATAAAGACGCCAATCGCAGCTATGCGGCTAATTCTTCAGAGTGAAGAGACTCAACAGTACCGTGAGTTGCAGGGCCAGCTATTTAAAATTGAGCAGTATGTAGAGATGGTCATGGCCTATCTTCGTATCGGCAGCAGCAGTACTGACTTTCTGCTGAAAGAATATGAAATGGAAGTGATGGTAAAACAATCGGTAAGAAAATATGCACCGATGTTTATCCGCAAGAAAATCAGCGTAAAGCTGGGAAATCTGAAATATAAGGTGTTAACCGATGAGAAATGGCTTTGTTTTGCAATAGAGCAGATACTGGCCAATGCTATTAAGTATACAAATGAAGGATATATCTTAATCGATTCGGAGAATGAAACCACATTGGTAATCAAAGATACGGGAATTGGCATTGCTCCGGAGGATTTGCCCCGTATTTGTGAAAAGGGCTTTACCGGCTATAATGGAAGAATTGACAAACGGGCGTCGGGCATAGGTTTATACCTTACCAAGCAAATATTGACGAAGCTGGGACATCGAATTTCCTTTGAATCTGAAATTGGAAAAGGCACTACAGTTCGAATTGAAATGGATACAAGCTTTTAAGCTTACAATAACGTAAGAAATGGAACCGGTATTGTAAGATAAATCGATGGCAGGAAGGATGCTGTTACCGCTAAAATAAGTGTAGAAGCTTTTAAGGAGGTTGTTATAATGCCATTATTGGAAGTTAAAAATCTTAAAAAGGTATATATGACACGATTTGGCGGTAATCATGTGCAAGCTTTAACCGATGTGAGTTTTTCAGTGGATGCCGGTGAATATGTTTCCATCATGGGGGAATCCGGCTCGGGTAAAACTACTCTATTAAACATTCTTGCGGCTTTAGACAAGCCAACAAGCGGAGATGTGCTGTTATCCGGAAAGGATATGACTAAGATAAAGGACAAGGATATTGCAGCCTTCCGCAGGGATAATATAGGCTTTGTATTCTAGGACTTTAACCTTCTGGATAATTTCTCGATCAAGGACAATATTTTCCTGCCTTTAGTGTTGGCAGGGAAGGATTATAAAGAAATGGAACAGAGGATAAAGACTTTGACCGAAAAACTCGGCATTACGGATATTTTAAATAAATATCCCTACGAAGTGTCGGGGGGTGAAAAACAGAGAACGGTGGTTTGCCGTGCCCTTATTACCAATCCTCAAATTATACTGGCAGATGAACCCACCGGAGCATTGGATTCAAAGTCAACGGATCAGCTGCTTCATTTGTTTGGCAAAATATCCGTAAAAACAGTAAGTTTTACTTACCTTACATTTTAACTATTATCGGCACAGTGGCAGGGTTTTATATTATAAATGCCATTGCTTCCGACGAAGGGGTATTAAGACTGCGTGGTGCGGCATATGTGAAATTGATGATGTTTTTAGGAACAATCATAATCGGTATATTCTCCGTGGTTTTTCTGCTATATACCAATAGCTTTCTCATGAAACGGCGTCATAAGGAGCTGGCATTATATAACATGCTCGGAATGGAAAAACGGCATATAGCGTGGATTCTTTGCTATGAATCCCTTTATGTAGCCCTTATCGGGATTATGGGAGGATTGCTTTGCGGTATACTGCTCCACAAACTGGTAACCCTAGCGTTGTTTAAATTACTTCGCTTCGATGTACCCTTCGGTTTTATGATTTCAACTGCGGCTATAAAAACATCGGTAATATTGTTTACTTCAATTATTGTTATCACTCTGCTTTTTAATCTGGTACGGATTCGCAGAGCCAAGCCGATCGAATTACTTAAAAGCTCCAGTGCGGGCGAAAAGGAGCCAAAAAGCAAATGGATTCTGGCGTTGATAGGTGTTCTGTCCCTTGGTGCGGGATATTATATAGCCCTGACTACTAAGTCGCCAATACAAGCCCTGTCAATTTATTTTCTGGCTGTGTTTCTTGTTATAATAGGAACCTATTGTCTGTTTACGGCTATAAGCATTGTTGTATTAAAGCAGCTTAGAAGAAATAAAAAGCTATATTATAAAACCAGATATTTTATCGGAATTTCCGGAATGCTATACAGGATGAAGCGGAATGCTGTAGGCCTTGCTAATATATGCATTTTGTCCACCATGGTACTGGTTATGGTATCGGGTACTCTTTCTCTTTATTTGGGTACGGAGGATATGCTTGATAGATTTTGTCCGGGCCAAATTGTACCGCAAATTACTATAAATAATGAAGCGGAAAATGGTTTCCAAAAAGATATTATGATAGAAAATATAAAGGATATTATAAGTAAAAACAATGGGGAAATAGCCACATTCAAGGATTACACCTATTTGGCTTTTGCAGCAGGCAGGGGTGAAAGTTATTACCATACCAATATTGAAGAAAGTTTTAATTCCGATTATGTACAGTTTTGCTTTATAACCGAAGAGAACTATAAAAAGCTAACCGGAAGAGAGATGAAATTGGAAGAGAATGAAATTTTATTTTTCAGTGATACACTAAAAGACAAAGAAACTATTCATATAGAGGCCGCAGATTATTCTTTTGAATTTACCATAGTAGAACATCTAAAAAGCTTTCCTTCAATTGGTAATATAACTGCAATAGTCGATATCGGCTACGGAGTAGTAAAGGATGAGCCGGTACTTCAAGCTTTGTATAAGGGACAGATGTCTGCCTATGGTGAAATGGCCAGTGATTTAAAATGGGTAGCAATAATTGATACCGATCTGAAAGAAGATATTCAAATCAAATGTGCCCGGGAGATTGGGAATTTATCTTCAGCAGACGGTTTGGGAGACTATAAAGAACTTTTGGTAAACACAAGAGTGGAAAATGCAACTGATTTTTATGCAGGAAGCGGGGGTTTTCTGTTCCTTGGACTGTTTTTAGGGTTTCTTTTTAACATGGCAACGGTTCTGATTATCTACTACAAGCAAATTTCCGAAGGCTATGAAGATAAAGTTCGCTTTGAGATTATGCAAAAGGTAGGCCTTCCAAAGGGGGATATTAAGCGTTCTGTCAGCATGCAGATTCTGATAGTTTTCTTTGCACCCTTGGCAGTATCTGCAATTCATGTGGCCTTTGATTTTAAATTGATGGTGAAGCTCCTGGGTTTATTTTCCCTTACGAATAACAGGCTTACGATGCTTTGTACCCTTGGAATCTTATTGGGTTTTGCTGTGATATACGGTATTGTATATGGGCTGACTGCACGAACATATTATAAGATTGTGAGTGCCTAATAAATTAGTAGATTTCAATATATATGAATGACTAAATCCACCTTATTGATTATTTTTATAGGGTGGATTTATTTAGTGGGATTTCACAAAGTGAAATGACCAAAAAGCGATCGGGACTCGATGTCCCGGAGCTTTTGTTTCTTTATATATGAACAATAAAAATAAGAGTCGAATAAACTATGAGTACGGAAATAAATGAGAAGGGAATGCAGGCAGTAACATATCTGCTTTGAAGCTGCCGAAAAACAGTGGATAGTATAGAAAGGAACGGTAAATATGAATTTAAAAGCTTGGGCTGATAAAAATATTAAGTTTGTTGGCAACTCATACACCAATAAGTCAAGCCGGAGGAACAGAATTCCCAAAATTATAGTTGACCATATTTCAGAAGGATCCATGTCCAGCATGATAAACTGGTTTACATCACAAAATAACAAAGATTCCAGTGCTCATTTCGGGGTAAGTAAAAAAGGAGAGATATACCAGTTTGTAGCAATAGAGGATTGTGCATGGGCTAATGGGCTAACATCCGGAATAGAAAATGCCACGGCTGAACTGGTGCTAAAGAGGGGAGGAAGTATTAATCCAAACTGGTATTCGGTGAGTATTGAGCATGAAGGCATTTGGTCAGAAACAAATGGTGCATTAACTCCTGAACAGTTAGAAGCTACAAAAATACTTCACAGATACATAATAGAATATATAAAAGATAAATACGGCCATGAGATTAAGCCATCCAGAAATACTATAATCGGACATTCTGAGATAGACAAAAAGCAAAGGGCGAACTGTCCGGGGGAACTGTTTCCGTTTCGGGAGATAATCGATTATTTAAATAATTATGGACTTCCCTTTGGAGATATAAAAGGACACTGGGCTGAAGAACTGATAGTTGAGGCATACGAGCAGGGAATAATAAAAGGATACCCTGACGGAACGTTCCAGCCGAATGCTCCGATGAGCAGAGCCGAGGGGGCGGTGCTGGCGATGGCAATATTGAAGAAGCTGAGAAGCTAAATCTTCAAGCTTTTGTAACTTTATGCCTCGGATTTAACCGGGGCATAAAGTTTTCACTTGAAAGGGTAAGGTCACTGGCTTTTTAAATCTTTGTTTATTGAGGCGGTTTACATCTTTTGCAAGGCGTATATCCCTGATTTTTAGCCTCATTCAAACTCATTGGTATTTTACTTTTTTTCAGATATTGACATCCATCACTGTGATATTTTTCTCCGTCCTCTGTTATGTAAACTGTGATTTTTTCCGTTTCTGTTTTTTCTGCGGTTTCCACTTCTGTTTTTTCTGCAGTTTCTACGGGAGGGTTTGTTGTAATGCCGGAATCTGTGTTAGATGCTTTATTTTCCGTGGGAGTGGGTGGTGCTTGTTCTTTTATACTGTCAGCTTGTTTAGCATCTGAAGAATGTACTTCCGATGGTTGTGGAGTTTTATTGTTTTCCAGTATTGCTGCCGGCATTTCGGTTGGTACCAGTGCAACATAATCGGATGGAGTAGGAGTAGAAGCAGAAGGTTCGTCTGTAGGTGTGGTTGAATTGACCGGTGTGGATGATGTAACAATCACATTATTTTTACTGGGAGAGACATTCGGGCTATCTGTGACTTCGGTACAGCCAATAAGAAATACAAGCAATAAAATTATGGGTAAAAATAATGAATGTTTTTTCATATTAACACCCTTTCTTTTGTTGTGTTTCTATAATAATATCACAAATTTTAATTTATACCATATAAACTTTATGTAATTATAAAAGCCAGCAGATAGTTTTTCGACTATATTCGGTAAAACTTTTGCATAGATGTCTTTTCCGCTTTGGTACACATTGGAAGCACCCAAATTTTCTATTTCCCTTGTCAAATTGCTGTCATCTGTTCCAAAAGTACTTATCCCGACTTCCAAATCCAAATCGGGAACATCAATACCTTTGGCGGATTTCTTACCCCTGTTTTCTGAAATTTTTGACATAAGAGCAGGATCAATCTTGTATTCGTTTTCATAGGTAAAAACGTCTGCAACGTGGGAAACACCTTTCGATTTCTCTGCAGTATCCGAAGTCATGAAGCAAAGATAGGAATACTCCGGTGTGTAATCCAAAAATGTTACTCCCATTTCCATTAAGAAATTCTTTGTTTCATCTGTTATAGAGCCATCAAAAGATATAATGTAGGATCCTTCTTCATTTGAAAAAACCCTTTAGGATGCTTTCGTGCTTTCGGTAGATAAAGCTCCCTTGCCGGGTTCTAGTGTTGCTGCCTTCAGATAAATCTTATGACCGTTACCTGAAGGATTCTGTGCTGCGGAGACATTTGTGCTTATACTGCTGGTAGATAAAACAATCGAAGCCGAAAGCACATATGCCATAAGTTTTTTGAACTTCATAAATTAACCCTCCTCATGTTTTGATAAAAGTGTTTGTACATGTACAATACTATTTGAATATTATACAGCATGCTTGGTTGAGGGCGGATGAAATTTAATGAAATTTTTGTGAAAAAAGTTGAAATGTTTTGAGATGGGAGGAAGTAGTCATTAAAGATGATGTGTATTAAACTAAAATAAATATTTTTTTTGTCGATATATATGGTATAATAATGTAAATATTACATTTAGGAGAAAACACATGTATAGTATTGATGAATTACGGAGGAATATACTGGAAAGATTGATTCATCTGGATATTGAACTAGCAGAAAAGTATAAGAATAATAAAAAGGTGTTTAAATTAATCATAGTTGGTAGTTCGGCTATCGCTCTAAAACATAATTTACTGCGAATAACTGATGATATTGATTCGTTACATATTGAGGAAGAGTTATGGGAATTTCTCAGAAAAAATTATGAAGTATATAGAATAAATGACCGTTGTAAAGGTATTATACTATTGCATCCTGATTACGAAGAAAGATTAGTTAAAATAAAAATTGACTATAAGTTTAATTTTTTGGATATATATTTATTATCCGATTATGATTTGATAATTACAAAGTTTGGAAGAGGATACCACGGTGAAATCATGAAGGAAGATTAAGCCATGGCATAAATTACAGATAAACTTTATTGAGCCTTTGTA
>JGI24709J26583_10001718_pt1 | contig 18488 bp, 15 predicted proteins | sample BioPla2DNA1_FD_26583 | JGI IMG/M metagenome (IMG submission 26583) | reverse complement strand
AAGGATGAAGGTGGTCGTCATACACCATTCTTCAAGGGCTACCGTCCACAGTTCTTCTTCCGTACAACTGATATTACCGGTACTATCGAGCTACAGGAAGGAGTAGAGATGGTAATGCCAGGTGATAACACTGATATGACAGTAACTCTAATTTACCCAGTAGCAATGGCAGAAGGCGAGCGCTTCGCAATTCGTGAAGGCGGCCGTACTGTAGGTGCTGGTGTTGTTGGTACTATCATTGAGTAATTTTTAACAACTGATTGTTAAAAATAACGTCCGCAACAGCTAGATATAGTTGTTGCGGATTAATTGATCTTAAAGCGGTTAGTCCGCTTAATGTATAAATAGGTTTTTTTATGTCAGAAACTACAAGCAACAAGGTGCCTGCTAAAAAGGCAAATGCAAAGAAAGTTGCAACTGCTGCTGATGGCTCACAGTTATTCATCTCAAAGGGTCTAAGTGCTGTTTTCTGGACTGTATCATTCGTAATTGTTTGTGCCGTTATTTTTGGTAACTACTATTACACCAATTTTGTTATGATAGATGAGACAAGTTTATCTCGTCTAACAAGAGTTCTTTTAGTTATCATTGGTTTAATTGCTGCTTTAGCAACTGCATTATTAACTAATAAGGGCCGTTCTTTATTACAATTTGCTCGTCAGTCTTACACTGAACTTAAGAAAGTTGTATGGCCAACAAGACAGGAAGCAGTTCAAACAACATTCATTGTTTTCGTAGCTGTGTTTATTGTTAGCTTGTTCCTATACCTTTGTGATATAGTTTTCTTAGAGATTGTTCGCTTATTCACCCTATAATTTACTTCAAAAGGACTATATAAATGGCTGATTTTGAAAAAGTAGAGGCTCCAGTGGCTCCATCAAATACAGACGCTCCAATCGCTGATGATGCAGCTGCTCTAGATGCTGGTGGTGAAGTTAAAGCTGCTCCTAAGAAAGATTACTTAGGCGGTGATAAGTTCCGTTGGTACGTTATTCAGGCTTTCTCTGGTTTTGAGCAGCGAGTTGCTTTAACTTTAGCTGAGCGTGTTAAGATCCACCACATGGAAGATTACTTTGGTGAGATTTTAGTTCCAAAAGAGAAAGTTAAAGAAATCAAAGATGGTAAGAAGCGCGAGAGCGAGAGAAAATTCTTCCCTGGTTATGTTTTAGTTAACATGCGTATGACCTCTGAGTCTTGGCAGTTAGTAAAGCACACAGACCGTGTTTTAGGTTTTATCGGCGGTACTCCTGAGAAACCATTACCTATTACTGAAGCTGAAGCAAATAAGATCTTAAACAGACTTAAAGAGACAGAAGATGCCCCACGTCCTAAGACAATGTTCGAGGTTGGTGAGCAGGTTCGTGCAGTCGACGGTGCGTTCAAAGACTTCGTTGGTACTGTTGAAAAGGTTGATTACGAGAAGAATCGTCTTACAGTTTCAATTGCTATCTTTGGTAGAGCAACTCCAGTTGAGCTTGACTTTACTCAAGTAGAAAAAGATATCTAATCTTTAAAAAAATTAAGGAGCAAATGCTCCTTAATTTATTCTCCTCTCAAAATAATTCATTATTTTCCTAATTGCAACAAAATCATTCAGATCCTTTATCAGGATGTAAATTTAAATATCCATAAATATCAATAAGCTAGATTAATCATTAAGAAAATCTCATTAATAAATTAATATTTTCTTGATCTGACTCATACTTCTATGTATAATCTCAAAGCTATTTTTACATCTTATTTTGTAAAAATAAGGTCATTATGAACAAGGGGAGCGTGAATTGGTCACGCGTCATCACCCACTAATCTAGAGGAAAACCTCAAAATGGCAAAGAAAGTTACTGCCTATATTAAATTACAAGTTGGCGCTGGTAATGCAAATCCAGCTCCTCCAGTTGGCCCAGCATTAGGTCAGCACGGTGTTAACATCATGGAGTTCTGTAAGGCATTCAATGCTAAGACAGCAAACATGGAAAAGGGTTTACCTGTTCCAGTGATCATCACCGTATATCAAGATAAGTCATTTACCTTCGTTTCAAAGACAACACCTGCTTCTTACTTAATTAAGAAGACCTTAGGCTTAAAGTCTGGATCTCACAAACCAGGTATTGAAGTTGCTGGTAAGATCACCATGGCTCAGTGCTTAGAGATTGCTAAGGCTAAAGAAGCTGACATGACTGGTGCCGATCTTGAAACATCTGCTCGTACTATAGCAGGTACTGCTCGCTCAATGGGCATCCAGGTGGAGGAATAATCAATGGCTAAGATTGCAAAGCGTTTAAAAGAAATCCGTGCAGCTGTTGATAAGACCAAACAGTATAACGTCAAAGAAGGTTTCGAATTATTAAAGCAGACTGCAAAAGCAAAGTTCGTTGAGAGCGTTGACGTTGCAGTTCAGCTAGGCATCGATGCTACCAAGTCAGATCAGAATGTACGTGGTGCAACTGTACTACCTCACGGTACTGGTAAGACTGTTCGCGTTTTAGTATTCACTCAGGGCGAACTAGCAGAGCAGGCTAAAGCAGCAGGTGCTGACTTCGTTGGTATGGACGAGTTAGCAGCAGAGATCAAGAAAGGCTTCGCTGATTTCGACGTTGTAGTTGCTTCTCCAGATGCAATGCGCGTTGTTGGTCAGTTAGGTCAGATCTTAGGTCCACGTGGTTTAATGCCTAACCCTAAGGTTGGTACTGTAACTCGTGACGTTGCTACCGCTGTTAAGAATGCAAAGGCTGGTCAGGTTCGCTACCGTAACGATAAGGCTGGTAACATTCAGACTTCAATCGGTAACGTAAGCTTCACAGCTGATCAGTTAGCTGATAACTTAGCTTCTCTAATTGCAGCTATTACCAAGCAGAAACCTGCTGCTGCAAAGGGTACTTTCATCAAGAAGATTTGTGTATCAACAACTATGGGTGTTGGTCTAACAATCGATAAAGCTACTCTAGGCGAAGACAAGAGCGCACAGGCTTAATCGAAAGATTAACAAACGTCCGGTACTAGACGTTTAAAGAATTTGGAAAGGGGGCATTGCCGCCAAACCAAAGACCGCAGGGGGTAGTACCTTAATTATCCTGCGTAGGCGGAGAGGGATATAATCCTTCTCCGGTGGTCCCGAAAGGGTATAGTCCACTATGGACATTCCAGGAGTCACTGCTAAAATGGCATTGAATATCGAAGACAAAAAGGCAATCGTTGCTGAAGTCGCCGAAGTAGCCAAGAAAGCTGTGTCAGCTGTTACTGCAGATTCATGCGGTATTCCAGTAGCATCTTTAACCAAACTACGTAAAGAAGCTCGTGAGAACAATGTTTACTTACACGTTGTTCGTAACACTCTTCTTACACGTGCTTTAGAAGGCACAGAGTTTGAGTGCATCAAGGATTCATGCAAGGGTCCAACCATTATTGGTTTATCCCTAGAGCATCCTGGTGCAGCTGCTAGAATCTTCAAGAGTTTCGCAAAGTCATGCAATAATTTCAAAGTTAAAGCATTAGCTTTTGAAGGCAAAGCATACGACAGCAAAGACATTGATGTTCTTGCAACATTACCAACATACGACGAGGCTATCGCTCAGTTAATGGCAACTATGAAAGAAGCTGCTGCTGGCAAACTTGTACGTACTCTTGCTGCATTGGGCGAGAAACTTGGTTCAGAAGCTGCAGCTCAGTAGTAGCGTAGCTTTTAGTGGCTTAAATAAGCCGATTGTTTTTTTCAGGCATAGCCTGGTTATTTTATAGGAAGTTTAAAAATGGCTTTATCTAAGGATGAAATCATTGAGGCAATTGCTGCTCTATCAGTTACTGAAGTTGTAGAGTTAGTAAAGGCAATGGAAGAGAAGTTTGGCGTTTCAGCTGCAGCTGCTGCTGTTGCTGCTCCTGCTGCTGGTGCAGCTGGTGCTGCTGAAGAGAAGACAGAGTTTGACGTAATGTTAAAGTCAGTTGGCGCTAACAAGATTGCTGTAATTAAGGCTGTTCGTACTGCAACTGGTCTAGGTCTAAAAGAGGCTAAGGATCTAGTTGAGTCAGCTCCAGCAAAGGTTAAGGAAGCAATGCCAAAGGCAGACGCAGAGGCTTTAGTAAAGGCTCTAGCAGAAGCTGGTGCAGAAGCTGCTTTAGATTAATAGCTAGCTCTAAAATTTGGTTCGCATCGGACCAATTGACAGCTTAAAAAACTGTTAAAAACGTAACCCGAGCCCTCATTTATGGGGGATCGGGTTCGATGCCTTAAAAAACAATAGATGCTAACGCATCCTTCCCGGAAACAGATCAAATAGAGGGTCACCTATCCATGGTCTACTCCTACACTGAGCAAAAACGCATCCGTAAGGATTTTGGTAAGCGTGTAAAAGTTTTAGACACCCCTTACTTATTAGCAGTACAACTCGATTCATTTAAACAATTTATTAGTTCAGATCCAAACAACGAGAATGGTTTGGTTGCAGCTTTTAAGAGCGTATTTCCTATTAAGAGTTACTCAGGAAATGCTGAACTATGCTATAACAGTTTCCACCTGGGCGAGCCTAAGTTTAACGTTCGTGAATGCATGATTCGTGGTACAACTTACTCAGCCCCATTAAAGGTAAAATTAAGCTTAGTAAGATACGAGAAAGATTCACCTAAGACTGTTAAAGAGCGTATTGATCAAGACGTTTATATGGGCGAGATCCCACTAATGACCGACAATGGTACATTCATTGTTAACGGTACAGAACGTGTGGTTGTATCTCAATTACATAGAAGCCCAAGCGTATTCTTTGATAACGACAGAGGTAAGACATATCCTGGTCGTATCTTATTCAGTGCTCGCGTAATCCCTTACCGTGGTTCATGGTTAGACTTTGAGTTTGATCACCGCGATAATTTATTTGTACGTATCGATCGTCGTCGTAAATTACCAGCAACAGTTTTATTACGTGCTTTAGGCTACAACACTGAGCAGATACTTGGTTTATTCTTTGATACCGTAGAAATTGAGTTCAAGAATAACAAGATCAACATGGAATTAGTTCCTGAGTCTCTACGTGGCGAAACAGCATCTTTCGACATTAAGGTTGGTAAAGATGTAATCGTAGAGAAGGGCATGAAGATCACTGCTCGTCACGTACGTCAGTTAAAGAAGGCTGAAGTAACTTCTCTTGAAGTACCTGCAGAGTATTTGTTAGACAAGATCGTTGCAAAAGACTACAAGAACAAGAATGGTGAAGTAGTTCTTGCTGCAAATACCCAGTTGAATGAAAGCAATTTAGCTGCAATCTCTCAGAATGGTTTAAAGAAGATCGAAATTCTTTACACCTCAGCTGTTGATGAAGGTTCATTCATTGCAGATACATTAAGAAGCGATACAACAAGAGATTTATCATCAGACGAAGCTGATAAGAACGCAGCATTATTCGAAATCTATAAGATGATGCGTCCTGGTGAAATCCCAACTGTTGAAGCAGCTGATGCATTATTCAAGAATCTATTCTTCGCAAAAGATAGATATGACTTATCATCTGTAGGTCGTATGAAGTTCGATAGCCGCTTTGTAGAAGAGAACAATTTCAAGGCCGGTGTTGAACGTTTACTAGCTTCTGAAGATACTCAATTCAATACTAATGAAGCTTGCCTAACAGTAGCTAACGGTTACGTGTTTGCACAATACCCTCAGATCGTAGACGCAATCAAGCCTTTACTAGATCCTGCTGAAGTAGAGTGCATGCCAAATACAACTCCAAGCCGTAGCGCTGACAAGTTATTAGGCTTCTTAGACAACATTCTTATCCCTGCTAAGAAAGATCAGATGCTAACTGCAGCTGAGCGCTTACTACATAAGGTTAAGATTGAAACTAAAGACGGCACCATTAGCTATGATAGAGCAGTTATCCTACCTTTATCAGTACTGGACTTAGATGTAAGTGTCAACGAACTAGAAGCTAATATAACTAATAACAAGGGTAAAGCTATCGATTTAGACACTTCATTCATTGAGAATGAAGCATCGCGTGGCACTCTAAACAATTCAGATATTATCAAGGTAATTCGTTACTTAGTTAAGATCCGTAATGGTAAAGAGACCATCGATGATATCGATCACTTAGGTAACCGTCGTATTCGTTCTGTTGGTGAAATGGCTGAAAACCAATTCAGAATTGGTTTAGTTCGTGTAGAGCGTGCTGTAAAAGAAAGATTATCACTAGGTGATCTTGATAATACAACTCCACAAGAGCTAATCAATGCTAAGCCAATTTCAGCAGCAATCAAAGAGTTCTATGGTTCAAGCCAGTTATCTCAGTTCATGGATCAGAACAATCCATTGTCAGAGGTAACACATAAGCGTCGTATTTCAGCTTTAGGCCCAGGTGGTTTGACTCGTGAAAGAGCTGGTTTCGAAGTACGTGACGTACACCCAACTCACTACGGTCGTTTATGCCCAATTGAGACTCCTGAAGGTCCAAACATTGGTCTGATCAACTCATTATCAGTATTCGCCCGTTGCAACGATTATGGCTTCCTAGAGACCCCATATCGTTTTGTAAGAGACGGCGTTGTTACTGAAGAGTTCCAGTACTTATCAGCTATCGATGAAGGTCAGTATGTTATCGCTCAGGCGAATACCGATTTAGATGAAAACGGTAAGATCCTGTCAGACTACGTACAGTGCCGTTATAAGGGTGAATCAGAAGTCCGTCGTGCAGAAGACGTTCAGTTTATGGACGTTTCACCACAGCAGATTATTTCTGTTGCAGCAGCATTGATTCCATTCCTAGAGCATGATGACGCTAACCGTGCCTTGATGGGTGCAAACATGCAGCGTCAGGCTGTTCCTACAGTTCGCTCTGAGAAGCCTTTCGTTGGTACTGGTATGGAGCGTGCAGTAGCTGTTGACTCTGGCGTATCAATCATTGCAAAGCGTGGTGGTGTAGTTCAGCACGTTGATGGAGGTAGAATCGTAGTTCGTGTAAACATCGATGAGATCGAAGGTGATCGCGATGCTGGTATCGATATCTACAACCTAATTAAATACACTCGTTCTAACCAAAATACATGTATCAACCAGCGTCCTTGCGTATCTTTAAATGAGGTAGTAAAGGCCGGTGACGTGATTGCAGATGGTTCTTCAACTGACATGGGAGAGTTAGCTCTTGGTCAGAACATGAGAATCGCTTTCATGCCATGGAATGGTTATAACTACGAGGATTCTATTCTAGTTTCAGAGCGTGTTGCAGCAAAGGATCGTTTAACAACAATCCACATCGAAGAGATGTCATGTATTGCTCGTGATACCAAGCTAGGCCCTGAGGAAATCACTGCTGATATTCCTAACGTAGGTGAAGCTGCTTTATCAAAACTTGATGAGGCTGGTATTGTTTATGTTGGTGCTGAAGTAGTTGGTGGCGATATTCTAGTTGGTAAGGTAACTCCTAAGGGAGAGACTCAGCTAACTCCAGAAGAGAAGTTACTAAGAGCTATTTTCGGTGAGAAGGCTTCAGAAGTTAAGGATTCTTCATTAAGACTAGCTAACGGTGAAACCGGTACTGTTGTTGACGTTCAAATCTTCACACGTGAAGGCGTTGAAAAAGACAAGAGAGCAAAAGAAATCGAAGAGATGCACTTAAGCCAGGCTAAGAAAGATCTAGACGAAGAGTATAGCTTCTTAACACAGGGTTTAATGCACCAGGTTCGTGTTCATCTTGTAAAGAACGGTATGTCTCAGGAAGCTGTGGATGCTTTAGCTGATGATCAGTTATTAAAGCAGACTCTAAGCGATGATAAGGCACAACGTCAGTTAGAAGAGTTCTCAGTACGTCTTGAAGCATTTGCTCAAGAGTATAAAGACAAGTTTGAAGCAGAGAAGAAGAAGATCACTGATGGTGATGAGCTAACTCCTGGTGTTCTAAAGATTGTTAAGGTATACGTTGCTGTTAAACGTCGTATTCAGCCTGGTGATAAGCTAGCTGGTCGTCACGGTAACAAGGGTGTTATTTCAAGAATTAACCCTATCGAAGATATGCCTTACGATGAGACAGGTCGTCCAGTAGATATGGTTCTAAACCCTCTAGGTGTGCCTTCTCGTATGAACATCGGTCAGGTTCTTGAGGTTCATTTAGGTCTAGCTGCAAAGGGCATCGGCGAGAAGATCAACAAGATGTTGGTTCAGCAGAGAGCCATTTCAGAAATTCGTAAGACCTTACAGGATATTTACGACTTAGGTGATACTTCACAGGACGTAGATATTTCATCAATGACTGATGAACAGGTTATGATATTAGCTAACAACCTACGCGATGGTTTACCTGTAGCAACTCCAGTATTCGATGGTGCTCAAGAAGAGAACATTAAGGAAATGCTACGCATGGCAGATCTTCCAGAGTCAGGTCAGATGACATTATTCGATGGAAGAACAGGTCGTGCCTTCGAGCGTAAAGTAACTGTAGGTTACATGTACATGCTTAAGTTGAACCACTTAGTTGATGACAAGATGCATGCTCGTTCAACTGGTTCTTACTCATTAGTTACTCAGCAGCCTCTTGGCGGTAAAGCTCAGTTCGGTGGCCAGCGTTTCGGTGAAATGGAAGTTTGGGCACTTGAAGCATATGGTGCAGCATACACCTTACGTGAAATGCTTACTGTTAAGTCTGATGATGTTAACGGAAGAAATAAGATGTACAAGAACATTGTTGATGGTAAGTACACCATGGAAGCAGGTATTCCTGAGTCATTCAATGTTCTACTACGTGAAATCCGTTCACTTGGTATCAATATCGATCTTGTCCGCAAGGAATAAGTTTCTAGTTTTGGGGGTGAAAACCCCCATTAGGCTACGACAATAGGAGAAACTGTTGTGAGCAATATGGAAAATGGTCAGAACGACGATCTTTTAGAAGGTCTTGTTAGTCAGACTCCAGTGGCTAAAACTGAAGATTCAACAATTGATCTTGAGTTAAGCGATAGCCTTGGTAAGCTAGCTAACCGCAGCAATGCGTTTAAGCAGCGCCTTGAGGACTTCGATGCCATTAAGATCGGTCTAGCATCCCCAGAAATGATCCGTGCATGGTCATATGGTGAGGTTAAGAAGCCTGAAACCATTAACTATCGTACATTCAAGCCTGAACGCGATGGCTTGTTCTGCGCTAAGATTTTTGGACCAATCAAAGATTACGAGTGTTTGTGCGGTAAGTACAAGCGCTTAAAGCACCGTGGTACTATTTGTGATAAGTGTGGTGTTGAAGTTACTCAGGCTAAAGTACGTCGTGAACGTATGGGCCACATTGAGTTAGCATCACCTGTAGCTCATATCTGGTACTTAAAGTCATTACCATCACGTATCGGTTTAATGCTTGATATGAAGTTACGCGATATTGAAAGCGTACTTTACTTTGAAAGCTATGTTGTTACTGATGCTGGTATGACTGATCTAACAGAGCGTCAGTTACTAACAGAAGAGCAGTATGTTGATGCATTAAGCCAGTATGGCGATGACTTCACTGCTAAGATGGGTGCTGAAGCTGTTTTAGATTTATTACGTCAGATCAATCTAGAAGAAGAGTTAAAGGTAGTTCGTGAAGCTCTAGATACCACTTCTTCAGAATCAAATCGTAAGAAACTTGCAAAACGCTTGAAGTTAATTGAGTCATTCATTAACTCAGGTAACAAGTCAGAGTGGATGATTTTAACCGTATTACCAGTTTTACCACCTGATTTACGTCCTCTAGTTCCACTAGATGGCGGTCGTTTTGCTACATCAGATCTAAACGATTTATACCGTCGTGTAATTAACCGTAACAACCGTCTAAAGAGACTATTAGAGTTAGCAGCTCCTGAGATTATTGTACGTAACGAAAAGCGTATGTTACAGGAATCTGTTGATGCCTTAATGGATAATGGTCGTCGTGGTCGTGCAATTACCGGTTCTAACAAGCGTGCATTAAAATCACTTGCTGACATGATTAAAGGTAAGCAGGGCCGTTTCCGTCAGAACCTATTAGGTAAGCGTGTTGACTACTCAGGTCGTTCAGTAATTACCAGTGGTCCTTTCTTACGTCTACATCAGTGCGGTCTTCCTAAGAAGATGGCAATTGAGTTATTTAAGCCATTCATCTACGGTCGTTTAGAGATCCGTGGCTCTGCAACTACTATTAAAGCTGCAAAGAAGATGGTTGAAAGAGAAGATCCAATCGTATGGGATGTATTAGACGAAGTTATTCGTGAACATCCTATTATGCTAAACCGTGCTCCTACTCTTCACAGACTAGGTATTCAGGCTTTCGAGCCTGTTCTAATTGAAGGTAAGGCAATCCGTCTACACCCTCTAGTATGCCCAGCTTTCAACGCTGACTTCGACGGTGACCAGATGGCTGTTCACGTACCTCTAACTTTAGAGGCTCAGTTAGAAGCACGTGCTTTAATGATGGCTACAAACAATGTATTGTCACCTGCATCTGGTGACCCAATCATTGTTCCTGCACAGGACGTTGTTTTAGGTCTGTACTACATGACCCGTATGAAGATCGGTGCACGTGGTGAGGGCTTAATCCTAACTGATGCTAAAGAAGCAGAGCGTCTATATAAAGCCGACTTAGTAGATTTCCATGCTCGTATTGCATGTCGTGTAAATTACTTTGTAAAGGACACTGAGACAGGCGAATACGAAGAGCACAACGAGCTACGTTTAACAACAGTAGGTCGTGCTATGTTATCTCTAATCCTTCCAAAGGGTCTATCATTCGATTTAATCGACCCTCCAGCAGAAGGTGTAACACAGGATAATATTCAGGAGATTCTATCTGAGAAGAACTGGTTTACTCACGTATCTAACGTTCCTCTAGGAAAGAAGAAGATCGGTGCATTATTAAATAACTGCTATCATAAGTTAGGTCTAAAGGACACTGTAATGTTCGCTGACCGTATTATGTATACCGGTTTTGCTAATGCTGCTATTTCTGGTTCATCTGTTTGCGTTGATGACATGTTGATCCCTAAGGAGAAACAGTCAATTATTTCATCAGCTCAGAAAGAAGTTATGTCAATTCAGAGCCAGTATGAAAACGGTCAGATTACTCCAGGTGAGAGATACAATAAGGTTGTTGACGTTTGGTCAAATGCTAACGATAAGGTAGCTAAAGCCATGATGGCAAACCTTTCAACGCAGACAGCTAAGAATATCTTAGGTGAAGAAGAGAAAGAATCATCATTCAACTGCATCTATATGATGGCCGACTCTGGTGCTCGTGGTTCTCCAGCACAGATTCGTCAGCTAGCTGGTATGCGTGGCTTGATGGCAAAACCAGACGGTTCTATTATTGAAACCCCTATTACCGCAAACTTCCGTGAAGGCTTGAACGTACAGCAGTACTTCATTTCTACTCACGGTGCACGTAAGGGTCTTGCTGATACTGCGTTGAAGACAGCTAACTCTGGTTACTTGACACGTCGTCTTGTTGACGTTGCTCAGGACATGGTTATCACAGAAGACGATTGCGGTACAGATGACGGCTTAGAGATCACACCACACGTTAACGGCGGTGATGTTATCGAATCCTTACGTGATCGTGTATTAGGCAGAACACTTGCTGCTGACGTATTAAAGCCAGGTTCTAAGGATGTTCTAATTCCTAAGGGCTCATTACTAGATGAGAAGTTATGCTCAGTTCTAGAGGCTCACAGCGTTGATCGAGTAAAGGTTCGCTCTCCAATTACATGTAAGACCAAGTTTGGTATCTGTGCTAAGTGCTACGGCCGTGATTTAGCTCGTGGTCACATGGTAAACCCAGGTGAGGCAGTAGGTGTTATTGCTGCTCAGTCAATCGGTGAGCCTGGTACACAGCTAACCATGCGTACCTTCCACATCGGTGGTGCTGCATCTCGTGCAGTTGCTGAGTCAGGTGCTACTGTAAGAAACAGCGGTATTATCAGAATTGAAAACTCTAAGGTTGTAACTAACACTGAGGGCAAGCAGGTTGTAACCTCACGTCAGTCAGAGTTATTCGTAATCGATGAGTTTGGTTCAGTTAAGGAAAGCCATAAGATTCCTTACGGTGCTGTTCTAGAGGTTAAGGAAGGCGATTCTGTTAAGGTTGGCGAAACTGTAGCTCGTTGGGAACCACATACTCACCCAATTATTTCTGAAGTACACGGCTTCATTAGATATACTGATATCATCGAGGGCGTTACTGTAGATAAGAAGGAAGATGAGGCATTAGGTATTTCTTCAATCGAAGTTCGTGAAATCGGAGCTCGCCCAACACAGGGTAAGGAAAAGAGACCTTCTGTTAAGATTGTAGATGCAAACGGCAATGATGTACTAATTCCTGGTACAACAGTAGCTGCCCAGTACATGTTACAGGCTAAAGCAATTGTTCAGATTCAGGATGGTGCAGAGATCAATATCGGTGACGTTATCGCTCATATTCCTCAGGTTGCTGGCGGTACTAAGGATATTACCGGTGGTCTTCCACGTGTAGCTGATCTGTTTGAAGCTCGTGCTCCAAAAGAGCCTGCAATTCTTGCAGAGATTTCTGGTACTATTACCTTCGGTAAAGAGACTAAGTCTAAGCGTCGCTTAGAGATCACTCCTGCAGTTGGTGCAATTGATGAGTTTGGCATGCCTGTTCAACCTCATGATGAGATGATTCCTCTATCACGTAACTTAAACGTATTCGAGGGTGAAACTGTAACCAAGGGTGAAATGATCGCTGAAGGTCCAGAGTCTCCACACGATATCTTAAGATTACGTGGTGTTAATGCTGTAGCTAACTACATTGTTAACGAAGTTCAGGATGTTTACCGCCTACAGGGTGTTAAGATCAACGATAAGCACATCGAAGTAATTGTTCGTCAGATGTTGCGTAAGTGCGAGATCTTAGATCCAGGTGAGAGCACAGAGTTCCTAAAGGATGAAATTGCAGAAGTTTCTCGTGTACGTACTGTAAATGAGAACCTTGAAGCTCAAGGTAAGAAGCCAGTAATTTACAGACACATTTTAATGGGTCTAACCAAGGCTTCATTAAGCACCGATAGCTTCATTTCAGCTGCATCATTCCAGGAAACAACTCGTGTGTTAACTGAAGCTTCAGTTGAGGGTAAGGTTGATGAGTTACGTGGTCTAAAGGAAAACGTAATCGTTGGTCGTCTAATCCCTGCAGGTACTGGTTACAAGTATCACAAGCAGCGTAGAGAAGAACTAGAGCGCATTAAGAATGCTCAGGTTCAAGAACAAGCAACTGTTTCTGCTGATGAATTAGAGAAACAGTTAAGTGCTGCACTTGAAGCTGTTGACTCAACTTCAGTTGGTAACAACTAGTAGTTAGTTAAAACTGTTTTTTTTAAATGCCCTCTCCTAATTGATAGGTTTGGGCATTTTTTATTTAAGGAGAATAAAATGAGTGATGTAAAAATTATTTCAACTAAGAATGCCCCTGCAGCAATCGGTCCATATGTACAGGGCAAAGTAGTAGGAAGCTTCCTATTTGCTTCAGGTCAGATCCCACTAGTCCCAGAAACAGGTTTAATGGCCGAAGGCGGCATTGAGGAGCAGGCATTCCAGGCATTAACAAATGTAAAAGCATTGGTAGAGGCTGCTGGTGCTGACATGTCTAAGGTTGTTAAGACAACATGTTTCTTAAAGGACATCAATGACTTTGCAGCTTTCAATGGCGTATACGCAAAGTTTTTTAATGAGAATGCTCCTGCTCGTTCATGCGTAGGTGGTATTGATTTACCAAAAGGCGCATTATGCGAAGTTGAAGTTATCGTAGCTCTATAATAGAGTAAGACTATTTATAAAAGGCAACTTTCACGTGAAAAATAAAATGACAGTTGCCTTAATAATATGCCAATGAAAGTATTATTTATCTTAAGACAAGCTCCAGGTAATTTACTGTTACATAAAAAGGTAACAGATCTTTTATCGTTAATTGCCAAAGAGCAGACATTAGAAGATAGCGCTGTATTCTTTACAGATGATGCTGTTTCCATAAGTTCAAAAGGAATTGGTCAATTACCTGAACATAAGGAAATACAAGAAGCATATCTTAAGGTATCTTTAGAAAACAGCATCAGTCTGTTCGTTTGTGGCAGAGCCTTTAAAGAGAAAGGTCTTGAAAAAGAACAGGTACAGGAAGGTTTTTTGTTATCCGGTAATTTTGAGCTGACTACATACATTGCAACAGCAGACAAGGTTATAGAGTTTTAATAGAAATGAAAAGAACATTAGTTGTTATAAGTTCAAATCCTATTAAATCCGTGAGCTTTGAGCAGGGAATTGAAGTGGCTTTAAATCTTGCGGATGCGGAACTTGAGGTTCAGGTTTTATTAGAAGGCGACTTTTTAGAATATGTACAATCATCAGCATCTGAAGATGTAGTCATCAAGAAATTAAGGCAGCTTTTCTTATATGAAGTGGAAGTATGTGTAAAAGGAAAAGTTGAGTCTTTTGATTGGAAAGTTATTGAAAACAAAAAATCATCATTTTATAAAGAGTTTTCATCAGTGGTGGTGTTTTAATGGTTCATTTTGTTTTTAGTAAATCTGCATTGGATAGTTGCCTTTTAGAACTGCAAAAAGACGATCTATTATGTCTGATGTATACAAAATCAAAAAAAATATCCGATCATAAATTAGATAATAGAGTGCTCAATCTGGGGGATGAAGAGCTTATTAATACAGTTTTTGACCAATTATTCCTGAAAAATGAGCTTTCCAGAAGTTGGTATTAAATAAATATTGAATATTAATTTGTTTTAAAAACAATTAATTAACAAATATTTATCACTATACCCAAGAGAGTTTTACAATCATATCTATATGATTAATAAGACTATTAATCAAAATAATCTAAAATATAAGTTCATAATTATCAAAGTAAAAAGTAATTGACCTTTGATTTTAAATTGTATTAAAATTCATAATCCCTTATTTGTTGGGAGATAGTAAGATCTGTCCATTTCGGACTAACAGGAGATTTTATTTAATGTCTACTATTAATCAGTTGGTTCGCAAGCCACGCGTTAAAGTAGTTTCAAAGAACAAGGTTCCAGCATTAGAATCTTGTCCTCAGAAACGTGGCGTTTGCACCCGTGTTTACGCAACTAGCCCTAAAAAGCCTAACTCAGCATTGCGTAAAGTTTGTCGTGTTCGTTTAACTAATGGTTTTGAAGTTGCTTCATACATTGGTGGTGAAGGTCACAACCTTCAGGAACACTCAGTTGTAATGATCCGTGGCGGTCGTGTTAAGGACCTTCCAGGTGTTCGTTACCATACCATTCGTGGTTCATTAGACTGCGCTGGTGTAAAAGACCGTAAGCAGTCTCGCTCTAAGTATGGTGTTAAGAAGCCTAAGGCTTAAGACATCCTTGAAAGAGTAAGGCCAAACAATTTTTTTATTTAATTTGATTTTAGGTTTTGGAAAACCCTGAAATTACGAGGATATATAAATGCCTAGACGTCGAGAAGTTGCTCAGCGTAAAATTTTACCTGATCCAAAATTCAACTCTGAGTTATTAGCAAAGTTTATCAATGTCGTAATGCAAGATGGCAAGAAGTCAATCGCTGAAGCTATCGTATATGGCGCATTAGACACCATTTCTGAGAAGAGCGGCAAGGACCACCTCGCCCTGTTCGAAGAGGCCCTTGAGCACATCCGCCCAGACGTAGAAGTTAAGTCTCGTCGTGTTGGTGGTGCAAACTATCAGGTTCCAGTAGAAGTTCGTCCTGCACGTGGCAACGCATTAGCTATGCGTTGGTTAGTTGATGCTGCACGTTCACGTCATGAGAAGAGCATGGCTGCACGTTTAGCTGCTGAGATGTCAGATGCAGTAGAAAACAAAGGTACTGCAGTTAAGAAGCGTGAAGATGTTCACCGCATGGCAGAGGCTAACAAAGCATTCAGCCACTTCCGCTGGTAGTACAGGAGTTAATATATTATGTCTCGCGAAACACCGATTAAAATGTATCGTAACATCGGTATCAGTGCTCACATTGATGCTGGTAAGACAACAACATCCGAGCGTATTCTTTTCTATACCGGTAAGAGCCACAAGATTGGTGAGGTTCATGATGGCGCAGCTACCATGGACTGGATGGCACAGGAGCAGGAGCGTGGTATTACCATTACTTCTGCAGCTACCACCTGTTACTGGCACGGTATGAGTAACCAATGGAAGACTCCATACCGCTTCAACGTCATTGACACCCCAGGCCACGTTGACTTCACAGTTGAAGTTGAGCGTTCTATGCGTGTTCTTGATGGTGCAGTTATGGTTTACTGTGCTGTAGGTGGTGTTCAGCCACAGTCAGAAACCGTATGGCGTCAGGCACAGAAGTACAAGGTTCCTCGTATTGCTTTCGTTAATAAGATGGACCGTACCGGTGCTAACTTCCTACGTGTTGTTGATCAGATCAAGACCCGTTTAAAGGGCAACCCAGTTCCTCTAATGTTACCTATCGGTAAAGAGGATTCATTTATTGGTGTTGTAGATCTAATCAAGCGTAAGGCTATCGACTGGGATGAAGCATCTCAGGGTATGAAGTTCGAGTACACCGACATTCCTGCTGACATGGTTGAAGAAGTTGAGGAATGGCGTACAAAGCTTGTTGAGTCAGCTGCTGAAGCTAACGACAAGTTAATGGATAAATTCTTTGGTGGTGAAGAGCTAACTGAAGAAGAAATCAAGGCTGGTATCCGTGAGCGTACTTTACGCAACGAGATCATCCCTATGTGCTGTGGTTCAGCATTTAAGAACAAGGGTGTTCAGGCAATGCTTGACGCTGTTGTTGAGTACTTACCATCACCTGCAGATGTTCCTGATGTTGAAGGTAAGACTTTAGCTGGTGAGCCAGATTCACGTAAGGCTGATGATAAAGAGCCATTCTCTGCATTAGCATTCAAGTTAGCAAACGATCCATTCGTTGGTAACTTAACATTCTTACGTTGCTACTCAGGTGTTATCAACTCAGGTGACACTGTAATGAACTCAGATAAACAGAAGCGCGAGCGCTTTGGCCGTTTAGTTCAGATGCACGCTATCAACCGTAAGGAAGTTAAGGAAGTTTACGCAGGCGATATCGTTGCTGCTATCGGCTTAAAGGAAACCACAACCGGTGATACTTTATGCGATCCAGAGCACCCAATTCTTCTAGAGTCAATTGAGTTCCCAGAGCCAGTTATCTCTGTTGCTGTTGAGCCTAAGACAAAAGTTGACCAGGAAAAGATGGCAATAGCTTTAAACCGTCTAGCTCAAGAAGATCCTTCATTCCGTGTTCACACAGATGAAGAATCTGGCCAGACCATTATTTCTGGTATGGGTGAGCTTCACCTAGACATTATTGTTGACCGTATGCGTCGTGAGTTCCACGTTGAATGTAACGTTGGTAAGCCACAGGTAGCATACCGTGAAACAATCAAGGCTAAGGTTGAGCAAGAAGGTAAGTTCGTACGTCAGTCTGGTGGTCGTGGTCAGTACGGTCACTGCTGGTTACGTATCGAGCCTCTAGAGCAAGGAAAAGGCTACGAGTTTGTTAACGAGATCGTTGGTGGTGTTATTCCTAAGGATTACATTCCAGCAATCGATAAGGGCTGTCAGGAGCAGATCGCTAACGGTGTAATGGCTGGTTACCCAGTTGTTGACGTTAAGGTTACTGTATTCGATGGTTCTTACCATGAAGTTGACTCATCAGAAATGGCATTCAAGATTGCTGCTTCTATGGCTTTCAAAGACGGTTTCAAGAAGGCACAGCCTGCTCTTCTAGAGCCTTTAATGAAGGTTGAAGTTGATACTCCTGAAGAGTACATGGGTGATGTTATCGGCGATTTAAACCGTCGTCGTGCACTTGTAGAAGGTATGGATGATGGCCCTATGGGTAAGATCGTTCATGCTATGGTTCCTCTTGGAGAGATGTTTGGTTATGCAACTGACCTACGTTCTCAAACTCAGGGCCGTGCTTCATATGTAATGGAATTTGGTCATTACGCTGAGGCTCCTAGAAACATCGCTGAAGCAGTTATTGCAGAGCGCCAGACTAAGTCTGAATAATTTTATTAACTATATTTTTAACTGGTGCAACGAAAGTTGCACCTCTAAAAAACTAAAGGAAATCTAAAAATGGCAAAAGATAAGTTTGTCCGTGGCAAGACCCACGTAAACGTAGGTACAATTGGTCACGTTGATCACGGTAAGACCACTTTAACAGCAGCAATTAGTAACGTTCTAGCTAAGACATTCGGTGGTGAGGCAAGAAAGTTCGACCAGATCGATAACGCACCAGAAGAGAAGGCACGTGGTATTACCATTAACAGCTCTCACGTTGAGTACGATTCAGAGAATCGTCACTATGCACACGTTGACTGCCCAGGTCACGCTGACTATGTTAAGAACATGATTACTGGTGCAGCACAGATGGATGGCGCAATCCTAGTAGTAGCAGCAACTGATGGTCCTATGCCACAGACTCGTGAGCACATCCTATTAGCTCGTCAGGTTGGCGTACCATACATCGTAGTATTCTTAAACAAG
>JGI24709J26583_10001709_pt1 | contig 18538 bp, 12 predicted proteins | sample BioPla2DNA1_FD_26583 | JGI IMG/M metagenome (IMG submission 26583) | reverse complement strand
AAAAAAGCAAACTACTCAGAATACTCTTTTCCTGATAACAAGCATAGTGGGTATGAGTTTTTTCATTATTCAAGAGATGGATATAGGAGCAACAACTGTATGGGCAGTGTATATAGTATTTCTTCTGTTTTCTATTGTGCTTGATACCAGAGTCCATACTTTGATTTTTTTGATTTATGTCCTAATTACTCAAGTTGTTCTTTGGATTTTTTTCCCGGAAATTTCTGTCATTATCGATATTGTCCAGTATTTGAAAAGGATATTTATTATCGTTCTAACTTATTATGCGGTGCAGTATCTTACGAATGAATATGCTTCAAAGCTTCTGGGATATCAACGATTTTTGAAAAAACAGGAAATGCTTGAAAAAATTTCAACTAACTTTATTTCTGTAAATAATGATAATCTTAAAGAGAAAGTCGATGAAATGTTTAAAATATCAGCCGAAATACTTGAGTTTGATAACGCATATTTATTCGAGTTCGACGCAGATTATAAAAATGCAACTATTCACAATATGTATGTAAAAGATAATGATAGTAAATCATCTGTTTTTTATCCGGGAATGAAGTTTAATACAGCAGATTTTCCTGAAGTTCAACCCCTGATAGCTCGAAACTCACCTATAATAAGTGAAGATGTTACGAGTATCTCCGTTGATGAGAACGGATATCAAAGAGACTTTTTCTTGTCAAGGGGAATAAAATCTTTCTTTGCTTTTCCAATAATAGTCGACAAAAAAACTGATGGATTCTTTGTAATTGAATACAAAGACTTAATTGATAAAAGATCCACAGAAAGTCGATTAAACTATATGCAAATAATTACTAATATTTTGGGTGATACAAAGAAAAAGGGCATTTATGAAGAAATGCTGTACAATTTTGCGTATTTTGATGAATCTACAAAATTAGCAAACAGGAACTTGCTAAAAAAAGCCTTAGAGGAACTTATATATAATAGAGAAGAATCGGAAAAGCTGGTGATATTTAATGCTGAACTGGACAATCTGAGAATGATTAATGATACCTTCGGGCATAATGTTGGGGAGCAGATTGTAATAGAATCAGTATCAATGCTTAAAAAGTTGATGAAAGATGGATGTGATCTTTCAAGGGTTGGTAAAGGGAAATTTATTATTGTTATGCCTTTTGCGGAAACTGCCGAGCAGATAGATGAGTGTGCGAATAAAATAGTTGATGCTTTTTCTAATCCCATACTACCCAAAGGAGAAATTGAAGCATTATTTGTTAATGTTAATATTGGTATAGCCGTGTATCCGGAAGATGGAAGAGATGCGGATACTCTTTTAAAGAATGCAGATTTGGCAGGATATGAAGCGAAATCTTCTAGCAACAAGATTGTTTTCTATTCTGAACAACTAAAAAGCCGTGCTGAGGAAAATGCTTCACTCACGAATAGACTTTTCCATGCATTGCAAAATGAAGAGTTTTTTCTGGAGTTTCAACCTCAGATAAGCTGTAACACAGGGAAAACCGCCGGAATTGAAGCCTTGCTAAGATGGACAAGTGACGGTAAAAGAATACCACCTGATAGATTTATCTCGATACTTGAGCAAACTGGATTAATCTATGATGTGGGGCTTTGGGTACTTAAACAGGCGCTTAAAGAACATAACAGGCTAATAGCAAAAGGATTTCCAGAACTTCGTGTTTCTGTAAATTTGTCGGTTGTACAATTCCAAGAAGAAAGTTTTATTAATGATTTTAGAACGATTATTGAGGAAAGCAAGGTAAATCCAGAATATATAGAACTCGAAATAACTGAAAGTTTGTTTTCTAAAGATCCTGAGGATGTGCTTAAAAAACTGTACAAATTGAAGGAATTAGGAGTAAGAATTGCTATAGATGATTTTGGCAAAGGATATTCATCATTAAATAGATTGAAATTGGTACCTTTTGATAGAATAAAAATAGATAAGGAAATTATAGATTATATAAATTTAGAAGATAAGAAAGCTCCTATAACGCAAATCATTATTCTGTTAGCCAGAACTTTCAATGCCTATGTTACAGCCGAAGGTGTGGAAACAAAAGAGCAGGCGGATTTTCTAAAAAGTATAAATTGCGACGAAATACAAGGCTACTATTATTCAAAGCCTCTGTCAGCAGAAGTACTGGAGGAATTCCTAAAAAATGAATAATATATATTGATAATAAAACGTGTCAAATGAATTTGAATATGTATTAATGCAGTTTTAACAACACTAAAAGTTCTAGTGAATGTTTGTTTGAAATACTATAACCAAATTTTTTTGGTGCAATGGCAACACAATTGGTATGTTCAAGAATTGTAATTATGGTTATTCATATGGATTTATCTAAAAAACACTATTACTCTTTTTGCTTAGATTGACCTAGGTATGCATCAGTGATTTTGGGATTATGAAGCAGTTCTATTCCAGGACCTTCCATTACAATGCGACCGGTTTCAAGTACATAGGCATAATTAGAAGTACGAAGGGCAGCATTGGCGTTTTGTTCAATCAATAAAATCGTGATTCCTTCTTCTTGCAAGCGGCGGATAATATCAAAAATCTCTTTTACTACTAAAGGAGCCAAGCCAAGAGAGGGTTCATCCATCATAAGTAATTTAGGACGAGCCATTAAAGCTCTGCCAACAGCTAACATTTGTTGTTCTCCGCCCGATAGAGTGCCTGCTAGCTGCCAATGGCGCTCTTTAAGCTTAGGAAATCGCTGATATACTTGTTCTATGCTTGCATCAACTTCTTTTTGGTTGGTACGCAGATACGCACCAATTTTAAGGTTTTCAAGTACAGTTAAGTTAGGAAATACTCTTCGACCCTCCGGTACCATAACTATGCCTTTGCTAACAACGCTAGCAGTATCTAAACTGGAAATATCGCGTCCATCAAAATTGATAGAGCCGCCTTTGATTGGAACTAAACTGCTAATTGCACGAAGGATGGTGGATTTGCCGGCGCCATTTGCACCAATTAACGTAACAATTTGCCCTTGTTCTACCTGAAAACTGATTCCTTTAAGGGCTTCAATACCATCGTAGGAAACTTTTAAATCAGTAACAGTAAGCAAACTCATTCTTCATCCTCCCCAAGATATGCGGCAATCACCTTTGGATCATCCTGAACCTGCTGTGGCGTTCCGTGGGCAATCAATCGACCAAAATCAATTACGTAAATTCGGTCGGAAATACTCATTACTAAATCCATGTGATGTTCAATTAAAAGCACGGTAAGATTAAAGTGTTCTTTAACCTGTTTTATAAATTGTGACAATTCCGCCGTTTCCTGTGGGTTCATACCTGCAGCGGGCTCATCTAACAACAGTAATTTTGGCTTAGTGGCTAATGCGCGGGCGATTTCTAGCCGTCTCTGCTGTCCGTAAGGCAGGGAAGTGGCTAATTCGTCCTTAACATCTGCCAGCCCTACAACTTCAAGCATTTTCATGGCATGTTTCTGCATGGCTCTCTCCTGCAAATGATTAAGCCTAAACACAGCAGAAAAAACATTACATTTTTGGTGCAGGTGAGTTGCGATAAGCACGTTTTCAAAAACAGTTTGAGTTTTAAACAAGCGAATGTTTTGAAAGGTCCTTGCCATTCCGAGTTTGGTAATTTTATCCGGCGTCAAGCAGACCTTTTCCTCAGGGAAATCTTTATTGCTGCCAGCGTAAATAGATTGCATCTTTTTGCTTGGTTGGCTAGAAACAATGAGTTTATCTTCAAAAAACACCTTTCCGCTGGTTGGGGGATAGATACCGGTGATACAATTAAAAGCAGTTGTTTTTCCTGCACCATTTGGTCCTATTATGGCGACAATTTCGTTTTGTTTTACTTCAATAGAAAAGTTATCCACGGCTAGTACACCGCCAAATTGCATGGTGATGTTTTTAAGTTCAAGCACATTATTAGCCACGGCGTTTACCTCCTTTCCGAGGTTCCATAAGACGTTTCAAACTAAATTCCTTGTCACCCATTATGCCTTTCCTGTAAAACAAAACTACTGCCATAATAATTACTGAAAACACAACCATTCTAAAGCCGGAACGAAGCAACGGCACTTTAAATGAACCAATATAGGTAACGTTATCAAGGAACCGTAGCCACCATTCGCTTGAAGCAACAAATAGAAAGCTGGCTAACACCGAACCGGATATGGAACCCATACCGCCAATAACTACAATAAGTAAAATTTCATAGGTCATGGCACTGGTGAAGGCTGCTGCCTGAACGGTTGTTTGGTACATAGCTAGTAGTGCACCGCCAATACCAGCAAAGAAGCTGCTTATTACAAATGCAAGCTGCTTATGGAAAAATAGGTTAATACCCATTGTTTCTGCAGCCACTTCATCATCTCGGATAGCTTTAAAGGACCTGCCATAGGTAGAATGGATTAGCAGTGCAATCAAAGCGATACAAATCCCTGAAACAGCAAAGGGGAAAAGAGCTGTATTAAAAGTGGTAAATTTTCTAAGAAGGTTGCTCCCATTGGTAATGGGACCTAAGCCGTCATATTGGAATATGGCGCGTATTATTTCCGCAAAACCAAGTGTGGCAATGGCAAGGTAATCACTTTTTAGCCTAAGCACAGGTAAACCGATAAGGAAAGCGAAAAATGCTGCTGCCAAACCTGCCAAAATAATGGCAACTGTAACTGGTAATGTAAACTGAATAATTCCACCCTGATAGTATTGATATACCTGTGCTCGGCTAGAAGGTTCAATTGTGAATATTGCATAGGTATAAGCGCCAATCAGCATAAAACCGGCCTGTCCCAAAGAAAATAGACCGGTAAAACCATTAAGCAAGTTCATAGAAACGGCCAGCAAAGCATAGATGGCACCTTTCTTTAGCACTGTCATAAGCATTGAATTGCTGCCTACCAAGTTTTCAACAATATATATACCTGAGTATAACATGGAGATTAACACAGCCATAAGGATGGCTCTTTGGTGTTTCTGTTGTTTTAAAAGCGCACTTGACGTTAGAGCCACAGATAAAATAAAAACAAACAATGCAAGTGCCAGCGTCACTTTATTGTTGAGGTAAAAGAACAAGTCCAGTTTTGTTTTTGTATCCAGATGTATCTTATCAGCAAAATCGTCCAGAAGACGATTAAGGTTACGTAAGGTTTTTTCTTGGTTATCATCAGAAAGGCTGTCGTTGATACGTTTTACAGCTTTTTCCAATCCGGCATCCTGCTGCATAACTTCAAGAGGCACTATATCTTCTAAAAGCGCAGATAAGTCAAGAGCGTTGATAGAAAAATAAAGCAAAAAAACAGCTAAAACAACAAGCAAGAAAGAGAGGGAAAATTTTAATACTTTCATCTGCGCCTCCTTATACTTTCTCGTGGGTTACTTCGCCAAACAGACCAGTGGGTTTAAAAATAAGTACAAAAATAAGCAAAGCGAAAGTGAAGGCATCAGAAAAGGTGGTAAGCCCCACTGCTTTGATAAAATTCTCCGCAATACCAATAATAAAAGCACCAATTACTGCCCCGGGGATTGAGCCGATGCCGCCAAACACTGCGGCAACAAAAGCCTTTAAACCGGGCATAGCGCCAGAAGTAGGAGTTACTGCAGTATAGTTGCTGAAATACAACATACTGCCAATGGCGGCGAGAAAAGAGCCAATCACAAAAGTGACTGATATAACATTGTTAATTTTGATACCCATAAGACGTGAAGTTTCAAAATCCTTGCTTACTGCGCGCATTGCCATNCCAATCTTTGTATGGTTAATTAGCTGNACTAAAAGCAGCACTAATACAAGGGTTAACACCGGTGTTACTAATGTAACCATCTTAGTGGTTGCGGTGAAAATAGTAACGNTGTTTGAAATCCAAGGTAATGTCGGGTATTGCTGAGCAAGACCNCCTGTAATATACCACATTAAATTTTGAAGCAGGTANCTAACCCCTATGGCGGAAATCATTATAGACATTCGGGGGGCAGAGCGCAGTGGTTTGTAAGCAACCCGTTCAACTGTATAGCCCAATATAACAGTAAACAAAATTGTCAGGGGTAAGGACAAATAAAGCGGCATGGTAGCATTCATGTATACCATAGCATAGGCAGCAACAGTGAAGATATCTCCATGGGCAAAGTTAATCAACCGTAAAATACCATATACCATAGTGTAACCAATAGCTATAAGAGCGTACTGACCGCCAACAGAAATCCCCGCTAACAAGTAAGGTAGGTTAGCGTTGATAAAGTCATACATACTAATCTCCCTCTAAAATTTGGGGACAAGAACATTGACTTGCCCCCGTATTTTTGAATTGATGTAGTGTAATTTTATTTGGAAATATCGCTTACGGTTTGTACCTTTACAAATTCCCAGGTGACCGTTTCATTATCAGATTTGATGATAAATGCCTGGTCGCGTTTAGCGTCTCCATTTTCATCAAAGGCTATAAAACCGGTAACACCATCAAAGGTAACATCAGCGATTGTGTCAGCAATGTCATCCCTATCTCCGGAGTCTGCTAACTTAAGTGCTTCTAGGGCAACCATGTATCCATCATATCCTAGAGCAGAAACAGCAGCGACGATATCGTTACCACCGTTGTTGGCGAGCTTTTCAGGGTTTTCGTTAAGCCATGCCTTAAAGCCGGATACAAACTCTGCTGCAAGAGTACCGGTGTCGCCTTCATCAAAGAAAGTAGATACGCTAATGGATAGATCTGTTCCTTCCGCTGCCTTGAGGATAACGGAAGAATCCCATGTATCACCAGCTAAGATGGGAATTGTTATACCATTGGCAGCGGCTTGAGTGATTATTTGGGACGCAAACTCAGTTGAAGTAGGGGCAAAAATTACTTCTGCTCCGCTGTTTACAGCACTGGTAAGATAGGCAGTAAAATCGCTGGTTCCAAGAGGAAATTCTTCACCTTTTACTTCACCGCCCAGTTCTTCAAAGGCTTTTGTGAAATAATGGGCCAAGCCAACATCGTAGTCATTTCCAAGCTGTGCTAAGGTGTAAGCTTTAGAGGCATTAAATTCATCCTTCGCAAAATTTGCAAGCACTGTGCCCTGGAAAGGATCAAGATAGCAAATGCGATAGTATAGCGGATTACCAAGAGTAACTTGCGGGTTTGTGCAGGAAATGCCGATTGCAACAACGCCTGCTGTATCGAAGATGTCTGCTGCAGCAATAGAAACGCTAGAACCATAAGAGCCGAGTACTATGCTGGCACCCTCGCTTACCAATTGCTGCGCAGCTGAAGGCGCTTTATCGTTTGAGGATTGGTTGTCCACTTCTACAAGCTTAATTTTATATACGCCGTCGGACAGCTCTACTGTAGGGGCAACGAAGTTTGCATAATACATGCCCAAGGTTTCCTGTTTTCCACCTGGACCATTTATGCCTGATGCGGGTTCGTAGATGCCAATAGTTATTTCACCGGCATAGCCTTCAGCTATAGCTATTGCTGGTAGCAACATAGCTAAAATGAGAATTAGTGCGAAACATTTCTTCACGATAAATACCTCCTAAAAGTTCTTTTTGATAATATACTATTTTTAACCTGACATTGTCAAATTTATATGCAATTATTAAACAATAAATTGCATAATTTATTGTCATTACTGCTAGCAGTTTTTTTGAGAAAACCTGCCTAATTGATAAGTATACGGTAAATTTCTTAAAAATTTTCATTTTATTATCAATCTATGCTATAATATCAAAAAGATTCAATATGAGGAATGTAATGAATAATAACATAATTAGGATACACAACGGCAATTATACAGGTGGCTTAAAGAATATTGAAGATGCAATAGCTGATGTATTTGATGATGATATCGGTATGACTCCGGAAAGCCTCAAAGCTGTAATTGACGCTATTCGTGAAGCTATTAATGATGGAGCTAAGTTTATAGTTCCGATAGAAACGCCCAATTACAAAAGTGGAAAAACTGCTTCTAGAAGAATAAAAAATAGACACATATTAGATATCTCAGAACTTCCGGAAAATTTTGTTTTTGATATTAAAATTTTACAACTGGATGGCGATGATTTTGCTTTTGGAGCTTTTACCAGTCGGGAAAAACTTATGATGGTTGAAGAAATACCAACCATAACTATTGACATTGAAAGCTATCTTGAAAAAGCCTGGATGACATCTAATATAGCTGGAATAGTTATAAACCCTTGGCACTTACAGTTCTTTCTGCCCAATGAATTTATCGAAATGATTTTTGAAAAAAACATACCTAAACTTAGGTATAATGAAATTAAAATTATTACCGATGATATTACCAAGCTTGATACAATGTGTATTGTAAATGCCGCAAATAACACTTTACTTGGTGGAGGTGGTGTTGATGGAGCAATTCATAGCGCAGCAGGGTCTGAACTACTTTTAGAGTGCCAAGCTCTTGGGGGGTGTGAAACGGGTCAAGCAAAAATTACCAAGGGCTATAATCTTAAAGCAGATCATGTTATCCATACTGTAGGACCTGTGTATAGCGGAGATAATAACGATGCCAAAATGCTTCGCCATTGTTATTGGAACAGCTTAGAATTGGCTCGGGAAAATGACATATACAGTATAGCATTTCCTGCTATTTCAACCGGTGCATATGGCTATCCTGTTAAAGAGGCAACAGAAATTGCGCTTAACACTACATTTGATTGGATGGATGCAAATTACTTTTACGGCATGGAAATCACATTTGTGTGCTTCAATGATGAAACCGTAAAAGTATACAATGATACATTTAAAGCGATACAAAAGAAAAGGGAAAAAACAAAATATCCTCCCGTTATTAAATACGATGGCAGTCTAATAAAGCGGGCGATGCAATTTGCGATTGAGTGCCATGGTGATGATATACGTAAGGGTGCTGAACGCCCGTATATTTTACACTCGATGGAAACCATGATTATACTATCTCGTATGAAGGCGGATTCTAACTTAATTGCAGCCGGTATATTGTATGATACTATTGGGTATAATGATACTAAGCTTATTGATATATATGAGCAGTTCGGTACAGATGTTGCAGCTTTAGTGAATATGCATACAGAAAACAATAAAATGAGCTGGTTTAAGCGTAAATTATACACCGTAAATCTGCTGTACAGAATATCAAAAAGAGATATGTCGCTTAAGCTGGCAAGCGAGCTTGCTAACTTAAGAGAGATATTTTCTGATTATAAGCTTATCGGAGATGAAATATGGAACCGCTTCAATGTACCAAGAGAGAGTTTAGCATGGTATTATAGAAAACTTATTGTAGCGTTATCGGATATGCAAGCTGATGAGAATACCAGGTATTTTTTCTGGGAATTACTGGATTTATTTAAAGAGTTATTCGTAATATATTATGTAGACGAAGCAAAAGGAATCCTCTATGAGTATTCGTTCGATGGCTCTACGAGAATTTTTATAAAGAGCAATCCACAATGGCTGGATTTTTATGATGAGATTCCTGACGATACCAGACCTATATCGCTTAAAGCCGCCAATAACTTTGAGGATAATTGGAACAAGCCTCTTTGGGAGGCGGTAGCTAAGGATTTGAAAAATGGAAAATACATGTTTTATTCTTCTGACATAAGAAGCTTTTCTATTGAAATTAAAGATAAGCGGCTAACCTTTTTTGATAATGGCTATAGACTAACTAAAAGAAACAACAAGATAAAAACCGACAATATGATGACACTCTATAAGGCGGATACTGCAAGGTTATTATTGGAACTTAGGCAAATATACGGTGTAAAGATGAAGCTGGGAACGATTTTCAAAAAAGAATACGGCAATGAAAATGGGTATATGACATTCATAAATTTCTGTGAAGATAATTACATTGAAGGCGTTCTTACCTCAATATAATTAAATATTCATAATGAAAACACATGAGCTAAAGAATTAATTGATATCATAAAAAATCATATTATCCGAAATGTTTCTGACGCCCTCTCGCCATTCATTAAGAAATGCTTGGGGATTTTTATGCCTTAATTGTGGGTTGTTAGTTAGTGCTTTAATTGTTGTATTATATAATTCTTTGCTGCTTTCCCAGTCTTCATAGCTGTTTGTGTTGCGGTTTCCAAGCAGCGTCATCGCAAGTGCGCCCATTATATATACATTTACTTTTTCACCGAGTATTGTGTCTTTATAAGCTTCAGGGGGAAGGTATAATGACGAGCCTGAAAGGCGTGCAACACTATTATCAAAGGGCATAGAAACAAAACTATTTATGCTTGTAAGCGTCAATGAATAATTGGATATATTAAACAGTAGACTTTTGTCGGAAATACCTGCGCAAATAAGGTCAAGATGTGATGCCTTATTAATAAAATCGAACATATTGTCTAGCATGATATACCTGTAATATATGGGTATATTTTTAAGTGCTTTTTTATATTCTGGTAGTGGTCCTAAGGGTAAACCATCAATATAATCAAACAGCAACAGAATACCACCTTTAAGCTCAATATGATATCGTAAATTTACAAGCGCACTATGCTTTAACTTGTCATATAGGGGAATGGCGTTAATCAGACGTTGGACGGAGTTTTCGGTCGTACCAATATAATTTTTGGTTTGAGCGCCTGCATATTTAAGAAACAACTTTTCGTTATTTTTCTTTACACCAAAACAAAGGTTTCCGGATATTAAATCATCATGTACGGTAAAAACCTCATCAAAACTATTTAGAAAGCTTAAATCATGCGGAGCTTTAAGTTGAATACTATGTCCAGAAACAGTGTATGTGTACATATAGAGCTATATTATTCGCGTATAAAGGTGTCGTATATACTACGTATTGATGTTTCAAGGTAATCTTCATCTATGCCTATTATTATACAAAGTTCACTTGGCGCAAATATGATTGTCTTTATTACTATTCCTTGCTCTGCAAGTGCAGTAAAAAGTCTAGCGGCAATACCTATTTTTTTAGACATTCCACTGCCTACAACTGCAACCATGGCAAGTTTATCAGTAAAAACTATACTATCAGGATTTACTGCGGATTCTATTTCTTCTTTAAGCTTATCCTTGCATTTGAAAAGTGAATCGGTAGAAACGATTATACTCATAGTATCAATCCCCGTGGGGAGGTGGTCAAAGGTGAGATTATGCTTTTCTAAAATCTGTAGTACTTTTCTGCCGAAACCAAGTTCAGAGTTCATCCGAAGCTTTTCAATCGTTATTGCAGTGAAACCTTTTTTCCCTGCGATACCAGTAACTAGGGGTAAATGCGCTTTTTGCTGGGGAAGGTAATGTATCAGTGTTCCAGGGTGCAAAGGATCATTGGTATTTAATATTTGAGTGGGAATACCAGAAGCTCTAACAGGGAATACAGAATCTTCATGAAGTACAGTAGCACCCATGTAAGATAGCTCCCTTAACTCTTTATAAGTGAGCTGTTGAATATACTTAGAATCAGGAACGATTCTTGGATCAGCAGCGCGGAAGCCGGATATATCAGTCCAATTTTCGTATATATCAGCATTTATACTTCTTGCGATAAGTGCTGCGGTGATATCACTTCCGCCTCGTGAAAATACATGATAGTTTCCCTTTGAGTCTTTCCCATAAAACCCAGGAATGACACATTTATCAAGGGTTGCTAAATGAAGCTGAATTTGTTCGTGAGTTTTAGATTGATCAAGCTCTCCATTAACATTGAAGAGAATAATGTTTTTAGCATCTAAAAATGGAAGTGACAAATATTCAGATAACAAAATAGCGTTTATATATTCACCTCTGCTAGCTGCATAAGCCTTTGAGGATTTATTTTGTATATTTTGCTCTATTTCGTCAAGCTCATTATCTATACAGGCGGTGTTTATTTCAAGCTCTATGGCAATATCAAAAAAGCGACTTTTAATTTTATCAAATAATGCTCTGATATTTTGCCCTTTTTGCGCAACATTAAAGCAGCCGATAAGCATATCTGTAACTTTTTCATCGCTTGGATAGCGCTTACCGGGAGCGCTTGGAACTATATATCTCCTTGAGGTATCCGACTCAATAATTTTTTTAACTTTNCTGAATTGTTCCGCATCAGCAAGAGATGTACCGCCAAACTTTGCAACCTTCAAATAAGCCACCAACCTTTCTTATGAGGTATTTTATACATTGATAATAAGACTGTCAACGTCTAATAGATTTATATGGTATCAGCTTTTAGGTTGTATTTTTATGCATTTTTAAAATACTACAATAATAAAAAACCCCTTTCTATAATACTCAGCATGTTTTGCTGTTAATTACGAAAGGAGCGGAGAACTAAAATTACAATATATAGTCTTATAAACTATCTTATTACATTAGACTCTATAGCGGCTTTTGCAACGGCTTTTGCAACAGACGCAGCAACACGCGCATCAAAGGGGCGGGGGATAACATAATCCTTACTTAACTCATTATCAGTGATTACAGCTGCAATTGCGTAGGTTGCCGCCATGCACATTTCATCGTTAATTCTTGTAGCTTTTGCATCAAGTGCTCCGCGGAATATACCGGGGAATGCAAGCACATTGTTTATCTGGTTAGGGAAATCACTCCTACCGGTACCGACTATACAGGCGCCCGCTTCAATCGCTTCATCAGGGAATATTTCAGGTTCAGGGTTAGCCATTGGGAACAGTATAGAGTCTTCATTCATGCTGCGTACCATGTCTGTATTTACAGCTCCTGCGCTGGAAACGCCCATGAACACATCAGCACCTCTAAGAGCATCTTCAAGTTTACCTTTTTTCATACCAAGGTTAGTCACTTGGGAGATTTCTTCTTTTGCTGGATTATTTCCTTCCCTGCCTTTATAAATAATACCACTTCTATCTGCCAGTATAATATTTTTAGCGCCCATGGCAAGCANATGCTTTGCAATTGCAATNCCGGCAGCGCCTGCGCCATTTATAACTATTTTAACTTCGGAGAGTTCCTTATCTACAACTTTTAATGCGTTTATAAGAGCTGCTCCTGCTACAATTGCAGTACCATGTTGATCATCATGAAAAACAGGTATTTGAAGCCTATCTTTAAGCTTAGCCTCAACTTCAAAACAACGCGGTGCAGCAATATCTTCGAGGTTAATTCCACCAAAGCTATCAGCGATAAGAGAAATTGTTTCAACAAGAGTGTCTGTATCCTGAGAATTTATGCATATAGGAAATGCGTCAACATCTGCAAAGGTTTTAAAGAGGGCGCATTTACCTTCCATTACAGGCATTGCAGCTTTTGCTCCTATATTTCCAAGACCTAGTACTGCGCTGCCATCCGTTATTACCGCAACTAAGTTGCTGCGCCTTGTAAGCGAAAAGGACTTATCNGGTTCATCTTTAATAGCAAGGCACGGCGCCGCAACACCCGGTGAGTAAGCGATAGAAAGTTCATCTTTATTAGTAATTGCAGCTCTTGAAATAACCTCAATTTTGCCTTTCCATTGTTCGTGCATTTTAAGTGCTTTTTCTTGAATATTCACATTTTACCTCCGAAAGTATTTGTTTGTTGAATGCTATCATATTAACGTTTTTACTGTCAATCAGAATGTACGATATACAAATAAATTTTCCGCATGTTTTCATTTTTAATTTGAATATTTTCTAATAATGACTGGTTTCTGTTTACTTTATCAACTAAACAAAACTGGAAGCGTTTTATTTCTTTTTAAGTATATTCATTCCACCCATATAGGGAGAGAGCGCCTTTGGAATGAGAACAGAACCGTCTTCCTGAAGATTGTTTTCAAGGAAAGCAATAAGCATGCGAGGTGGCGCAACAACGGTGTTGTTTAGAGTATGGGGGAAATACCTTTTGCCATCCTCAGTTTTGACTCTAATGGAAAGGCGGCGAGCCTGCGCATCGCCTAGGTTAGAACAGCTGCCAACTTCAAAGTACTTTTGTTGACGTGGACTCCATGCCTCAACATCACATGATTTAACTTTTAAATCAGCCAAATCGCCGCTGCAGCATTCAAGTGTACGAACCGGTATATCTAAAGTACGGAAAAAGTCAACAGTATTTTGCCAAAGCTGGTCATACCAATACATGCTATCTTCCGGTTTGCACACTACTACCATTTCCTGCTTTTCAAATTGGTGTATACGATATACGCCTCTTTCTTCAATACCATGCGCACCAACTTCTTTTCTGAAACAGGGAGAATAGCTTGTTAGGGTTTGGGGTAAGCTTTCTTCATCTAAAATACTATCTATAAACATGCCTATCATACTATGCTCGCTAGTACCGATAAGGTATAGATCTTCACCCTCTATTTTGTACATCATATTTTCCATTTCTTCAAAGCTCATAACGCCAGTCACAACGCTGCTTCTAATCATAAATGGAGGGATATAGTAGATGAAGCCTCTATCTATCATGAAATCTCTAGCGAAGCTTAGTATAGCCGAGTGAAGCCTTGCAATGTTTCCCTTTAGATAATAGAAACCGGAGCCGCTTGTTTTTCTTGCACTGTCAAGGTCAATACCGTTAAAAGATTCCATTATATCAATGTGATATGGTACTTCATAATCCGGAACGATATTATCACCAAAGCGTTCAACTTCGACATTTTCACTGTCGTCTTTGCCAAGGGGAACAGAAGGATCGATTATTTGCGGTATACGCATCATTCTGTCTTTTATTTGTTCGGCCAATTCCTTTTCATGCTGTTCAATTTCGGCAAGTTCATCCTGCATAGATTTAACTTCCTCACGGATTTGTGCTGCCTTTTCTTTTTCTCCCTTAGCAAGCAGACCGCCTATCTCTTTACTTAAAGAGTTTCTCTGGCTTCGAAGATAATCGGCTCTTTGTATTGCCTGGCGGTTTTGTTTATCCAGTTCGACTGTTTCATCAACAAGGTAAAGTTTGTCATCCTGAAACTTTTTTCGCATGTTTTCCTTTACCAGCTTGGGGTTGTTCCTAATCAATTGAATGTCTATCATATTACCTCCTAAAATAAAAGAACACCTAATCCATATGGGACGAAGTGTTCCGCGTTGCCACCCAAATTGCTNATATAATCAGCCTCTTTTAGCAGTGTAAGGATTGCTAATCCTCCGGCTCATCGCCGGATATGCTAGGGGAGTGGAAAGCTGTTTACTACCCGCCGAGTTACACCAAGCCCCGGCTCTCTTTAGGGGTTAAAGGCATTTTCTCCCTTCACCGCATAGCGGGATTATACATGTCTAGCTGAATAATTGCAAGTCTACCTATAAAGCTTTATATCATGCGTCTGTTTATTAAAACTCTCTTCTGAGGATATTTGAAGCTTAACTATATCCTCAACGTTCATCTTGTTAAGCCTGTATTTGGTGGTTCCAAGAAGACGGTCGAAGAAGTATACATCACCTTCACTAGGAGTTAAAAACTTAAACTCTTCAGGATAGATTGATTTAATAGTATCAAGCAAATACATACCGGAAGCAAACACATTTGCGTTTTCTCTATCAGTTATATGCAGTTGAACGCCATTACATACTTTGCCTTGATGTTTTGAAAATGTAGGTACGAATGAGCATGGTCTAAAATGGACACCTTTTAGTTTTAGTTTTTTCATTTTCTTTGCGAGTTCGTATGAATTTATCCATGGAGCGCCTATCATTTCAAATGGCAGGGTAGTACCTCTGGCTTCGGAAATGTTTGTACCTTCAAAAATACATGTTCCTACAAAACACTCCGCTGCATGTAATGTTGCACAGTTTGGAGACGGGGCAACCCAAGGGATATTTATATCGTCTAGGTACATGTTGCGACGCCAGCCGTCTAAAGGAATTATTGTAAGGTCTATGTCTAGCTTTAGTAGTTTTCTTAAATACAGAGCAAATTCACCTGCTGTAAGCGCATAACGTGCAGGCATTGGATGTTCACCAACGAATGAACTAACTTCATCTTCAAGTATAATTCCTTCTACCTTTTCACCGCCGAGCGGATTTATCCTATCAAGTACTACTAAAGGTACATTGTACTTTGCACAAGCTTGCATTAAATAGCTTAGCGAGTATAGGTAAGTGTAAAACCTTGCACCCACATCCTGAAGGTCATACACGGCGACATCAATGCTATGCATAAGTTCTTCACTAGGTCTTTTGTTTTCACCATAGAGAGAGTGTACGGGCACCTGTGTTTTAGGATCTATGTAACTATCTACTTTTTCTCCAGCTTGTATATCGCCCCTAACGCCATGTTCTACAGCAAGAAGGGCCGATAAACGATAATTTTTATGCAGCAAATCTACACTTTGTCTGAACATGCGGTCNATNCCGGTTTGGTTTGTCATAAGACCTATTCGTTTTCCATTCAGGCAGGAGTGATATAACTCTTGCCTATCAATTCCACTAAATACACGTGCTTTTTTCATGTTTTCTCACTCCCATTTTCGTATTAGTTTTTCTATTTGTTTTGCAAGCTGACGCTTTATACCATTGCTCCAACCGTAACCTCTGTCTATAAGGGTTTGTAGCTTAAGCATAGCATCTTGGAGCATTCTATCAGCATCAGCAACTGCAATACTTTCTTTTTTAGGCTTTTTCTTTGCCAATTTACGTGGACCGTGTTCAAGTGCAACGCCTTCAATAATATCCCATCTGTCACCAGAGTAGGGTACATTTACCTTATATCCATCATCTTTTAGCAGTTCAGCAAAAGACAAGGCGCTCTCTTCCTCGCCGTGTACGATATACACAAATTCAGGTCTAGGGGAAAAGCTGTCTATCCATCTTTTAAGACCTTTTCTATCGGCATGACCGCTTTTGGCATTTAAAGTGCGTATTTCTGCATTTATAGCGATTTCTTCGCCAAAGAGTTTAATTTTTTTCGCTCCATCAGCGATTTTTCTGCCAAGAGTTCCAACGCTCTGATAACCTACAAACAGTATAGTTGCATTATCTTTCCATATGTTGTGTTTAAGGTGGTGACGTATCCTGCCTGCCTCGCACATGCCGCTTGCTGATATAATAACGCAAGGTCTAGTTTCACTGTTTATTTTTTTAGATTCTTCTACGGTACTGCACAATCTAAGGTCATCAAAATGTATGGGGTTTATTCCTTTAGCAATGAGCGCATTCATTTCGTCATCAAAAAACTGTGTGCTAGTGTTGTCAAATATATTCGTCGCTCTAATTGCTAAGGGACTGTCCATATACACCGGAAAGCCGTCATGCCCTTTTACAAGGTTTTTCTCCTTAATTTCCCTTAAGAAATATAGTATATCTTGCGTTCTTCCAATAGCAAAAGAGGGGATAACTACGTTGCCGCCTCTGTCAAATGTTGTTTGTAATGTGTCAACTAAATCGCTTATATAATCAGGAAATTCAGATTTGTGTAATCTATCTCCATAGGTAGATTCCATAACCACAACATCTGCCTGTGTCAAATAAACAGGGTTTTTAAGTATAGGTTGGTTGGTATTACCTATATCTCCGGAGAAGACAACTCTGCGTATATTTTCGCCTTCTTCTATTAAAAAGGTTACACTTGCAGAACCCAGAAGATGTCCCGCATCTGTCATCTTAATGCTTATTCCGGGGAGAATTTCTTTTTCTTCAGTATAANATGCCTCCTGCATCAAATTAACCGTTCCTATGGCATCTTCCTGCGTATAAAGGGGAATATATACATCAGCACCGCTACGCTTTGATTTACGGTTGCGCCACTCTGCCTCGCTCTCCTGTATATATGCTGAATCTCTTAGCATAATGTCGCAAAGGTCTATAGTTGCGTGTGTAGCATATATAGGACCTCTGAAACCGTTTCTATACAGCAATGGCAGCATACCTGAGTGGTCAATATGTGCGTGGGTAAGTACAACACAGTCTATTTCACTTGCAGAAACGGGTAGCTTCTGGTTTTCATAGGTATCCTTACCTTGTTCCATTCCGCAGTCTATAAGTATACGTTTACTGTTTGCAGTAAGCATAAAACAGGAACCGGTAACTTCCCTTGCGGCACCTAAGAACAAAATGTCCATTAATCATCATTCCCTTCTTGACAAGTGTAACGGGTATAAAGCTTGGCGTATATTCCATCTTCTTTTAGCAAATTTTCATGGGTGCCTTTTTCAACTAAGCCATCATCGGTGAGTACTAAAATTATATCAGCGTTTTGTATAGTGGTCAGCCTATGGGCAATAGTTAAAGTGGTACGCCCCTTTGTAAGTTCATTAAGTGATTTTTGCACAAGATATTCACTTTCATTNTCCAGAGAGCTTGTAGCTTCATCTAAGAGAAGTATNGGTGGGTCTTTAAGGAAAACTCTAGCTATACTTATCCTTTGTTTCTGTCCGCCGGAAAGCTTTATACCTCGCTCACCAACATAGGTTTCATAGCCATGAGGCAGTTCCATGATAAAATCATGCGCGCCCGCACTTTTAGCTGCAGCCACGATATCTTCCTCGCTGGCATCAGGTCTGCCGTAGGAAATGTTTTCCAAAATAGTACCGGAAAAAAGGTACACATCCTGTTGCACCATACCGATACTATCACGAAGGTTTTTAAGGTCTATATTTCTAATGTCAATACCGTCGAGCAACACTCTACCGCTGGTTACATCATAAAAACGTGGAATAAGGTT
>JGI24709J26583_10001704_pt1 | contig 18569 bp, 23 predicted proteins | sample BioPla2DNA1_FD_26583 | JGI IMG/M metagenome (IMG submission 26583) | reverse complement strand
TTTTTTTTAAATATAATTTATTTCAGCCTTCGTATGCATGGTAAAATTCTTATTAACAAATTTTGAGCTTCTTTTTGGTCTTTAACCCTTCTGGCAACTATTTTGCCCTTGTCAAATATTGTTATAGTTATTCCATTAACTTCCAATATGGCTACGCCCATTTTAGGGGAACATTTCACTTTACCCAGATTTCCAAGTTCGTGGCAAGTTTCAGGAATGTTTAAAGTGTATGGAAGTTCAGTTTCCAACATTATCCTATTTTTCTCATCTTTACATGGCTTATAAACAACCATTTCCATCCCTGAATCATCAGTACTAGAAATATTCATTGTCACCTTTTTAAAACCAACAGCCTTAAATTCAGAAACCAAATAATTTAATAAGTCCTTATCAAGGAGTTTATTAACATTTTTAACTTCAATAAGTGCTATTCCATCATTATCTCTCACCCTAACCACATCAAGACCAGTTAAATTGCTTATTATATTCTCAGCATATCTAATGCGATTAATTTTTGAGGTAGTAATCGTTTGTCCTGTAGGGATTCTAGTGGCTAAACAAGTGGTTGATGGATTATATTCAACATTCATGTCTTGTAGAATAGTTCTCACATCCTTATCAGTGAAACCAATGTTAACCAGAGGTGTTTTAATGTTTTTTTCTATATTCACCATTATTCCTGGCCGGTCTTCAAATAGATCAGTTATGTTTGTTCCATCAACAATAAAATCATAGTGATAATTTGATGCCATTTCCTCCAGTTTCTGGTAAATTTTATTTTTGCAAATGTAACAACGATTTGAAGAATTTGTTTTAAATTTAGAGTCTTTTAAAAAGTCATTTATTATTGTATGGTGTTTTATCCCAATTTTTTCAGCAATCTGTTCTGCTTTCTGGATAAATTCTGCAGGCATAACACCATTATCCACTGTCACTGCCAGAGCATCTTTAGCCTCATTTTTTGCAACGAAAGCCAGTAATGTGCTGTCTGCACCTCCAGAAAAAGCTATAATAACCTTTTTATCCTTGAAAAAGGCCTTTAAATCATCTATTTTTCTTTGGATCTCCATATCCATATATTATCACTGAACTAATTTTTTAATATATTTTAAAACCTTTTTTGCATCTTCTGCCTTGATGTCGATCCCCTCAACGTCCAGATATGTTTCGAGTTTTTTGATTTTTTCCTTTTCCAAGCCAGATTCACTGAAAACACGCATATAATTTCTTTGAGGATAATATATTTTTTTAGCAGTTTCATTTAGCACTTTAAGATCATAATTTGTGATAATCCCTCTTTTTGCAGCAATCTGAAAATTGTAACTCATACTTACCAGAGCCTCTGATAACAGTTCATGGGTTACTGGATCAAAAACAATGGCCACTTCGTCATCAGATTCTATTTTTCCATCCTTATAACTTTTATATACCTCCCCTATTCCAATCATTCCCGCATAATCTAGTTCAGTAGCTCTTAGCGCACCCATGCTGGATCCTCCTATAACTGTAATCCCTAATTTTAGGGCTCGAAGTATTTCTCGGTGGGAAACTGCGGGTTTATAGTGGAAAACTCCATCAATGATAGCAATGACATCAGGAGGATGGTTTAATAATGCATCTACGTCACCCCTTGCAACAGGAGGATGATAATCAGCACTTAATATTCCGCGAGCATCATTTAAAGAAAGAGAAGGTCCGAGAAACACTATAATTCTTTTTTGATCCATATCAACACCATTATCCCTATTTATTACTTCTATTTATTTAGATAAGTTTTTTTTTTGGGTGAAGAAATAGGTTAAAGAAAAATTGAAAATGAAACTCGAAAAAAGGGATATGAAATAATATGAGTTTTTAAGGATAAATAAGGCAATGAAAATAATAAATCATGTATTTAATGCCTAATCATGTTTTTGGAGGCTATTTATGATTTATTTAATGGATGGTAAAATCATTAATTGTGTGATTAGTTTCATTTTGGGATAATTCATTGTGCAATTTAATTATTCGAGGGATTGAAGGATGGTTTTTGCCAAGTTTCTTCTGCCATTTTTCAATAACAAAGTCCAATTCAACCTCACGTGTCCCATGTATGAGGTTATCCGCATGGGCCACCAATTTTTCCTCAAGAGTAATAGGCAGATAATCAATGGCAGGCAATCCAATTAGTTCAGCTTCTTCTTTGGTTATCCCCGCACCTATATGTCTTTCAACAATTTTCACGATTTCGGGTGGAACACCATTAAATCTAAGAATATTAGCCCCAACAATAGCATGTTTTACTCCGTTAGTCTTGGAACGACCCACATCATGGAGCATGGCACCGGCTTTAACCAAATCCAGATCCACATTTGATCCAAATCTAGATGCTAAATCAGTTGCTTTTAGCATTACTGCTTTTGAGTGTTCAATCACGAAAGCATGACAATTGTATTCTTTTAAGACTTGGCATGAATGAAATTGACTATATTGACTCAGAAATATCCAACCTCAATTTCTTTTTTTTTGGATAATATTATTTTGAGAATTTTCTAAAAACGATACACCAGAAGATATCAATAATAGATGAAAATCATCAAAAATCAACTTTAAAAAACTAAAAATTCGGAAGAAAAAATATTTAAGGAAAAAATTAGCTCATTCTTTCCTTTAATTGTTTTAATTCAGTTATTATTGATGAATTATCCTGAAACTCCATGTTTATGTTACAATCGGGGCATATGAAATTTCTTTCTGATGCTTCTTCAAAATTATAGCGACAACCATTGGGACATACAAAGAACATATTTTCTTCTTCATATTCCAAAGATTGATGTATTTCTTCAGAAAACTTTTCGAACTTCTGAGAAATAATTTCAGCTATTTTTTCCTCTTCAAATCTCCAACTGTAAGTATACCATTGAGTTTCTGGATCCTTACTTCGTTTATAGCTGGCAACTCCAGCATCATATAACTTGTATAAAATTCGTCTAACAATATTTAGTCTAATTTCAGTTTCTTCAGCTATCTCTTCATCAGTGTTTTTGCCATTTAATAAACATTGGATAATGGGGATGCTGTTCTCATGGTCCTTGGTAACATCAATGAGAATTTCCTGCACATTAGGATCTTTAAGCATCGCAGTTCCTCCTTCATGTTTCGAGATTTTTAAGAGCTCTTGTATTTCAGGATCATTTAATTTAAGCATTCTATACCTCCGATACGGAGAGGTACTAATATATCTATAAAATTGATAGGTCAAATCAAGTCATGCTAATTAATTTCACACCCGCTTCGGCGTAAATTAGCTGCCTATAATTTTTAAAGCTAAAATATCTCTCTCCGCCCCTAATAAGACCCCTTCGTGCATGTCAATAAAATCCACGGTTAAGCTAGTGTTCATTGAGGTAAAGCTATATTTAATGGGTGTCAAAAATATCTTGGGTTAATTGATTATATGAGCCAGATAGTATTTATATTTTTTTAATTAATCTTTATTCGAAAAAAATCCAGTTTGAAAATCATTTTTGTGTAATTAATTAGATTTTCGAACGATTACAGCTGGCATATGAGTTATAGAGTTCAATTTTTCCACAGTAATACCATTTAGGTTTCCATCAGAAAGTTTTTGCATGTCGTAAACAGTTTCCATGTTACTTTCATGGTTTTTCTGACATTCCTCTGCAGCTACAGCTATCTTCATAATATTTTCAATTTTATGGGGTTGAGAAATTGCCAAGGGGGTGGGTCCAATTATTTTACCAACCCGACCCAATAAATATCCAAAAATGCCCATATTATTTTTTATTTGGGGAATAGAAATAGGTAAAGAAGTAAACATGGTTTTTCTAATTTTGTACGTGGCATCAGTATCAATAATCATCACAGTAACTTTTTTACCACTTGTGTCTAAAATTTTTTTTTCCATTACTTCTGAAACACTCTGAGGATCATGAGGTAGTAATGAAACAAGAGTGCCCGGTGCATTACTCAGATCCACTCCTGCTTCAGAAGCTGGTTTAAGGGCATGTTTCCACCCATAGTAATTTAATATAACTTCTTTGTGAGAACGAGCCTCCGGGGGAAGTTTTTTAAGGTTTTTAATTGTCCTTTTTTTTATACGCAGTACCGGACCGAAAATATAGCCCCACAAATATTTAGACCATATCTCTGCCAGGAAATATGCACTGATAGATGGTTTAAATTCTGATTCATCAACTAATCTGCCCTGAGCTATTGATAATGGTGTTTCAGAAACCACTAAAAAATCGTCATCTTTTAAAAATTTCACTGCACCTTCAATAATGACATCATAAGATCCACCCGGATTGATATAATCTGTTTTAATTGGTATGGTGGCTAAATTATTTTTTGATTCAAAATATTCAACATTCTTTGACTGGTGATCCTTATGATATTTATGATTCATTTTATCCTACAATACACTGGAAATCCTTGTTAAATGGGAAAAAAGTTTTGATACTTAATTGCATTAATGGCTAATGAAATACCATTTGCTCAGTCAATCATTTCCTTTGACTGGAGGCGCCCATACTTTAAGGTCGATACCTTCAATAATAGCTTGTCTTCCTTCTAATTGAACAACCACACCAGAGTGGACTTTTTGCATCATACAGTGATATGGTAAGAATCGGACTGTTTCTCCCACCCGAGGTAACTTTCCTTCGATAGTTCCCTGGAATCCTCCAACCATGCAAACTCCAATGTCTTTATATTCGAATTCTGCTTCTGAATCAATGCGATGGCAAGGACCCACTAAATGAACTGTGATTAAGCCGTGATTTTCTTCCAGTACCTTGGCAAAATGAATTATAGGACATCCTAAAGGACGGTATCTTATTATTTCACCGGCTTTAATCTTTTCCCTAGTGAAGGGATATAATGTTTCCCTACATGATTCCTCTCCGTGAAGAGGTTTTAGGATAATATCAGCTTCATAATTATCCATAACTCCTATAATCTTCTTTTCATCAGGAATTACTTTGGTTTCCTTAAGTATTTCCTGAAGTTTAGCGAGATCTTCTTGAAAAATCTCTTGATAAAGAAATCGGCACTTTTCAAGCTGGGTTCTACTTTTTAAAAGTGCTCCTGCAAATTCATCACATCGTGCATATCCGCAGATGCCACAGTTGTAGCCAGGAAGTAACATTAAAACTTTATTTTGTTGAGAAATATCAATGGAACCTTTGTTCATTAAAAACACCTTAAAATGAATTATTCTCCTTCATAACTTTGAAAACCATCTATACGGCGCAGTATACCCCGGTGATATTTCTTGTTAACCTTAGTTTCTCCAACACATAAAGTACAAACAGCCAGTGGTGCAGAATGTCTAAGTTTCTCCTGATCCAGAGATACTTCTTGGGATTTCAAAAATTCATCAGCTAATTCAGCACATCCCTGCCCACTCAAACCGTTAGCTTCTATTATTTTACAATCAGGATTTACTTCCAAAATCCTTTCCCGGAAGATTTCACGTTCTGCTTGTGATATCATGTCTCCTTTAGTGATTACTGCAATATCTGCTGTGCTTAAGAATGGACCAACTTTTAGGGGTGTGTTAGGACCACTGGTGGCATCGATAACGCAGACTCCGAGAGAGTTTTCAGTAAAGGGTGCACAACGGTGACATAAACCAGCAGTTTCAATTACCAATAGTTCTGCTTGGTTTTCATCAGCCCAATTTATCATTTCTTCCAAATTGTAAATTGCGTAGTGATCGGGGCACATGTCCATGGATAGCCCCACTTTAGTGGGAATATTTATTTTGGCAAATTTTCGATCATCATCAGTATAAAGACAATCGATTTTTACTACTGCTGATTTCAATCCCATTTCATTTATGTTTTGCAACGCATGTATTAAAACCGCAGTTTTCCCAGAACCCGGTGTTCCAGCCACAATAACCATTCTCATTAAAAATCACCCTTTTAATAACTATATTAATTTATTCTTTTTCCTAAATTAATTTTTAAGTAAATATAATTACATTTGTTGATTAGATTCTTTAGAATTTATTAATAATGTCATGAAAATAAGTTCATTCCTTGATAAAAATTATTTCAGATTCCATTTTAATTGATTTACTTCACACTGATTTTTTTAAGGATTTTTCTTATAAATCTAAATTTTTTAGGTCAATGTCATCAATAACTTCACCGTTACGTACTTGATCACGTAAACTCAACATTAATCCATCAATTTTATTTAATTTTTGTGACAAAGCCTTTTCTTTCCCAGTAGTTCCCACAACTGATTGCATTCCACCATTTTTCATGACAATTCTCTTATCAGTCATAAGTGCAAGCACAGGATCATGAGTTACTACCATGACAATTTTTCCATGGCCAGCAAGTGCTTCAAGGGCGTCATGTTTCCGTATTCCTGCATTTTCAAGTTCATCAATGAGAACAATAGGTGAATTACTTATTATGGCAACATCGGCTACCATTAAAGCTCTTGATTGTCCACCACTCAGGATTGTCAAGTCATGCTCCTTTTTTATGGGTTCCCCTGTTAGAGTGTTTGCTAATTCAACCACAGCATTTACACATTTACTGTGAGCTCCACGACATTTAGCATGCAAACTTAAAAAGTCGCCAACAGTCATGTCCGCAAGGAAGTTCATATTTTGAGATAATTGAGCCACCATCTTTTTTCTAGGGTTGGTTCGATCCTCGTAGCTGGGTGCTTTACCATTGACCAAAATTTTTCTCTTGGAGAATGTATCTTCCTGGGAAAGCTGTTCAATATCACCTATTAGAGAGCTTTTTCCGCTTCCGGTTGGGCCCACAACTCCAAATATTTCGCCCTTTTTTATTATGACCTTATTTACTGGTTCGGGATTTCCTAGCTTATCAAAACCCCCCATTATTGTTATTTCTTCAATCATCCTAAATTCACCTTTCCCATAGTGTCTCCTCTTAATCCTAGCCGCATGGTTTCCAGAGCTGTGATCTCCTCAGAAGGAATATTACCTAAATTAACATTTGCACCGAACTTTAAAATAAAGTAAACTTGCTGATTTTTCAGTGGTGCCTCCCAAATTATCTTCTCCACTCGTGTACCTTTGACTAATATTTGTAATTCGTCTTCCTTAACTTCACCTTGTTCATCGAAAAGACCTATTCCTTTTCCACCTTCTCGGCCTTCCATGAGTATAAAATCAGCTCCCCACTCTATATCATGATTTACCATTTCTGTCCTGTCATTAATGGTTAATAAATGGTCTTTTCTTGGATCTTTTTTACCTACCTCAGTTATAACTAAATATCCATTGTCCTTCACCATGGAAACTAGTTTTTCCCTTTCTTCTTTGGAGATATCAATAGTTCCATCAGATATTTCTATAGCTCCAAATCCCAGTTTATCGGCCTCATTAAGATAATCTTCCAATTTATTATTAGAATAGGCAATTTCAAAAAGAGTTCCACCAGGATAAGGGATTGTATCATAAGAATGATAGATTTCTACCTTTTCCTTTATCATTTTACGATTGTGGATGGCAGATGTTCCCCATCCAAATTTTGCCAGATCTACATATTTTCCAGATATTTCAAGGAGATCAATAACAGTTACCGGACCCATTCCTTTATCTAACATCATAGTGATTCCAGTGCCTGTTTTAGGGTTGCGTTGAGGCGTTAAAAAATCAAAAGCATTCATTATTATCACTTTTGGAAAAAGATTTTTGGATATTTTAATTGTATTTACTCATTAAAATATATGATCCTATATTTGATTATTCTATAATTAGATCACATCAATATATATTAAATTAGTCCGATATCTAATAAATCTTTTTTAATCACAAATTATACGGAAATAGAGAATATAATTTGAACTTAAACTTACTAATGTATTTTTTAATTTCAATACTCTATTTTTAAAGAAAGATTATAATGAGAATTTAAAAAAAACAAAAGAAATATCATTTATTAATGCCATTATCATTAACAAATATTAAATGAGGGGTAAATATGGAGAAAAAAATAAATTATTTTGAAAACCCAGGTTCTGAAAATACTGAAAAAGTAATAGAGTTAGTTAAGGAAAGAAAAGAAGAATTAGGCATTGAAAACATTGTTGTGGCCTCAGTAACGGGAAAAAGCAGTGTGGAAGTTTCTAATAGCATGCCTGATGCAAATATAATAAGTATCACCCACCATGCAGGATTTAGGGGTGAAGATGAATTAGAACTTCAACAAGAATATGTGGATAAATTAAAACAAAAAGGCATACCCATATATGTGGGTTCGCATTCACTTAGCGGTGTGGGAAGGGGTATTAGTAATAAATTTGGAGGTATCACTCCTGTTGAAATTATTGCCGGTACTTTAAGACTATTTTCTCAGGGAGTGAAGGTTTGTGTTGAAATCAGCATCATGGCTGCAGATGCAGGCCTAATACCCACTGATAAAGAAGTTATCGCCTTGGGCGGAACTGCTGAAGGTGTTGACACTGCAATGGTATTGAAGCCAGCTCACATGGGTAACTTCTTTGACCTACGGATAAATGAAATCATTGCTATGCCCAGACCTTAGAGTCTAATGATTCCAACTGTTGATGTTACCCCCCAATGGTTCGGTTGTCAAAGTTGTGAAATCTGTGTGTTCACAATCACTCCATGGTAAGATGTTGGAGATGATCTTTGGATATTAGTCAAAAATTCTTTGCTTGGTCGTGAATTATTGGTTAAAAAACCGTTGCTTTTAAATATAAGTTAGTACAATAACACATTTAAGATAACTAACATTTGCTGTGGGGGTAGAGATTGAAATCTATTATTGACAATACCATAAAGGAATCCGAAAAAAGAAGGGATAGAAAGACAACCGAAAAGCATCATGGATATGATAGTAGCATCGACCACGAATTAGAAGACATCATTCAACGAAGTCGTGCTAAGATCTGTGTAATTGGAACTGGTGGCGGGGGAAACAATACCGTTTCTCGATTAATGGAGATCGGTATTGAAGGAGCCGAAACCATTTCCATGAATACTGATGCTCAAGATCTATACTACTCAGTCTCCGATAAAAAAATTTTAATAGGTAGAAATACTTGCGGTGGGCTGGGTGCCGGTGGTATACCCGAAGTCGGAGAAGAATGCGCAGAAGAAAGTGATGAAGAAATAAAGGAAAAACTAGAAGGAGCAGACATGGTTTTCGTGACTTGCGGTATGGGTGGAGGAACCGGAACGGGTTCAGCGCCAATTATAGCTAAAATGGCCAAAAAGATCGGTGCTCTTACCATTGCTGTAGCCACAATGCCTTTCAGTGCTGAAGGACTACGTCGAAGGGAAAACGCAGAAAAAGGACTGGAAAAACTCCAGAACGCTGCGGATACAGTTATCGTCATACCTAACGACAAACTTTTGGAAGTAGCTCCAAACTTGCCTATAAACAAGGCATTTATGGTTGCTGACGAACTTCTAGGAAGAGCAGTCAAAGGAATAACCGAGCTCATCACCAAACCAGGATTGGTGAGTCTGGACTTTGCAGATATTAGGAGCATAATGAAAGGGTCCGGCATGGCCATGATTGGAATGGGCGAATCAGACTCAGGGGACCGAGCCATTGAATCTGTGCACGAAGCTCTGAACAGTCCGCTATTGGATTTGGACATTTCCAATGCTAAAGGAGCCCTGATAAACATTTCTGGAAGCTCTGACTTAACTTTAAACGAAGCTGAGAAAGTTGTGCAGATTGTTGCTGACGAACTAGATCCTGATGCTAATATCATCTGGGGTACTCAGATCCAAGAAGAACTGCAAAATACCATCCGCACCACAATTGTTGTGGCTGGAGTCAAATCACCATATATATTTGGCATACATAGCGGAGAACCAGAATACATTGAAGAAAGACATAAAGAAAAAGTGCCAGAATCATCGTTAGAAGAATTCATTGATGGTGTTTTCTAAATAAATCATCTTTCCAAGGGGAAGTAATTGATTAGGGATTATATTCGTTCTCTAACCCCCTTAATTCAACCCTAGTCTGTTCAGTCTTCCCCATGCAAAGGTTTATATGCCCTCGAGGCATAATCTATTTTTATATTATCTAAATTTTTACTTTCTCCTTCTATTGATAACTATGTGAAGTGGGATTTTTATGAATCTAAACAAAGAATCAGTGGCAAATTTTATCAAACAGTGCCAAAGAGTGTTAAAAGTTTCTCGGAAACCGGATAGAGAAGAATTTTTCAATGTGGCCAAAGTAACCGGTATTGGAATAATCCTCATTGGAGTAATAGGTTTTATAATTATAGTAATCAGCCAATTAATTCAAGGTACTGGATAATTAATTTTATTATAAGGTTAGTGATAATTTGATTTATGCAATAAGAACCCTGGTAGGTCAGGAAAAAAATGTGGCCCGAATAATTGCCAGGAACGTTAAAGATAGTGGGATCGGAGTCAGCGCAGTTCTTGTTCCAGAAAGTTTAAGGGGATACATATTAGTTGAGTCATCAACAAAACTCGACTTACAAAACCCTGCATTTAAAGTGCCCCATATGAAAGGAGCAATCGATGGCGAAATCTCCTATGAAGAGATAAAAAGCTTTTTAAAACCAGAACCAATAATAGCTTCCATACAGAAAGGTAGTATTGTAGAACTAATTTCTGGACCCTTTAAAGGAGAAAAAGCGAAAGTTGTTAGGATTGACGAATCCAGAGAAGATGTAGTTCTAGAACTTATTGAAGCTGCAGTTCCCATCCCAGTTACAGTTAAAGGTGATCAAATTAGATTAATACAGAAGGAGGCAGACTAATGGCAACAGAAACCATTGAAATTCTTATAGATGGAGGTAAAGCCACTCCCGGCCCACCACTAGGCCCTGCAATTGGACCCTTAGGTATCAACATGATGCAAGTAGTGGAGCAGATTAACCAGAAAACAGCAGACTTTGAAGGCATGAAAGTACCGGTGAAAATAATAGTGGACACCGAAACCAGAGATTTTGAAGTTAAAGTTGGAACCCCCCCAACCACCGCACTGATCATGGACGAACTAAAGATAGAAAAAGCATCCCAAGACCCTGGAGTAGATAAAGTAGCAGATCTTAAAATCGAACAAGCTTTGAAGGTTGCCAGGATGAAATTTGATGCATTATTATCAGCTGACCATAAAAGTGCCACTAAAGAAGTTGTGGGTACTTGTGTAAGCATGGGTATCACTGTGGAAGGTAAAGACCCACGAGAAGTTCAAAAAGAAATCAATCAAGGTGTTTACGACGACAAATTAGTCGAAAAATCCTAATTGAAAACATCTCTAAAATTAATTCTTGTGAATGATAATCACAAAATTATATTTTAAAAATATAAAACACGACAAAATACAAGAACAAATAAATCCAACCATTAGATTGAACTTTTCACACCAGAAGAGTTCGGAGGAATTTACGTGAAACAAGAGATCTTAGAAGCGGTGAAGAAGGCTAAGGATGAATCCAAGCCGAGAAACTTCACACAATCTATTGATGTGGTCATCACCATCAAAGATTTAGACGTGAAAAAACCCGAAAACCGCATGGACGAGGAAGTTCTTCTCCCTAATGGACGGGGTAAAGATGTTAAAATCGCCTTTATTGCCGATGGTGAACTGGCCTTGCAAGCCAAAAACGCCGGGGCAGATCTGGTCATCAACAAGCCCGAACTGGAAGAAATAGGTAAAGATCGGAAAGAAGCCAAAAAAATTGCCAATAGGCATGATGTTTTTGTAGCTCAGGCCGATATGATGCCCCTTGTAGGTAGATTCTTGGGACCTGTATTAGGACCCCGAAAGAAAATGCCCAAACCAGTTCCAGCCAACATCAAACCCGAACCCATAATGGAGAGGCTTAAAAGCACAGTAAAAGTTAGAATAAAAGACCAACCAGTTATACAGGCATTAGTCGGTACACAGGACATGGATGACGAGCTTATTGTAGATAATATAGAGGCAGTCCTGAACGTGCTGGATCAGAAACTGGAAAAAGGGCGTAGCCAGATAAAATCTATGTACGTGAAAACCACTATGGGCCCTGTAACGAGGGTGATCTAAATGCCACATGTAGCTGAATGGAAAAAAGAAGAAGTTAAAGAGCTAAAAACCCTTATCGAAAGTCATCCTGTGGTTGGAATGGCAGATCTTTCTGACATACCAGCACCCCAACTCCAAAAAATGCGTCAGAGCCTTCGAGGAAGCGCTAAAATCAAGATGTCCAGGAAGACCTTAATGGATCTAGCTTTAAACGATTCTGAAAAAACGAAGGTAGAGGCCCTAACTAACCATATGGATGGTCAGCCCGCCCTGATATTTACTGAAATGAACCCTTTCAAACTCTATAAGATTTTAGAAGGTAGTAAAACTCCGGCTCCTGCTAGAGCAGGGAGTATATCTCTAAATGATATTGTAGTCCCTAAGGGTGATACTGGATTCATGCCTGGACCCATATTGGGTGAGTTGCAGAAGATTGGTATCCCTGCAAAAATCGAAAAGGGAAAAATAGTTATAACCGAAGATAAAACCATAGTTGCAGAAGGAGAGGAGATCTCACGTGACGTGGCCAGTATGCTTACACGTCTGGATATATATCCAATGGAAGTTGGGATCGACTTGAAAGCAGCCTATGAAGATGAAACCATCTACACCTCTGACATCTTAACCATTGACGAGGAACAAACCTTATCGGATGTACAAAAAGCCTACACTCAAGCAATTAACCTATCAATTAATGCAGTAGTTTTCAACAGCGCTTCGACACCAACTTTAATATCAAAAGCAGCTGGAGAAGCATTGAACTTGGCTTTAAATGCAGAAGTTATTACCTCAAAAACAACCGATCTCTTACTGGCAAAAGCCTACTCTCAGATGCTTGCACTTGCTTCTGAAGCAGCAGCCAAAAATGCTGATGCAGTTGATGAAGAACTCAGCAATAAACTAAGTGCAACTGCAAGTGTTACTAAAGCCAAACCATCTGAAGAGGAAAAAAAGGAAGAAGATGAAGAAGAGCAGGAAGATGAAGAGGATAAAGAAGAAGATGCTGCCGCAGGTTTAGGTGCACTCTTCGGATAATTAGCCATTATGTGGCCGTTAAAAGAAATGGAATAAACAAAGTTTTAAGTTCAAATAAAATCCAAATGGATTAAAATGTTTTAAAGTTAAAAAGGACATAATTTGAGGTGATCTCATGGAATATATATACGCAGCAATGTTATTGCACACAGCAGGTCAAGAAGTTAATGAAAAAAGTGTTAAAAAAGTCTTAAAAGCAGCAGGATCAGATGCCGATGAAGCTAGGGTAAAAGCCTTAATTGCAGCCTTGGAAGATGTAGACATTGAAGAAGCAATGGAAAAAACTGCTGTAGCAGCAGCACCCGCATCCGCTGCTAGTGCACCAGTTGCAGAAGAAGAAACTGCAGAAGAAGAAACTGCAGAAGAAGACGACGAAGAAGAGAAAGAAGAAGAAGCTGCTGCCGGTCTCGGCGCACTATTCGGATAATTCTCTCGCAAGCCAGAAGTCTTTTAGACTTTTTGGCTTTTAAATATTTTTTTTAAAAATTTAATAATACTTTAATAGATATATTTACTATATTATTGATTAAACTTATATCAAATTAAAAGCAATGCAAAATATACTAATTAACTATTATGCCAATAAAATATAATAATATAAGCTTAGATTAAAGTATTTATACTCAACATAGTTTGACTGAAATACTAATGCTTATATTTAAATTTTAAGAAATATTCTTGATGATTACCATGTCTGTCCAGTTTAAAAAACTTGGTTACATTAAACAAACTTGTAAAAATTGTGGAAATGATTTTTGGTCTATCAGTGAACGAGAAACATGTGGTGATGCACCTTGTGATGAATATCAGTTCATTGGAAATCCAGCCACATCACAAAGTTATGACTTATTTTCCATCCATGACATATTCATCCGGTTTTTCCAAGAGAGAGGACACACCCCCATAAGAAGATACCCTGTTCTGGCAAAAAGATGGAGAGATGATGTTTTTTTAGTGGGAGCATCTATTTACAACTTTCAGCCATGGGTGACCTCAGGGCAGGTTAAACCACCGGCAAATCCATTAGTGGTGGCTCAGCCTTCAATTCGGCTTAATGATGTAGATAATGTAGGACGAACAGGCAGACACATGACTTGTTTCACTATGGGTGGACATCATGCTTTTAATTCCGAAAATGATCAGATTTATTGGGATGATGAAACAGTAAAATATTGTCATGACTTCATAACTCATCTTGGAATTGATGAGGAAGAAATAACCTTTATTGAATCATGGTGGGAAGGAGGAGGCAACAGTGGACCATGTTATGAAGTATGTGTAAGGGGGGTTGAACTGGCCACCTTAGTTTTCATCCAATATCGCACCACAGCCAGAGGTGAAAGGGAAGAAATCCCTTTAAAAATAGTTGACACCGGTTACGGATTGGAACGATTCGCTTGGATATCCCAAGGAACACCCACCGCTTATGATGCTTCTTTTGGTCCTGTTATTGAAGAACTTAGAGAAATGGCCGGAGTAGAACTAAACCATACAATTTTAGGAGAAAACGCCCAAGTAGCGGGTATGATGGATATTGAGGATATAGCTGATTTGAAAACTTTACGTAGTAGAGTGGCAGAAAGACTGGGAATCACTTTAACAGAGTTGAAAGAAGCTACCGAACCTATGGAAGCTATTTATGTAATTGCAGATCATACTCGCTGCTTAGCATTCATGCTGGCTGATGGAGTAATACCATCCAATGTTAAAGAAGGCTACCTTGCACGATTAATTCTCCGCAGAACAATTCGCTTCATAAAAAAATTAGGACTTAAAGAATCCTTGGGAACTATAATGAATATTCAACTCAATTTTCTCTCCCAAACCTACCCAGAAATTCGTAATCATCAAGAACATATTCTCCATGTAATTGAACTAGAAGAAAAACGTTACCATAAAACCATCCGCAAGGGACATCAGATGGTTAAAAAAAGCATTAAATACCTTAAAAAAGACAAAAAATTTGAAATGCCCCTTGAAATGCTTATTAATCTTTATGACTCCCAGGGTTTGCCACCAGAAACAGTTGCAGAAATTGCAGGAAAACTGGATTTCAAGGTCAAAGTTCCAGATAACTTCTATACTCTAGTTGCAGCCAAACATTCTGAAGAAATTGTTGAAGAAAAAATACCAGTAAAATTAGATTACCCCGAAACTGAACTATTATTCTACGATGATCCTCATAAAACAGAATTTAATTCTAGAATACTCGGATTTTATGAAAATCATATAATCTTAGACAAAACTCTTTTCTATCCAGAAGGAGGAGGTCAACCATCAGATATAGGTTTTTTAGACGTTGCAGGGGAAAAATTAAAGGTATCCCATGCTGAAAAACTCGATGGAATTGTTTTACATCGAGTCAACCAGGAAAAACTGGATAAAATTAAACACCGCACTGGTTCAACAATTAAAGGAAATATTGATTGGAATCGTAGAATTTCCCTGGCTCGAAATCATACTGCCACCCATCTTTTAGTCGCAGCCGCCCGGATGGTTCTAGGAGACCATATATGGCAAGCAGGTGCTCAGAAAGGCGTTAAAAAGTCAAGAATAGATTTATCCCATTATCAACGCATTAATCAGGAAGAACTCGAGAACATTGAGCTCATGGCTAACAGATGGGTTATGGAAAATATTCCAGTGACTACAGAATGGATGGATCGTACTGAGGCTGAGAAAAAATATGGATTCACATTATATCAGGGAGGAGTTGTTCCTGGGAAAAGTATCCGTGTGATTCAGATTCCCGGTGTTGATGTGCAAGCTTGCGCTGGAACTCACTGCGATCAAACCGGGCAGATAGGATTAATTAAAGTAAATCGAACAGAAAGGATACAAGATGGAGTAGAACGTCTTGAATTTTCTGCTGGAGAATCTGCAGTAGAATACATGCAAATAACTGATGCTCTCTTAAATGAAAGTGCAGCCGTCTATAAAGTCGAAGCCAATCAACTGCCAAAAACCAGTGAAAGGTTTTTCACTGAATGGAAAGCATTTAAAAATGAAATTGGGCGATTAAAAGCTCAGATCGCCAATATTAAAACCGAATCGCTAATTGAACAAACTGAAAGTATCAATTCACTTAAATTCCTCGCAGATGAAGTGGATGCAGATATAAGTGAACTGGTTAAAATAGTAACCAAACTCACTGATGATGGTGGAATTGACGTGGTTTTTCTTGGAAATAGTGAAGGGAAAATAGCAGGTGCTGGGTCACCTGAAGCTGTAGCTCAGGGTGTGAAAATTAACGAAATAGTTAAAGAAGCCGCTAAAATCATGGGTGGAGGCGGAGGTGGCAAACCACATCTGGCACAAGGGGCTGGAAAAGAGGGCGAAAAGCTCCAAGAAGCCCTTGAATTTGTGCGTGAATCTATAAAGGATGTTTTAGCCCAAAAAAGTCTTAATGGGTTCGGTTAAATTTGATGATTTACCATTATTGTAAGTTCCTATTAAAAGGTGAATGTACTTGAAAAAAACCATTCAAGAAATTAATCATCGGATCTGTGAGGGGAAAGCTACTATTCTTACTGCTGAAGAAGTAACTTGCTTGGTTAAAGATGGTGAAAAACCCCGAGCAGAAGATATAGATGTAGTTACCACTGGAACTTGTGGTATCATGTCTGGAACAGCAGCCATCTTCCATTTGCCTGTTTCAGAACCAGGGACATTTAAAAAAGCAAAAAACATTCTTTTAAATGGTATTCCAGGATTTGCAGGGCCTTGTCCAAATGAATGGTTGGGTTCAGTTGATTTGATGATGTACGGAACCTCCCAAAGTATTTATGATCCCCAATATGGGGGAGGATTCCTATTTGAAGATCTTATCAAAGGAAAAGAAATAGAAATCGAAGTAGAAGATTTGGAAGGAAATATTATAAAATCAACTGCTATTCTAGATGATTTTGGAACTGCTCAGATGATTGGAATCAGGTTCGCCTTCAAAAATTATACTGCATTCATTAATCCAACATCAAACCCCGTTTCATCAATATTCAACGCAGTTGATATGGAAGGTCCGTTTAAAGGAATTTCATTTTCAGGTTGTGGTGAACTCAACCCTCTACAGAATGACCCTAAATTAAATTCTATCCATAGCGGCAGTAAATTGCTCATAAATAACTCTGAAGGATTATTCATAGGCCTTGGAACTCGGAGTAGTCCTGAAAAGCCCAACATGATGATAACCGCGGATATGAAAAAAATGGATCCCTATTATCTGGGTGGTTTCCGCACCGGAGCCGGACCTGAAGTTTACAACAGTGTAGCCACAGCAATACCCATCTTAAATGATGAAATACTGACAAGGACATTCATCAAAAATGAGGACATTATCCTGCCTATTTGTGATATAAAAGGGCGTCACAGTGTTTTAAGCCAAACCACGTATGGGGTGTGGAATAATGTTGATGAAAGACCTATTTTCGAAAAAGACTTGTGTCAACGGTGTGCAACTTGTCTGGTTGAGGAAAGATGTCCAACAAAAGCTTTTCAAAAAAATGAACTTAACCAAGCTAAATGTTTTGGCTGTGGAATGTGCGCCTACTCTTGTCCATTCGGCTCATTCCAGATGGAAAGAGGAACCGTTTTAATGAACTGGAAGGGTGAGATGAAAGAGTTAGAAGTGAGTTGTCGGCAGTCTGACATTAAACGAGCCCGAAAACTAGCAGAAGAACTTAAAAAAAGAATTCAAAACAAAAATTTCATTTTTTAAGCATTCTTATTTACATCCCAATTTTTATGGCATGTTTTACTTTGTTTTATTGATATCGTTTGAAATAACTTTATATTTACCCATTAAAAGTCCATTAATGGTATTGACATTGGTTAAAACACCTTTTAAACCAGAATTAAAGTCAATGATATTAAAACCAATTCTAACACCTTTTTCTATAATTTCGGGGCATGAATTTCCACTTACAGAATATCTTCAGATTAAATCTTTTTTTTGTTTTTCAAAGCTTGTGGTTTTACCTAACCCTGTCTACAGTTATTAGAATACAAATTTTTCGAAATCGACTGTTAAATTCTTATAAAAACAGAAAGTGAAGAAAAATTTAATTATCATAAATATGAGGATATCTAAATTTTTGTAGAAAAGAACACAAATCCCATTACAAATCCAAAAAGGAGTGCTATTACTAAAAGAAGCATTATTGTTCCCCATATAGAACTCTCATTTTCTACGGATTCATAGTATTCATCTAGGTCATAGCCTCTCTGATATTTTTTCTGAGGTTTTTTTTGATGGTTCCTTTCCCATTTCTGGTTGTTGTTTTGGTTTTGATATTTATCATGTTGATATTCAGACTCAGTGTAGTCCACTTGGTCCAGATCATAGGGTGAAGTTCTCGATTCCTCAGTTTCCCTATATTCTCCCCTTAGATATCTCTTCTTCAAGGGTTTGTAGTGTGAGTTAAATAGTTCCATTCCGCATTTAGGACAATAAGTCTCCCATTTTTTTATTTTAGCACCGCAGTTTTCACATTTCATCCTGAACCTCATTTA
>JGI24709J26583_10001703_pt1 | contig 18572 bp, 13 predicted proteins | sample BioPla2DNA1_FD_26583 | JGI IMG/M metagenome (IMG submission 26583) | reverse complement strand
GAAGCACATAAGGGATATCGTAAATATGTTGCTATTGCCGGAAAATGCTGGCCTGCATTCCAGACACAGTTTGGATTCGTTCCCTGCTATGTAAATTCCAGACTAACCGGTCGCGGAATTCCCGTATCCTGTGAAGTTGATATCTATGGTGTTCTCTCTGAGTTTATTGGAACCTGTGTAAGCGAAGATGCAGTTACACTTCTTGATGTTAATAACACTGTTCCTGCAGATATGTATAAAGAGTCCATTGAAGGCAAGTTCCCTTATATTCATAAGGATACCTTCATGGGATTCCACTGTGGTAATACCTGTTCTTCCAAACTTGCTTTCTGTGAGATGAAGTATCAGAAAATTATGGCAAGAAATCTTCCTGTAGAAGTTACAAACGGAACTCTGGAAGGTGACATTATGCCGGGTTCGATTACTTTATTCCGTTTGCAGTCTACTGCCGATAATATTCTTCGTGCATATGTCGCAGAAGGTGAAGTGCTTGATGTCAGAACGAAGTCCTTCGGTGCAATCGGTGTATTTGCTATACCTGAGATGGGACGTTTCTATCGTCATGTATTAATAGAGAAGAACTATCCTCATCATGCCGCGGTTGTATTTGGTCACTTTGGCAAAGCATTGTTTGAAGTATTTAAGTACATCGGTGTATGCCATGATGAAATCGGATTCAATCAGCCTAAGGGTATGTTATATAAGAGCGAGAATCCGTTTGCATAATTAGTACATAGAAAATAGGTAATTGATAAATTGGCGATGCAGGAAACTGCATCGCCAATTTTAAAAGTAGAGACTATGTCATATATAGGTATTGATTTGGGTACAAGTGCCATATAGATGTTTCTTATGAGTGGAGACGCCGTCATCTCGTAGGCGCCTTTATATTTCCTAGTAGCTTAATTTATGACATAATAAATCATTGATAAATTGACAAAAGTGTCATTACAGTTTTGAATTTGAGTTTGTAAATAAGGTATGATAATCTGATTTAAGGATGACAATATTAACATTAAATGCCACAAGGAGGTTCCAGCATGAAGACCTTTGATATTATTGTTATTGGAAGTGGGGCAGGTCTTATGGTTATTGAAGCTGCTCTTGCCAGCGGTATGTCATGCGCAATTATTGAAAAGTCCAAATTTGGCGGGACATGTCTTACAAAAGGCTGCATTCCGTCAAAAATGCTTGTTTACCCGGCGGATTTAGTTCGTGAGTCTGAAAGAGCAGACCGGGTCGGTATTGGTTTTAGTAAGCCTATAGTTGATTGGGACAAGATTTCAAAACGGATGTGGAATCAGATAAACTATAGCACTAAGATGGAACAAGGCTTGAAACAGGTTAAAAATTTACAAGTATATAAAGGAATAGCCGAATTTACAGGTAAAAAGACTTTGCGTATTAAGTATGACGATAATAGTTTTTCAGAGGAAATCCAAAGTGACCTTATAATTATTGCAACTGGGGCAGAATCCTTTATTCCGCCTATAAAAGATATCGAAAATACCGGCTATGTAACATCCGAAACTTTTTTTGGGGATAAGTTTCCTGAAAAACCATGGTCCAGCCTGATAATAGTGGGGGGCGGTGCCATAGGAGCGGAGTTTGCTCATATTTTCTCGGCTTTTGGTACCAGGGTAACAATTATCGAGATGAAGCCACGTATTCTAAGCGCCGAAGAAGAGGAAATAAGCAGTGTTGTTACCACTGAATTTGAAAACAATGGAATTTCAGTGTTGACTAACAACAAAGTTATTGCTTCGGGCAGAAAGGGCAATTCAAAAACATTGACTGTGGAAGATACATTGACAGGGGAAAGAAGACTTATCGAAGCTGATGAAATATTTATTGCCTCAGGTGTCCGTTCCAACACAGACACATTGAAGATTAATAATACAGATGTCCAAATCGATGAAAGAGGATGGATAATAACAAACGAATATCTGGAGACCAGCCAGAAGGGAATATATGCTATCGGTGACATAAACGGAAAATATCAGTTCAGACATAAGGCAAATTATGAAGCAGAAATCCTTATAGAAAACTTATTTTATCACGGTGAGAAAAGAAAAGCCTTGTACAATGCTGTACCATGGGCTATATTCACCTGGCCGCAAGTGGCTCATGTTGGTATGACTGAAGCAGAAGCAAAGAAGTCTGGTAAGAAGTATTGGGTTGGCAAAAACTATTATTCTCAAATTGCCGGCGGTATAGCTTTAGGCATAAACAGGGACTCCAGCGATAATGGTTTTGTCAAGATAATTGTAGGTGAGAATGACACTATACTCGGTGTGCATATAGTAGGACCTCAGGCATCAATTCTTCTGCAGCCATTTGTTTATCTGATGAATGCAAATCATAAATGTGAAAGAAAGCGAATGAATGAGGGCAATAAACTGGTATACCCACCACTTGGGAGCTTCACGCCAATAAATGATTCTATGGTTATACATCCATCCCTCAATGAGCTGACCGCCTGGGTAATTGATAATATTGACTGGGATAAATGAGGAAAAGTATTGTGAATAGCCGGCGGATGGGTTAAACATCCAGTTATTCATGGAATAAAAACTAATTTATTATTCCAAGTTCGTGCTTCCATAACAGAATGCGGAGGACAGATTGATTAAGCCTTTCAACAGAGATCACCCCATTCTTAACTGCATTAATAACAGCAGGTATCTGTTCCTCAAAATTTGTGCTGCAAATAAGGTCATTACCGGCCAGAACTGCAAGAACAGCAGCGTCGCTGTTCCCGGTATAATTTTGGATGGCCTTCATGGATAAATCGTCGGTCATGATAACACCATTAAAATTAAGATCCTGGCGCAAAACCCGATTGATTTCGGGAGATAATGATGCTGGATAATTCTCGTCCATAGAAGTAACTATATTATGCGAAACAAGAACGGCACCGGCTCCCGCATTGATTCCTGAGATAAAAGGTAAAAAGTCATTATTAACAAATGTATCAAAATCTCTGTTATCATATGCCATACCCATATGGGTATCCAGATTGTTTCCATAACCAGGAAAATGTTTCAATACGCTGCCTATACGCTGATTATTCATAGCGGTAACAACATTTTTAACATATTCTGAAGTTAAAACAGCATCCTTCCCGAAGGATCTTGGAAATATGTAATCTGTGGCAACAGTTGATATATCGCATACTGGAGCAAGATTGAGATTTATACCGAATGACTTTAAAAAAATTGCTTTTTCAATAGTATCATCAACGACGGCATCAAACCCGCCTTTCTTATATAAGTCCTGCGGAGACATAAAAGGCTCTTCTCTGAATTGCTTATGAAGACTTATGCGATTAACATTTCCCCCTTCTTCATCAACACCGATTAATAGCGGAATCTTTACAGCATCCTGATAACTCTTGATGTTAGCTATTACTTCATCGACAGATCTGGTTTCAAAATCTCTGGAAAAAAGAATATACCCTCCGATATGGTATTGTGCCGCTTTTATAGCGGCATCTTGCTGGGGACAGCGTGCAATGAACATTTGCCCGACTTTCTCTTCAATGCTCATTTTGCTCAGAAGTTCCTGACTTTGCTTCAAAGATGAAATGGGTCCGAAATCGGGATTTGAGTGTGAATCAGGAATCTGTGTCGGAATAGGGGTTATACCCGGAGTTGCAACAGGGGAGGCAGGAAGTGGTGTATTTATTACCCCACCGATTCCCATGTCAGGTCCGGGAATAATTGTAGTGGGGGCAGGGTCAGGTATATATTGATTGTTATTATTTTCTAATCTTGTGCATGATGATAAAAGCATACATATAAATACTATTAATATTAAAAGAGGATTAATTGTTTTTTTCATATTCTCCTGTCAAGCTGTTTTTGTGCTAATATTGCTAATTTTGGTTTTACTATAGCTATATATTATCAAAATTGTGCAACCATATGCAAAGTAAAAGAATAATAACATATATTAGAATATATAAAAAATATAAATACTTTTATTTCTAGACAATATAATCAAAGTATAGTAAAATATGCAATAACATACAGTAAAATTATGACATAAGGCGGTTTATTATGTCACAAATTAGGTTGGTTATTGCAGATAAAGATGCTTTATACCTGGAAAAACTAAGCGCATATCTACAAAAAAACAAAGCTTACGGGTTTTATCTGGAATTATACACAGATAAGAATAAACTTGTCGAATGGTTAAGCAGTGGTAAAAGAACGGATTTGTTGGTTATTTCAGCTTCCTTATATAATGAATTGGCAGAAAAGCCTGTGAATAAGAATATCCTGCTCTTAAGAGATTGTGCAGAAAGTCTGGCACCACAAAATATTAATAGCATTAATAAATACAGGCCGGCAGATTATATTCTGAAAGAAATATTATCATTGTGTGCCGAATATATTCCCAGAGATATCAATGATGAGAATAAAAACGGATGCATCAATTTGGTTCTTTATGCAGATGGAAGCGATGCACTAAATCCTCTGGCCCAAGGGCTTGCGTATATAAATGCTGTGAGAAAAAAGAAAGTCTATTATATGAGTCTGGATGAATTTCCAAACACCAATTCATGGCTTAATAGCAATAATACTAAGGGTTTGAGTGAGATGCTCTATTATGTCAAATCCCAAAAAGAGAATTTATCCCTTAAAGCCGAAGCATGTACTTCCTGCGATACAAAAACAGGCATTTATTTTATGAAAGGACACAATAATCCTGAGGATGTTAAAAGTCTTAATGAAGGAGAATTAACGTCTCTCCTTAAAGCAGTCCAAAGAAGTTTGCCATACGACGAAATAATAATTTCCAGAGCTTTTATTACTGACCAAATTACACTCTGGCTTCTGAATGCGGCAGGAAGAGTATTTGTATCAGCTTTAAATTATAAGTCTTCAATAGACAGGCTTAATAGAATTGTGAATCATATTAACAGGTTTGAGAATGTATATGGTCTTAAAGAAAAACTTGTTTTTTGTATAAACTCTATCAGCGATAATCAACTCCCAATAAATCTTGATAATCCGAATTTGAACATAGTAAATTTACCGTATTTAGATAATAGAAATGCAGGTCTTTTTCCACTTTCCAATGAGTACCTGACAACTCTTGAAGCCGCGGTGAACAATCCAGAGGTGTAAATCTATGGCCAACGTATACGAAATAATCAAGGAAATAAGAAAAGAAGTTGCTTCAACCACAGATTCTACCTTGGATTATAGTGCAGAGGAGTTTGACATAAGGCTTTTAGAGCAAATAGAGACTATATGCTTTACAAAAGATTTAACCAAATCCTTTAATGTTTCAGAAATCAAATACATAGTAGAAACCATATTTAATCAGATGCGGCGTCATGATGTTATCGAACCCCTAATAAAAGACAAAAGTATCACCGAAATCATGATAAATGGGCCTAAACAAGTGTTCATTGAAAAAAATGGGATAATTTCGGAAACTGATATTACTTTCGAAAATAAAGAAAGGCTGGAGGATCTTATACAAAACATGGTGGCGAGGGTTAATCGCAGTGTAAATGAAGCAGAGCCCATTGTAGATGCAAGGCTGGAAGACGGATCAAGAGTAAATATTGTACTGCCTCCTGTGGCATTAAACGGTCCATTAGTGACAATACGTAAATTCCCGGATAAGCCTATAAACATTAATGACTTAATTAGATATCAGTCTATAACCAAAGAGGCAGCTCTGTTTTTGGAAAAGCTGGTTAAAGCTAAATACAACATCTTTATTTGTGGAGGAACTGGTTCAGGTAAAACTTCATTATTGAATGCACTATCTTCGTTGATACCAAAGGATGAAAGAATAGTAACTATTGAGGATTCAGCTGAGCTTCAGCTTTTCTCCATCAAGAATATTGCCAGGCTGGAGACACGTAACGCAAACACTGAGGGCAAGGGAGAGATAAATATGAAAACACTGATTAAGACTTCTTTACGGATGAGGCCAGAGCGGATAATTGTAGGTGAAGTCCGGGGGGAAGAAGCACTGGACATGCTGCAGGCAATGAATACAGGCCATGACGGTTCAATGTCTACAGGGCATGCCAATTCAACCCAGGATATGCTTTCACGTTTAGAAACAATGGTTTTGATGGCGGCTCCTTTGCCACTTGAGGCAATAAAAAAACAAATTGCTTCTGCTATTGATATTATCATATTTCTCTCACGACTAAGAGACCACACCAGAAGAGTTATGGAAATAACCGAGGTTGCAGGATATAAAAATGGAGAAATAATACTTAACCCAATTTATGTATTTGAGGAGATAGGTCAGGATAATGACGGGATAATAGAAGGATGTTTAAGGAGAACGGAAAATCCTTTGGTGAATAATGTTAAGGCAAAGCAAAGGAGGGTTGAACTTGAATGACAGGTCTGTGCTGCCTCAATACGATGTTTACAAACTGAAACCTGAGGAACTGATAATTACATTACTTTTAGCCGTGGGTATATGCTTTCTGATAGGTCTCATTTTTTATGAAAATTTAGTTATAGCTGCTTTTTTGTCTCTGGCAGGTATCTTGTATATACCCTTCTACAAGAAAGAACAACTGCGTAAGAAAAAAGAAACTTTAACAATTCAATTTAAAGATGCCCTTTACTTTCTGTCCGTATCGTTATCGGCGGGGAAATCAATAGAAACTGCAATGTCAGATACATACAAGGCTATGCTTGGCATATACCCGGACAAGAACAGCGATATTATAAAGGAGCTTGAAATAGTTAATCACAAGATTCTTATGAATGAACCAATAGAGAAGGTTTTTTATGATTTGGCCGAAAGAAGCAAAATTGAAGATATAAAGAGTTTTGCTGATGTTATTATGATTTCCAAACGAGCCGGAGGAAATCTTATCGAAGTAATAAAAAACACCTCAGACACAATAAGAGAAAAAGTAGAAATTCAGAATGAAATTGAGAATCTTATCAGCGGAAAGAAGTTTGAGCAAAAGGTTATGAGTATTGTACCCTTTGGTCTGGTGCTTTTTCTTAAAAGCTCAGGCTCAGATTATTTGGAACCGCTTATGGCTACTCCCTTTGGACGCATAATCATGACAATTGCATTAATAATGATTTTATCAGGACAATTGATAGGACATAAGATTATGAATATCGAGGTGTGATTGATGATAATTATCAGCGGCGTCGTATTGGTGATTACCATACTTATATACTGTGTTTTTCAGGGTCTTTCATATAAGAAATATATTGATTTTTTTGCACCTCTGGATGACAAGTCTTACTCCTATAAAAAATTTCTTCCCGGTTGCCTGGGCATAGTTGAAATGTTTCAGCTTTCAGGTGCTGGAAGATACCAGACAAAACTTAATCAGAAACTTGTAATGCTTTATGGAAGCCGGAATTTATCATATTACGCGAAGGTTCACTGGTCGGTTAAAATATTTTATTTATTCCTGGGTGTAATTTTAGGAGCTCTTTTCTGTATTCTCGATGCATCAAATTATTCAATGTTGCTTGCTATTCCTTTTTCAGGCATGGCCCTATTTTTTCTTGTTGACAATAATCTGGACAATCAATATAAAAAACGTAGATTTCAACTTGAAAGAGACTTCCCCAATTTTATCAGCAAGCTGATTTTACTGGTCAATGCAGGTCTGAATGTAAGACAGGCCATAGAACGGATTGTGGCTGACAGTAACAAAGAAGAGCCTCTTTACAAGGAACTGCAGTGCGTAATATCTGACATTAAGGCGGGGGTGCTTGAATATGAAGCCTATATGGATTTTTCAGAGCGATGCAAAATTAAGCAGATAACTAACTTTGTAAGCATCATTCAACAAAACATGAAGCTGGGTGGAAGTCAAATGCTTTTTGAACTAAAAAGAATGGGAACAGAGTGCTGGGAAATGAGAAAAAATGTAGCGAAACAGCTGGGAGAAAAAGCATCTTCAAAGTTAATGTTACCCCTTTCCATTATGTTTCTGGCTATTGTTCTTATTTGTGTAGCACCGGTAATTCTAGAGTTGAGGAGTACTTTTTAATGAAGACTTTTATGAAGTCGCCAATAAGCGGCCATTCAACATTGGAATATGCTTTATTAATGCCCATAATTTTTATTTGCATATTTATATGTATTATTGTTTTTTTAATTCTATATCAAAAGGCAATTGTTCAAAATATTGCTGAGGAAGCAGCCCAAAGCCTTTCCCGGCAATGGGGATATAATCCTCTGCCTGTAGAAGAGATTAACTCAGGTGTGTACAAAAGGCAAACCTATGAGAGCAGAGAAACTTATTGGAATTTAAAGCTCTTTTTCAGCAGGAGAAAGAAGAACGATGCCAAAGAGTATATAGAAAACAGAATTAAGGATGTTGGATTCTTAAAACCTTATAGTCCTGATACTTCTGCTGACGGAAATAAACCTGATACAACGATAGATGTAAATATTATACCGGGATTACCTGCGGTTTTGAATGTCGAGATAAAAGTAGCTTATCAGATGCCTGTAAAGAATCTTATGAGGCTGATTGGCATTGGAGATTGCCTGGTTATAGAAGGATATGCAAGGTCACTGATATATGACCCTAAAGACATGATTAACACAACAGATTATGTTTATCAATCAATTAGAGCAACAGACTTATATGAAAATTTCATGAAAAAGATCGAGCCCTTAAAAAAGCAACTGGACAAGATTGTAAAGGAATAGGAAGATTAAAATGCTCTTTAAACCAAGAGGAAGCATAACTGTTTTTTTATGTATAGTTCTTGCGGTGTTGATTCCGCTTTCTTGCGTATTAGTAGACATAACACGCTATTCATTGGCAAAAAAGCAGGCAAAGACCGCACTCAAAACATGCGCCGAATCTGTACTGGCAGCGTATGACAGACAACTAAAGGAACAGTACGGACTTTTTGCAATATATCCGAGAGATATTGAAAACATGGAAAAAGAGATATATGAGCTCCTTTCAAGCAATCTTAATACAGAATCTGCTGTAGATGGATTTTCTGACCTGTATGAGTTCAAAGTTCTGAATATAGACGCCATTCCTTTCTATAATTATAGTGAACCTTTTGTTCTTCAACAGCAGGTTGCCGAGTTTATGAAGTATCGCGCCCCGGTACAGGTTGTCCAGGAATTCTATGAAAAAATCAAAGTTATGATGGGGCTTATTAAGGAAGGAGATATGATCGAACAGAAGATGACCCTTGATAAGCTCATGAATGATATCAGAAGCGATCTTGTTAACATATATTGCATGGTTAATAATGAACTGATTAAGTTTAATTATATTGTAGACGACTCAGGCAATACATTGAAAGACAGAACAATTTCTAATATAACAGAGTATTTTCAAATCGCTAAAGAATATATAAAAATCGCAAATGAACCCGTTGCATCCATAAAAGAAGCCAGAGAAGGTTATTCGGCAATATATGATGACTACATAAAAGCAAAAGAGAAATGTGATAGTTTGGAGCGTAGGCTTGCGGAATTGTACGTAAAATTAGAGAGCAAAAGAAATGAGTTAGCCGCTTTAACCGCAATAGATTCTGAAAAAGAAGGCGAAGATTCTGCTTCAAATGACAATAAAAGAATTGAACAGCTGCAGACTGATATTACCGGGCTGGAAGAGGAGTATAACTCAATCGGCGAATCGTATACTGAAGCCTATACGATATATGAACCTTTGGAAAAAGAAATAACAGGCTACAAGAAAACAATTGATGAGGGTCTGGATGATTCTGCCGCAAATCTTGTTCAGGCCAGAATCTGCAATGACACGGCTGCAAGTGAATTGAGCATCTTATTGGGACATGTATCGAATCATTTAACGTACACTGCCGATGCTATTGAAATAATGGATGCCTTGATTCCTAAATTGTCTGAACTGGAAAAAGAGTCCGAATCGTTAAAAAAAGATGCTGATGAATATGAAGGCAGTGTATCAGACAAAGTAAAGGGAAGTCTTGAAGTACAATTGAAATCAATAAGTGTGGACTACTTTACCGAGGTAAGGGACAGACTGGCTTCAAACCTTCAAAAACTGGAAACCTGGTACAAATATATAAATGACTATTATTTAGTTTTATGTAATGTATCCGATGAGATGGAAAACCTCGCCAATATAGCCGGTGAGATAAAGGAAAATCCTCAGGACATGAACAGGGAATATAACGGATATAACAGTTTTAGCAATATTACATCGGGTTTTACGGTCATGAAAGGGAATATTTCTGATATTAAAGCTATTGATCAAATGGGCGACTTGTATAAAATACCTGTCTACAATCTTGAGCCAACAGCAAACTCTGTTGAAATAAAGGCCTTTAATAAATGGTTTAACGCAAGGTATCTGGGCAAAGAGGCCGAAGATGAAGAAACGGATGACGAAGAAGCAATGAAGGAAGTCAGACAAGGAATAAGTGAATTTGCAATTGAGGCAGCAGCCCAGGAAGATAATTCAGATCTTTTTGACGGAATCGACGGAAATCTTGATAATATCGGCGAAAGATATTTTAAACTTCCTTCAGTAAAAGGGGCCACCAGTTCAGATGAAGCATTAATCCAAATCGGCAGAGCAATAACTGAGTCCGCCCAAAATAATATGATAAATGAAAATCCCTTTGAACAGCCTGTTCAGGGTTTGGATACCGTAAACGAAAAAGAGAAGAATTTCTTTGACTATGAAGCAGAAAAAGTAAAAAAACTGCTTGAAATAATAAAAAAGGCGGTAGCCAGCAGCGCTGAGAGCCTTATCGAAAGTCTTTATATGAATGAATATATTGTTTCGGCCTTCAAATGTGTTACAGCCGTTGATGGAATAGAGCATGATATCGGCTGGGGAAGGCCTCTTGACAAAACACTCCTGAAGCAGGCAGAGGTGGAATACATACTTTTCGGAAAGAAATCAGAAAAAGAAAATATAGAATGTGTAAAACGAAGTATTTTTGCAATTCGGCTGTTATTTAATTTGCTTCATGTCTATACCGATCCGGATAAAGTTGCTACAGCATTATCATTGGCTACAGTAATAGCAGGCTGGACAATTTTTGGCATTCCTGTTGTTCAGAATTTTATACTTATTGCCTGGGCAGGGATGGAATCCTATGTTGATACTGATTTTCTTCTTAAAGGCAAATCGGTACCGCTTATAAAAACCTCTTCCTCCTGGTATCTTGGTGCCGAAAACGCTATAAGCAAGTTAAAAGAAATACTGACTAAAGATATTAAAAATTTTGTTACCGAAAAAATTGAGGGTACGGTGGGGCAGGCTTCTGAGGCAGTACAGGAAACTATCACCGGCATTATAAACGGCAAAATTGATCAGGTGTTTTCCCCCTTTGAAAAGGGTTTGGGTGATTTAACAGGTGAGGCCGGAGAAAGTGTTGACACTGAAATGAAGGACCTGATTAAACGCACAGTAAATGAGTATGTAAAAAACATCAGCTTTGATGATCTTGAAAGTTTTACAGCCAACCTTGAAACAGCAGTCAGAAATCTTGTATCCAGCGTTTATGATTCTATTAAAGCTTATGCTCCGGAAAAACTGATGCAGTTTAAAAATGAACTGAAAGAAGAAATCAGGAAATTCATATTTGAGTCAGAGCAATATAAAAACCTGGAAGATAAACTTGTAAAGCTGGGAACGGATTTGTTGGATAAGGGTATTAATGCTGCGGAGGAACAGATTGACAAAGTTCTGGGCGCTTCCGGGAAAAGCGGCAGAAACAATATCACAGGAAGATTAATAATGATGGATTACGCAGATTATCTGAGGCTCATGTTATTGGCCGTTCCTGCAGAAACAAAAGCATTGAGAACCGCTGACCTCATACAGTTAAACATGCAGGAGGCGGCGAAAAACTATGATATTTCTATAGATGGGTATAATACATTCATTTTTATAAAAGCTGAACTGGATTTTAACCCTTGGTTTATACCGGAATGGCTTTTTAGAAATGGTGATTCGGGGATGATTTCAGTTGAGTGGAGTCAGGGATATTAAGGTAAAAGTGAAAAACTTAAAAGGTGGTTCTACAATTGAAGCAGCAATTGTCTTGCCTTTCTTTTTGATGGTTATTTTTTCCTTTGCCTATATTATACGAATATTTTTTGTTTATAACACAATACAGGAATCACTGTCAGAAGTGGGACGAAGGTATGGGAACATGAGTTATTTTTATCATGTTACCGGGCTAAAAAGTTATTCAGATTCATTGAATACAGCGGCAGACCAGGCTGAAAACACACTTTCAGATCAGGGAAAAGTTTTGGTGAATGCTTTCAATGCTTTTAATGAAGTGGTTTCCGGCGGTAGCGAACAAGCAGGTCCAATGGATAATATTATGACAGTTTTAGAAGGAACAGATGATTTTAGCAACGCATATTCAGATGCAGGTAATCTGATTCAAACAGTAGTAGCTGATCCAAAAGCTGAGCTTAATCTAATGGTTACCGTATTTGCAAGAAAGCTGAATTATGAGGTTACCAATGAACTGGTGAGCCTTATGGCCAGGGGAAGCCTGGCAAAAGAACTGGGCAAAAGGGTCGGGACCGATAAAGATCCTGCGTTAGCTTTAGGTATAGAAGGTGGTTTAAGCGGGTTTGATTTCACACATACAAGTATTTTTGGAGATTCCGAGTCTATGGAATTTGTTGTGAGTTATAATGTCAAAGCTCCGGTAGTGTTTGCCTTTGTGCCCGATATCAGGCTTTCCAACAGAGTAAAGGTTATAGCCTGGACAGGTGGGAGGGGAGAATCTTTCTTAAATGAAGAAAAAAGAGAGGATAAAGAAGACTTAAGTCTCTGGACAAAGATGGACAATGACAAAAGATATTGGGACAGGGGGCTTGAAATTGAAAAATGTGAAATTGAAAAACTTAATGCTACAGCCACTCCCCAAAAATATCCCGTTATTGATGCTTACATATATAATGAGTCCCAGGCAACGGTAGAGTATTATGATATTTTTAGCCTTAATCCCTTCATGAAGACCTACAGTGAAAAACCTTCAGCCATAAAAAGTGAGATAAAGAAGCATGGCAAAAGGCTCCTGGAATTTAGCACTCCTGATTTTCTGGAAGGTGCAGAGATAAAAAAGGTAAAACGTGTTGTAATAATGGTAATTCCCGAAAATTCAGGCCATTTTGCAGTTGAACAATATGAAAAAGCAAAGAAAGAATTAGAAAAATATCAGGTAGAGGTAAGGCTGGTAAAAGGCTATGGTATTTATGAAGTTGATACTCACGATGAGAACCTGCAATCAGCCTCATAAAGAATAAGGGAGAGTTTGAGATGGATAAAAAAGGTCAAAGCTATAAAATAAGTTATAAGAATTCTGCCGGCAAAAATATTCTGGAGTTTACCTTCATGAACGAAGAAGAGCTGATGAACTATCAATTAGGGATGCTGGCCAATAACAGTATTAAAGGGCTCTTAAAATGTGAGGTGGTGCGGATAAACGGAGAAATACGTCTGCAATTTGATATAACTTCACTGGTCCCTGTGAAAAAATTGTTTGAAAGACGAAGATTCAGCAGAAAGGACTTCTTTTGGTTGCTCAGGCAGAATACTGATTTAATGGGTAGAATGGAGCAATACCTTTTAGACATTGAAAGAATTGTCTTTGACGGTACATACATTTTTGCAGATCCTCAAAATCTTGAGCTGGGTTTTATTTATCTTCCAACCAAGGATAGAACTCAAGGGGTAAATGCTCTAAAAGATTTTCTTTTAGATGTCATAATAAATGATATCCGATTTAACGACGAACCTTCCGATAACTTTATCCAAAGACTCATTGAGATACTCAAAGACCCGGAATTTGACACATCTTCATTAAAGAAATATTTGAATGAAATGAATAAAAATCTGGTCCCCATGCAAAATACAAGAATTGAAGGTTATTTACCTGTAAAGGAAGCTAATACACAGATATCTCTGCAGCAAAAGGATACACTAAAGGTTAATGAGGCTGTTAAGATAAAAAAACTATGTTATCCTTCCAAATCATATTTTGTTCTTTACTCGGTTATAGCTACACTGGTTTTGTTTTGTGTTGTTTTAATATTAACGGGTATTTTGTCCCCCGAAAATCCGGATTCACTTCTCTCATTGTTTGGATTATTATTAATTGGGGGCGCTGTGACTTATCTTGTTTATTCAAAACTATTTACTCCCGATAAAAAAGTTGAGAGGGTTATTGAGAAACAGCCTGACAGAACAGGCTTGTATACCGGCATGGAGTATGTCAATAAGGCATTTTCCATACCAATAAAACAACATGCGGGTGCATTCGATGAATCAATAGCACAAAAAGAAGCAGCACCGACTGTTATAAGCGATTCAATCCCGGAAGGTTCCCGGCAAGGATTGCCTAAAGGAGAAAACAGAACGAGTGAAACAAGACCATCTTATGGTTATTTAAAAACTATGCAGACCCAAGACAAAACGATAATTTTAAATGCAGATAATCTGAAACTTCCATATTTGAAAAGAATGCATGGCAATAGTTTTGAAATTATTATACTAAAACATTTTCCTTTTATGATTGGAAGGCTTGAAGGCCAGGTTGACTATTGTGTCAAGAACCCCGCTGTAGGCAAACTCCACGCTGAAATCATAAAAACTGGCGAAGGCTATTATATAAGCGACATGAATTCCAGAAACGGTACTATGATTAACGGTGAGCGGATTGACCCAACAACAGAAACAATCATAAAAAGTGGTGATTGTATAACACTTGCAAATGAAGAATTTATATTTTGTTGCAGTAATACAGATTAACAATATCTAAAGATGAGATAGAGAAAAACGATAAGGTGGACAAACACCGCAGTTGTTTGAGAAGGCAAGGCAGGGTATAAATTGTTTGGAGGGATGTATTTTGAAAAGCATAGGATTGGGAATTTTAGTTTTGCTTATTGTTTCAATTCTTTTATCAGGGTGCGGCTCAATAGGTCTAACGGACCGCGAAACGGCTCCCCAACAGGCGCAAACGACAGAACAGCAAACACAAGCGCAGGAAGGCAAGGTACAAGACAATAAGGACCAGCATGATTCCTCCGCACTCACAGGAGTTTTTATTGGGTATGCGGACACAAATTCTGTTGAAATAATAGTTGGAAAGGACGCCCGGATGTTTTCATTAAATGATCAAATCAAGAGCGATATCGAAAAACTGGATATCAATGCAAACGATAAAGTAAGGTTTGAGATAAAGGAAATGGGCCAAGGAAACCCTGTGATAACTTCAATCCGGAAAGTCGATTAACACTGTAAACGGTTTGAGATGCCGAGATTTTCGGCCCGGTGAGGTGTGAATATGAAGACCATAAAAATAATCGGAAGGCGCAGGATGTGGGCGTGGTTTATCCTTTTATCCATACTAATATGCTTTCTAGTTGCGATGTTTTCCGGCAGTCTGCAAATTAAGCGCAACATCGGTACTAATGCACCGCTTGACAAATTTAAGGCACATATGGATGAACGCATTCCCAACTTGATGAAGCTGTATGGAATTCCGAGCTGCAACATCGCACTTGTGCAGGATAAAGAAGTCGTATGGACTGAGGCTTATGGGTATGCGGATGTGGCAAGTGGCAGAGTGTTGACGGTCGACACTCCCATGAGTGTTCAATCCATTACAAAATCTGTAACAGCTTGGGGGGTTATGAGGCTTATAGAGAAGGGGCTAATCGACTTGGATGCTCCGGTGTCGGAGTATCTAACAAGCTGGCATTTTCCGTTGACTGACTATCCGACAGATAAAATTACGGTACGGCAGCTTTTAAGTCATACGGCGGGGATGCCATTGGGGGATTTCACCAAAATCTATTCTCCCGGTGAGGCGATGCCCTCTAACCGGGATGTGATGACCGGGGAAGCGGTGCTGATGCGCGAACCGGGGACGGGGTTTTCGTACTCTAACACAGGCTATAATATATTGGAAATATTAATCGAGGATGTCACGGGACGAAGTTTTTCAGAATATATACGCATGGAAGTTTTGCTCCCGCTGGGTATGGAGAGCTCCTTCTTTGACATAGACACGGCAACGAATCCTTATCCACCCACGGGGTATAATCTTAGAGGGGAACCAGTGCCGGTCTATCTCTATCCCTCAAAGGCTTCAGGAGGACTGTTTGCCACAGCTCACGATATTGCTCGCTTTGCGGCAGCGGGGATGCAGGAAAACCCTGTGTTAAGTGGTGAAAGTATCAAGCAGCTGTATGCTCCTCAAAGCCGTAAAATCGGTATTTACGGTTTAGTATTTGATGCGTATGGATTTGGTCACTATATCGAAAAGCTGCCAAACGGTATGCTCTCAGTCTCTCACGGTGGCCAGGGTAATGGCATTATGACGCATTGGCAGGCTGCGCCTGAGACAGGCGACGCCATAGTGCTTCTCACAAACAGCCAACGAAGCTGGCCGTTTATTGGCTGTGTTTTAAGTGACTGGGCGCAGTGGCGGGGGCTTCCTTCTGTCGGCATGGAAAGGATTATCTGGGGGCATTATGGACTCTGTGTCGTAATCGGTATGTTGGTCTCGGCAAGCCTGCTGGTGATATTGAGGCTGATCTCGGCCTTTTATCAACAAAAGCGAACGAGGTTCAGACTGGTTCGAGTTGGTGCAGCATCTATTCTTATCGGAATTCTAATCTGGTGCGCTTGCCAGAAATACTTATTTATAACTTCGGTTTTTCCAATTCTGTCTGTATGGCTTGGGGGTACGACATTTGCGTTCTCTCTAGTACTGCTGTTGTCTGCGGTGTTACCCGAATGGCCAGGAAAGAAATATTGACTCTAATGATGAATCTGATAGACGGACTGAAAGACCACTACATACCAGGAGTGATGACTGAAAAATACTGACTGAGTATTTTGCCAGGAAGTATGCCTCCGAAAAGGATTGACATATAAAATAGCCTTGAATCAAGGCATCCTCAAGATCTATGATAATGCGATAAAGCACGGGATTATTATAAGTTTGGAATAAGCATAAATAAGCCCATAGGGAATACTGCAGAAAATAACATAAATGTTAGTGTAAAATAATTGTTGGTTTTTTATCAAATAGAAATAGAGGTTGACCTTCTATGATAAAATTTTTGTTAACGATACAAAAAACAATAAGAAAGAAGGAACCTCTATGAATACTAGATTATCACGGATTATTGAAAATTTCACTAACAAAGTTATGGGAAGATTTTCTCAGGATAATATTTTATCTGTTGAAGAGATTGAAGATTCGCTCTGGAATGATTCTTCTGATTTTGTAAGAGAAAGCATTGCAGCGTATGCTGAGATGATAGATCAGCTGATTTTGGAGCAGAAACAAGAGCGGAAGAAAGCGAGAATAACTGTTCATAAACGAAATGTGTCTCGAGAATACTTGAGCAAATTTGGACAGGTTGAGTTTGCAAGGACATATTACAAGACGGAATCTGGGTATGGATACTTAGCGGACAAGGTGGTTGGTTTAGAATCCTATGATAGAATAAGCAAAAATGTCTGTGCGGAGCTTGTGGATAGGGCTGCACTTATGTCATACCAAAGAAGCACTGAAGAAACAACAAAAGGGAAAGTTACAAAACAGACAGTAATGAACCAAATACGGAAAACTAAAGGGCTAGAGCTCATTCCAAAAGGTAAGGTAAAGAAGGCGAGATTTCTTTATGTGGTGGCAGATGAGGATCATGTTCCATTGCAGAATGGTAAGAATGTAATTGTTCCCCTGATTACAGTACATGAGGGAATAGAAAATGTGAGCAAGAACAGAAACAGGTGTGTTAACGCTAAGCATTTTTCTGATTACGGTAAACCGGCAAAGGTTTTGTGGGAAGAGGTTGGAGCATGGTTAGCGGAAGAATATGATGTTGATTCTATTGAACGAATATATCTCCATGGAGACGGGGCCGGATGGATAAGGACAGGACTAGAATTCTTTCCACGAAGCAGATTTGTTCTAGATAAATACCACATAGAGAAAAGCATTAAAACGGTAACTGGTGGCACAATGCGAGGGTATTCATTTAGGATTAGAAGGGCACTTCAAAACTACGATTTGAACAAATTTAAGGATATTGTAGATGAAATGCTGATGGAGGTTGAAAGTAGTAGCCAAGGGCAAAAGATACTCCGNTTCAAGAAATACATCATGAATAACTGGGATGGGATAGCAATACGTAAAAACGACTCTAAATGTGGGGGTAGCTGTACGGAAGCACAAGTAAGCCACGTCCTGGCCGAAAGATTGAGTAGAGGCCCAAANGGGTGGTCAGAAGTAGGCTTGAAATACATGAGCAAGCTGCGAGTTTTTAAGGTTAACGGTGAACGCATAAAAGCAGAAAATATCAAAAAGAGAAACGAAAAAGTTGAACTATGTGAAATGGAAAAGCGAGTAGTAAAAATGGTTAAGGAAGTCTTTGCTGAAGCTAAAAATTACTCAATATTTGAAAAAGAGGATTTTAAAATCAGTAAGATGACCCCTATAACGAGAATGTTCAAAGGAATTAGCCATACAGGTTATGCCTTTTAAAAGATAAAGCATGTTGGTCAACCTAAAAACCAACAACAATTTGACACCGTC
>JGI24709J26583_10001699_pt1 | contig 18583 bp, 16 predicted proteins | sample BioPla2DNA1_FD_26583 | JGI IMG/M metagenome (IMG submission 26583) | reverse complement strand
ACTTTAACTACCATTTGTCTCATAGCAGTTTTATTTAAAGATGTATTTAAAACAGTAAAAATACTATCTTCATATTGAAAAGTTGTTCCTGTTTTTAAATCATTAACTAAAATCATATATTATTCCTTCTTTCTTTACACACTAAAAACATTTCTACAGCATTTAATACACATATTATTATAGCAAGCATTTACTTTTAAATAAACACTTAAGGCCATTTTATTTAGTAAAATAATTAAAAATCTTCTTTACTTATATATACTTTTTTTTATTTTATGTTATATTTTGATTTCTAAAGAAGATTATCTAGAGTCATCTATTTAGTCATTAACTATTTTAATATGCAGTTCTTGTAACTGTTTTTCATCAACAGGTGTTGGAGCATCACTCATCGGACATTTTGCATTAGCATTTTTAGGAAAAGCAATGACATCTCTTAAAGATTCAGAACCAGTTAAGATCATTGCTACTCTATCTAAACCTAAAGCTAATCCACCATGAGGAGGAGTTCCATATTTTAAAGCATCAATAAAAAAGCCAAATCTAGTTTCAATCTCTTCTTTAGTTAAACTTAATAATTCAAACATCTTTTGTTGCATATCACAATCATAGATTCTTAAACTTCCACCACCAAGCTCATAGCCATTTAATACTACATCATAGGTATAACTTCTTACTTTAGTAGGATCAGTATCTAACAAAGGTACATCTTCATCATATGGTCTAGTAAACGGATGGTGAACTGAGTAATATCTACCATCTTCTTCAGAGTATTCAACAAGTGGGAAATCAACAACCCATAAAAAGTCATAAGTGTCTTTGTCGTACAATTCTAAAGTTTTTCCAAAATGATTTCTTAAAGCTCCCAATGATGAACAAGTTTTTTCCCATATGTCAGATACAATTAATGCTAGTTGGTTTTCTTTTAAGTTTAAAACCTTGATTAAGTTTTCTTTTTCTTCTTCACTAAAGAATTTTACGGCACTACCTTCTAATTCTTTATTTAAGTATTTAATAGTTACTAAACCTTTTGCTCCATTTTTCTTCGCTAGTTCAGTAAGTTTATCAATATCTTTTCTTGAATAATTATCAGCATTGTCTACTACAAGTGCTTTAATAGAACCTTTAACTGATAAACCAGTTTCAAATGCTCTAAATTCAGAACTTTTAAATACTTCAGTTAAATCAACTAGTTCTAAAGCAAATCTAGTATCTGGTTTATCCGATCCATACTTGTTCATAGCCTCAACATACTTTAACCTTCTAAATGGTAATTTTATGTCAATCCCTTTTACATCTTTCATTACTTTAGCTAACATGCCTTCAGTAATTGTTAATATATCATCTTGTGACATAAAACTAGTTTCAATATCTAGTTGCGTAAAGTCTAATTGTCTATCTGCTCTTAAATCTTCGTCTCTAAAACATCTAGCAATCTGATAATATCTTTCAAAACCAGCAATCATTAATAATTGTTTAAATTGTTGTGGTGATTGTGGTAAAGCATAAAAAGAACCAGGATGTACTCTACTAGGAACTAAATAATCTCTAGCTCCTTCAGGAGTAGACTTAGCTAAAATTGGAGTTTCTACTTCAATAAAACCATTATCATCTAGGTATTCATGCATTGCTTTAACAATTTTAGCTCTAGTAAATAATTTTTGTTGTAAGACAGGTCTTCTTAAGTCTAAATAACGATACTTTAATCTTGTTTCCTCTAAAGCATCAGTTTCATCTGCAATTATAAAAGGAGTTTGATTAGCGCTGTTGATAATTTCTAGTTCTTGAGCTTTAACCTCAATGTCTCCTGTATCCATATTTGGGTTTTTGCTCTGTCTTTCTAAAACAGTTCCAGTAACCTGTAAAATAAATTCATTTCTTACATTTTTTACTGCTTCAGTTAAAGTCTCATCAAATAGGATTTGGGTAATCCCTGTCCTATCTCTTAAATCTATAAATACTAAACTACCTAAATTTCTTCTTTTGGCAACCCAGCCAATTAACGTTACTGTTTTACCAACATCGCTAATTCTTAATTGTCCATTAACATGTGTTCTTTGCATAAATTTCCCCTTTTTAAATAATATTTTTAATTTTTTCTACTATCTTTTCATACTCAACATTTTCTTGAGTTTTATTGGTAGTATCTTTTATTTGAACAACATTATCTTGGTATTCATTTTCACCAACAATAATTATCGCTTTTGCTTTATATCTGTCTGCTGATTTAAATTGAGCTTTTAAACTTCTCTTTTGATAATCCATTTCAGTTTTGATTCCATTATTTCTTAATAATTCTGTAATTTTGCTGCTATAAGTATTTACATCACCTAAAGAAATTACATAAACATCAATTTTCTCTTCTTCAATAGTTATTCCCTTTTTTTCTTTAGCTAAATCAAGCAGTCTTTCCATTCCTAGTCCAAAACCTACTCCAGCTAGTGATTCACCACCAAAACTTTCAACTAAACCATCATATTGGCCACCACCAAAGACAGTTGATTGCTGTCCACTATCATCTTTAGGAACAGCTTCATAAACAGTATTTGTATAATAATCTAGACCTCTAACTAATCTATCCTCAATTTGATAAGGAATATTTAAATCTTCTAGTCCTTTAATGACTGTATCAAAATATTGCTTACTTTCTTTATTTAAATAATCACGACATTTTGGAGCTTGTTCAAAAGAAAAATGTCCTTTATCTACTTTACAATCTAAAATTCTCAATGGATTTTGTTGGTACCTTCTTTTACAATCGGCACATAAATCATTTAAGTGTGGTTTGAAGTGTTGTTTTAAAGCTTCACGATAATTGTTTCTTGATTCATTATCTCCTAATGTGTTAATTAAAATTACTAAATCATTAATTCCCATTTCTTTAACAATGGCATATCCTAAAGCAATTGTTTCAACATCTAGTAGAGGCGATTTAGCCCCAATAGCTTCAATACCTAATTGATTAAATTGACGATATCTTCCTTTTTGAGGGCGATCATATCTAAACATTGGACCCATATAAAACAATTTTACTGGCATATCTGGCTGGCCATACATTTTATGTTCCACAAAAGCTCTAATTATCCCTTTGGTTCCTTCAGGTCTTAAAGTTAAGTCACGATTGCCACCATCTTTAAAGGTATACATTTCTTTATTCACCATATCAGAAGAATCATTTTCACCTAAAAATACTTCTGTATGTTCAAAAATTGGTGTTCTTATTTCCTTATATCCATATAAATTACATTGTTTGCGAATTATTTCTTCCATTTTTTTCCAATAAGAAATATCTTCACCATAAATATCTTGAGTTCCTCTTGGAGCTTGAAATTTATTTTCTGCCATCAATAATTCCTCCTTAAATAAAAAACGCCCTTCGATAAGGACGCTAAACTTTGCGTGGTGCCACCTTAATTGCTTCTCGATGGGTTAACGCCCCTAACGTTTCTTTCTACTTCTTATTCAAAAGAAATTCTCCAAAGTGTCTAATCTATAGGCCTTATTAGAAACTTTCACCAAATGCTTCCTCTCTGAAAATTCAACCTACAGACTTTCTTTATCTTCAAATATGTAACTATTTTATCACATTAAAAATAGTTATTCAATTTAATAATAAAAATAAAGATTTATTAAATAATTAAATCTTTATCTTATTATTCTTGTAACATTTACTACAGAATTAATTTTCTTTAAATTAGCCATCACATTTGTCAATTGATCCAAATTTTTTACTTTTATTTTTATATCAATATAAACATTTATCCTATCTGGTAAAACTTCGGAGTTAATGCCATTTAAGCTAATCTTAAATTGGGAAATCAGAGTTATTATATCACTTATTAAATAATTTCTATCAGTAGCATCAATTCTAAGCCAACTATCATATTGATAATCACCATCACTGTCCCATTTTACTTCAATTAAACGATTTTTTTCATTAGCAATATTAGGACATTCTGTTCGATGGACCTTAATACCCTGACCTCTGGTAATAAAACCTACAATTTCATCACCATTTACTGGCATACAGCAACCAGCTATATTAACCATCATTGAATCTATGCCTTCAACAACAACCCCTGCAGCCGAAATAGTACGAGGTTTATTTTGCATTCTTTGTTGGAATAACTTTGTTAATGCTTCATTATCAAGATTTTGTCCTTTAGTGTTAGATAGTTTGTCAACAGCCTGCTGTAGTGAAATTGATTTATTACCTACTGCATACATAAACTCATTATAGTTGTTACTTGAAAACTCTTTGTAAATAGACTCTAATTTATTTTTATCAAAATATATTTTTTCATCAAGATTTCTTTTTTTTAGTTCTTCAGCAAATAACTTTTCACCTTTTTCAATTGTTTCAACCCTAAGTTCATTTTCTTTTTTCATTAAATAAGATTTAATTTTATTTCTAGCTGTTGCTGATTTTACTATCTTTAACCAGTCCTCTGATGGTCCAGTATTTTTATTGGTTCTAATATTTACCACATCACCGGTATTTAAAACTGTATTTAAAGGCACGTGAGCTCCATTTACTATTGCACCCACAGCAGTATGTCCTATTTCAGTATGAACACGGTAAGCAAAATCTAAAGGTGTAGAACCATTTGGTAGTTCAATTACTCTTCCTTTCGGTGTCATTGCATAAACATTAGCTTCAAAAATATCTTTTTGAATCTTATCTACCAAATCAGTTGGATGATCCTGTTCTAAATCATCTAATAAACCAATCATGTCATGGAACCAACTAAGTTTGTTTTCAATTTCTTTTTGTTCGGCTTTACTGTTATATTTACCTTCTTTGTATGCCCAGTGAGCTGCAACTCCCATTTCAGCAATATCATTCATTTTTTCAGTTCTAATTTGAACTTCAAAAAGATGACCATTATTATCTAAAATTGAAGTGTGTAATGATTGATACATATTTGGTTTTGGAACGGCAATATAGTCCTTTAATCTATTAGGGACTGGTCGATACTTATTGTGGATATGTCCTAATATTTCATAACAGTTCAACTCTGTTTGGGTTATGACTCTAATGGCATATAAATCATAAATTTCTTCAAAACTCCTATTTTTTCGTTCCATTTTTCTATAAATTGAATAAATATGTTTACTTCGGCCAAAGATTCTATATACCAGTTTTTTATCAGATAATAATTTATCAATATCAACTATCATCTGTTTAATAACTTCTTCTCGTTCACTTTTTTTAGCTTCCAGCAGATTAGCTATCTCATGATATTTTTCATAATCAGTATACATAAATGCTAAATCTTCTAACTCATTTTTCATTTCCGCTAAACCTAGACGATGAGCAATTGGAGCATAAACATTCAAAGTCTCAGAAGCTATTTTCTTTTGTTTTTCTTCAGTATGATACATTAAAGTTCTCATATTGTGCAGTCTATCTGATAATTTAATGATAATTACACGCACATCTTTTGCCATAGCAATGAAAATTTTACGATGATTAGCTGCTAAATACTCTTTTTCATCTTGAAACTTTAAAGAACCAATTTTAGAAACACCCTCGACAAGTTTAGCAACTTCTTCATCAAATTCTTTTTTTATCTCATCATAGCTAACACCGCAGTCTTCCATTGTATCATGTAATAGACCACCACAAATAGTTTGTGGTCCAGCTTGTAAATTAGCAAGAATATAAGCAACATTTAAGGCATGATTAAAATAAGGCTCGCCACTTTTTCTAAACTGATTTTTATGTTTATCGCTAGCAAAGTCATAAGCCTTTTCAATCATTTTTAAAGAATTTTGCTCATTAATATAAGTTTTAACCTTTTCAAACAACAATTCTTTGGTTACTTCAACCTTTGTACTCATACCTTTTCACCTTTTACTATTATTTTATTTTATCATAAACGTTTAAATATAAAAAGAAAAGACAGTTTTCACTGTCTGAATTATTTTATTCTCCTTCATATTCTAATATTGAATAAACATCATAACCTGCTAATTCTTCTCTTCCTTTCAAATCAACAAGTTCTATTAAAAAGGCATTACCCACAACGATTCCACCTAATTGTTCTACTAGCTGATTAGCAGCTTTAATTGTACCACCAGTGGCTAATAAATCGTCGATAACCAAAACCTTTTGACCAGGTTTAATTGCATCTTTATGAATCTCTAAAGTGCTTGTACCATATTCTAACTCATATTCAACAGAGATAACTTCTCTTGGTAGTTTGTTTGGTTTTCTAGCTGGAACAAAGCCAATATTTAGTTCATATGCGACTGGGCAACCAAAAATAAAACCTCTTGATTCTGGACCTAAAATTACTTCAGCACCAACTTTTTTGGCATATTGTGCTAATAATCTAATTACTTCTTTAAATGCTTTACCATCTTGAACTGCTGGTGTAACATCTCTAAATAAAATACCTTTAATCGGATAATCAGGAATGCTTGCAATATAATCATATAAATTCATTTTCAAATCTCCTTTTTAAAAACATATCAATTATAACAAATTTTATTAAATAATAATATCTGTATATTTTTCTTTTAAATTCTATTCAATAATCTCTTTAATCAAGATTTGATAATATACTTTACCTCTAAAAATATTCTCTTGAAGATAACCATAAACTTCAATTTTTTCTTGATTTTTATAATTTTCATATCCTTTATTATTAAAACTAATAAAATCTATATCCTTACATCTCCACTTAAGCTGATATTCGTTTTTCATTGAAGTATAACTAATTACATTTTCGATAGCAACTTTTAGAAGTGGAAGGTTTCTATCTTGGCCAAAAGGACGAAAAGAAAATAATTCTTTGATATTATTAATCTTTAAATCATTAACATCAACTTCAATATACTCTTCAATTGCTGCATTATCATAATTCATAAGATTTTCATGTAAGTATGCTTTAAAAGGTTCTAGCATTTCTTTTTTAATTGTAATACCACAAGCTTGGCTGTGGCCTCCCAAAGCGATTGTGTGCTCTTTAAAACCTTCTAGCATATCAATGATATTAATTAACCCATTTGACCTTCCTGAGCCTTTAATTTGCTCTAAAGCATCAGTCATAATAAATGTTAGTTTCTTTGTTTCATCAGCTATTCTAGAAGCAATTAAACCTAAAAGTCCTTCATGAAGTTGTGGCAAATATATCAAGTTGAAACTATCATTTTTGTTTATTTGTTGTTTAACCAGATTATTTTGCTCTTTTGATAGTTGTAATCTGGTATTATTGACTTCTATTATCTGACTAGCTAATGAGTTAATTTCTTTAATATTATCAGTTAATAAAAATCTAACCACATTATTGACATTGGCAATATTAGCCATTCTACCAACAGCATTTATTTTTGGAACTATCTTAAAAGCTACATTTTCCTCATTTATTGGAAAGTTGAACTTATCTAAAGCTAAGATGTTTTTATATAAGCCTTGATTTAAGAAATCTATACCATCTTTAATAATCTTGACATTAGCTCCCTTTATAGGCATTACATCAGCAATAGTAGCCACCATCGCTAACACCGTCATGCTAGGATCTTGTAAATCTAAATAATTTGCAAGTAAATAAACAATACCACTACCACATAAATAATTATAGTCTTCATTCAATAATGATGGATGAAGCAAATAATCGCAATTTACTGTTTGAGTAATAATATGATGATCTGTCACTATAGAAATCATTTCTTTTTCTTTAGCAAACTTTAATGCCTCAGCACTACTTACCCCATTATCGACAGTTATTAAAACTTCATATCCTTTTTGATAAGCCATCTTTAGTTTATCCATTGATAAACCATAACCCTCATCTAAACGGTTAGGAATATAAAAACCATTTTCTATTTCTAACTTATCTAATATCTTTTTAACAATTGTGGTACCACAAATTCCATCACAATCATAATCTCCAAAGATAAAAACTTTTTTGTTTTCTTTTTTTATTATCTCTAAACATTCTTTAATTGGTTTAAAAACTTTATCATCCAATTTATACTCTTTTAAAGGATTAAAAAAGGAAGCAATGTCCTGTTCATCATATTTCATCGCTGATAAAACTTTCGCTAACAAAGAATTGATTGAATAGGTTTCCATCAGTTTTTGATAGTTACTTATATCAGTTTTTTGATAAATCATATACTTCCCCTTTTTTTATTAATTTGGATTATTAATACCGAATATTGTTCTTTCTTTTACTTCCTTAGTATTTCTTTTTTTCTTTTGTTTTGGTCGATTGCTATCTTTTATTGTGTAATCTAGCCATAATTTACAAGCAACAATAACTGCATAAACTAGTGCAACACTTACTAAAATAGTATAGCCCATATTTTCAAGTGAAAACACTATTCCAAATATAACTACAGCAAAGATAATAGTTAAAGTTAAGACAACTGTTACTTCATTGAATAAATTGTTAAATATATCTTCAAAGATACTATTAATTTTATCATCAGTAAGTCTTCCTTTAGCATTTTCATTAAAATCATCTTTAATCTGTGATAAGACAAATCCAACTAATGATAGACCAACTGAAGCAAAACTATATACTAAACCAACTGTTTTCTCTGTTGTTTTGCTAAACAGCATCCCACAAGCCATAACAGCAATTATGGTTATCATCGTTGCAACTGTTAAAATAACTACATCATTGCTTTTATTACGATTCCTTAAATATAATCCACCTATTATTACTGCTATAGCTAAGATTAATATACCAATTAATAATATTTTTAAATAATCAATAACATTAGTAACATATAGTAATGCACCCATTAGAATTAATGCCATTACTACATAGTGGAATTTTGTATTTAATAAAGTTGAAAAATTAATTGTTTTAACCTCAGCATTTTCTTTATATCCGAAAGCTTTAGCTTCAAAGTAGTATGAATTAATTAAATCAGCTAACATAACCTTTTGCCAGCCAACAAAGAAAATTCCTGAACATACCGCAAAAGTCATAACCGCAATTGAATAACCTAAATAATATTGCTTGAATGCTATAAAGCCAATAAATCCAGCAATTAGTTGAATTACTAGTCCAACTATAGCATTAACTAAAGTATTTTTATAAGTTGTTTCTAAAGCTGTTGATGTAAGTCTACCAGTATTTAAAACTGCCACAAAATTATTATTAACATGCAACAAATAAGCTAGACCAACAAATAAACTAACAATAAATAAAGCAATAATATTAGTGTTAAAAATAACACCTAAATAAGAAATTGCTACTAAACTACTAATTGTATAACCTAAAATCATCAAAGCACTAACAAATCCCACTAGTTTGTATTTAAACATAAAATATAATGAAGCTAATACAATACTTACAGCAATACCAGCTAAAACCTTAACATCAGCATTTTCTCCTAAAATTGCTTCAACAGTATTAAAAGATACTTCTGTAATAGGCGCTTTTAAAGAACCAGCATTTACGGTGGCAACAATATTTTTTGTCACTTCAAAACTATGAGCTGAAGTAATATAAGCATCTGAATCAATAACATTATTTACTGCTGCTGCAGCCAAAAATCTAGGACTTGTACTTTCTTGTTCTTTTTCAAATTTATAAGTTTCGTTATAGTCAACCCAAACAACTAGATATTTGCTTGTTTCAAACATTAGTTGGGTTGTTACTGTTTTAAACTTTTCATTATCAGAAACTAAGATATATAGTAACGACAAATCTTTACTTTCTTCTGTTTTTGATTGTGATGGAGCAACCATAAACGGTGTATCTTTATCTAAAACGGAAATATCCATAAGCTCTTCATCAGCAGCATTTCTAAAAGAAACAACTCCCATCATGGTTAAATGTTTTCTAACTATTTCACTATCCTCAATACCTGAATAATTAAGTGTGACAGTTGAACCTTCTATAGTTACTTTAACTTCAGTTGCTCCAAAGTTATATAATCTTTTCTCTAAAACTTCAGCAACCTGGTCGATAACTAATTTTTCTTGAGAATCTACTTGATAGATTAATTGAGAACCATTAGCCAATTCAAAGTTTTTATTAGTAATGGCATTTAACTTGCTACCAAAGACCACAACTAAAACAGCAATCAATACTATACCAATCAATGCTGAAAATAATTTTTTGTTATTTTTTCTCATTTCCTAATACCTCTAATTCTTCTTTTAATTCTTCAACACTATTTTCAAGTACATCATCAGAACTAGTTAAACAATCAACAATTTCTTCCACAGTTAAACTTTTTATATCGTTAGCAATAATGCTCAAATTATCTGGAACATATAATCTCCATTTTTTACTATACAAAACTTTTTTTAGTTGATTAAAAGTTAAACTATCTAATGAATTTCTCTTAATCGCCTCAAGTTTTAAGTTTATTAAACAATTAATATATTTTTCCATTACTATCACCTCTTACATTAAAGCACCAATTATTAAGCCAACAATACAACATAAAGCTCCAGCAGCCCAAAATACTCTAACAACTTTAGTTTCAGGCCAGCCACTTAATTCAAAATGATGGTGAAGAGGTGCCATTTTAAAGACCCTCTTTTTTCTCGTTTTAAAAGAAACAATTTGAATGATAGAACTTAAAACTTCCACAACAAATACCCCACCAATTAAAACTAAGGCTACTTCCTCTTTTGTAACCATGGCAACTGCGGCTAATAGACCTCCAAGGCCTAAAGAACCAGCATCACCCATAAATATTTTTGCTGGATACATATTATATTTTAAATAACCAAATAATGAACCTATTACGGCACAAAGCAAAATAGCAACAGAATTCATTTCAATACGACAACAGAAATAAATATAAGGAATTAAAGCGAAAATTGAAAGTCCAGCACACAAACCATCCAATCCATCTGAAAGATTTACTCCATTTGTTGCTCCAGTAAACATAAAGAATACTAAAACAATATAAAGCCATCCCACATCTATTCTAATATGAGTAAAAGGAATAATAATTAAACTATTTGTCAATCTGCGATAAGCGATATAAAACACAATTGCTAAAATTGACTGCATTATAAATTTATGTTTTGCTCTAAGTCCATCATTTTTCTTTTTAACAACTATCAAATAATCATCAATAAATCCGATAACGGCATAACCAACAAAGGCTAAAGCTACCACTATAAAATCAATACTAGTAAACGATGAAGGTGAAACTATTAAAGTGGCAAGTAAACTTGTTAAGATAAATACTACTCCGCCCATTGTAGGAGTTCCTGTTTTGACCAAATGAGATTTAGGGCCTAATTCCCTAATTGATTGACCAAATTTTATTTTATGTAAAAATGGAATAGCAACAGGATAAGCTAATAAAGCTAATCCAAGCCCAATTCCAAATGCTAATATCATCTTAATTAACATAAAAAACCTCCATACGCTCAGTAATTATATCATTAATTTGTCTTTAAAGACAATAGAGAAGCTTTTCACTTCTCTATTGTAGTTGTACTTCTATTGTCATAGTTTTATCTATCTGAGTTCCTTCAGCAAAGTTTTGAGTTTTAACATAGCCATAACCTTCAATGGAGACTGAAATACCCGTCATATTCCAAAAGCCAATAACCTCTTTTCTGCTCCATCCTTTCATATTTGGCATTAGTATTATATCTGAATTTGTCAATACCATAATTCTTTGTCCAGTGATAATTGTTGACCCAACACTAGGATATTGATTTATGACTGTATCACCTTCACCAACAATTAAAACATCTAAATTATACTCTTTTGTTTTTTCTAAGACATATTCTAAAGAATGATTGACATAATTATCTAATCCATTTTTTATTACCTCTCTATTGACAATATTTTCATCAATAACTTTATTACTGCTTAAACCTAATACAGATGCAACAGTTCTTTCAAGTTCATTGACATAACCAATATTTTGAGCAGAATAAGGATTCCAATCTTGATATGCAAAATAAATCAAAACTTGTGGATTATCTATTGGCATTGCAATTACCATTGAGTGAATCGTTAAATCTCCATATCCACCTTTAGGTAAAACCACTTCTGCAGTTCCTGATTTACCCCCAACTTTAACTCCTGGAATTCTATACAAAGAACTATTATGTGATCCCTCATTAACAACTCCTGATAACATATATAGCATTTCTTTGGCGGTTTGCTCAGTAATTGGAGTACCAACTTCTTCTCTTTGACCTTGATAAATCACCATATTTGTTTCAGGATCAACAATAGATTTAACAATATAAGGTTTAATCATTGTTCCACCATTACAAAAAGCTGAATAAGCACGCATAATCTGCAAAGCAGTAGCTGACATACCTTGACCAAAAGAAGTTGTAATAATACTATATGAACTTCCATAGTCAGCAGAACCAAAGAATGAGCCTTCATCAATACCAAGTGTATTCACTGGTTGATAGAATAAAAACTTATCCATATAATCTATATACACATCTTGATCAATATATTTTTCTAATAAAACCGCACAACCTACATTATGTGACAAAGTAAAAGCTTTAAAAAAAGTTGGATTGTTTGGCTGTGCACCTCTATAATTATGAATTTCTTGATTTTCCATTACTTTATAAGGACTTCGAGCAATTTTACCGTTTTCATCAGTTCTTACGTAAAATGTTCGACAATCAAAAGTAGCATCTTTGTCAAAGACTCCTTCATTAATTACAGCGGCATAAATAAAAGATTTAATTGTTGAACCTGGTTCATATGGCAAGGTTGAACAATAATCATTATAGTCAAGGATATCCATTTCATTAGCATTAAAGGTAGGATGAGAACCATAACCCAAAATCTCTCCACTTTTAGCATCCATCACAATTGCCCAAGCTTTTTCAACGTGATTATTAACCTTCATTGTTTTTCCTAAAGCTTCTTCAACTGCTTGTTGAATAATATTATTTAAAGTCAAAGTAATATTATAACCATCAAAAGCTTTTTCATTACTTATTAACCCTCCAGCAACAGCTGAACCATTTTCGTTATTTATATAATAAGAAGTTGAACCTTCAGTTCCAGTTAATTCCTTATTAAAAATTCCCTCAATTCCTGAAACACCTACAATTTGAAAATCATTATCCTTTTTTTGTTTTTCAACATAACCTATTAAATGTGAAGCAAATCTTTCGTAAGGATAGTACCTTGAAGTAGAACCAATAAATCTAATTCCTGGCAAATTTAAAGCTTCAATTTTTTCTTTTTTACTATAAGAAATATTACTTCCATAATATCCTACTTCTACTTGATAATATCCTTTATCTTTTAACGACAATCTTTCCAATAAGTAACTATAGAATTCTGGAGTATCGTTTAAAATAGGCGCTACTAACTGAGCAGTAAGTTTAGGATCTTTAACATAATCATCAACTAAAACAAGTTCACCATCTTCATTATATTCATATGATTGAACACTATCGCTCAAAACAAAAGCTATCTTATAAAAAGTTACATCACCAGCTAAAATATTTCCATCTGCATCATAGATTGTACCTCTTTTTGGATAGATTGTTTTGTTTTTAATAATTACCCCTTCCAACTTAGAAAAATCTTTGTTAGACATAAAGTTTTTCCCCGTTAAATCGAGCAAAAGGACATTGCCTAATAGTAATGTCCCTGCTAAGAAGATAAGTATGGAAAGAAAGGATATCTTTGCACTTTGTTTAAATCTTACTTTTTTCATAACATTAATTTGCACTATCGTCTATTGAAACAACTATTGAAGCGCTAGTATTCATATCACTATCAACAGTGTCCATAACTCTATTATAGTCTGTTAACTCCTTAACTTGAATAGTTATCGCATCAACTTCTGCTCTCAATGCTTCAATTTTTGTTTCATTATCTGCAACACGGCTGGCAAGATTAACGTTAAATGAGTGTAAACAAATAGAAACAGCTAAATATACTATTACTGAAACAGCAAATAGCATTGTTATAAGATTGTGAATTTTAACTTTTGTTTTTTTCATTTTGTTTACCTTCTTTCTATTACTCTTAATTTGGCACTTTGTGCTCTTCTATTTTCATCAAGCTCTTTTTGAGAAGCTGTGATTACTTTCTTGTTTACTAAACGAAATTCACTCTCTGGAATTTCAGTAGATTTTAATGGAATTCTCTTATCAATTGCTGGCGGAAGTGAAGCTTGTTTAAATATCTTTTTAACAATTTCATCTTCTAGTGAATGAAATGTAATAATTACACATCTTCCTTTGGGTTTTAAAAGCCTTAATGCTTTTTCTGTTGCAATCTTTAGATTTTCTAATTCATTGTTTACTTCTATCCTTAAAGCTTGAAAGCTCTGTTTAGCAGGATGACCTTTTTTATTCAATACTTTGGCAGGAAGTGCTGATTTGATTAAATCGACTAATTGTCCAGTAGTTTCAATCGGAGAAACTATCCTTTGCTTCTCTATTGCTCTAGCAATTTCTTTGGCAAACTTTTCTTCTCCATAATTTCTTAGGATTCTAACCAGATCATTAAACTCATATTCATTTACGATTTGATAAGCATCTAACTTTTGTGATTGATCCATTCTCATATCTAACCTAGTATCGTAACGATATGAGAACCCTCTTTTAGGATCATCAAATTGTGGAGACGAAACTCCTATATCTAGTAAAATTCCATCTACTTTTTCAACACCTAACTTAACTAGTTCTTCTTTTATTGTTGAAAAGTTAGCTTTAATAATTGTGTAATTATTAGATATCTTTTTTAATATGACATCTGATTTTTCTATTGCTTGATTATCAATATCGAAACAATACAAATGGCCACTAGTTAACTTTTTTAAGATTTCACTGCTATGGCCAGCTCTTCCTAATGTTCCATCGACATAAATACCATCTTCTTTAATATTTAAGTTTTCGATAGCTTCTTCTAGCAATACACTTTTGTGCTCCATTACAAATCCTCAATCATTTCAGCCATATCAATATTTTCAATTTGTTGTTCACGATTATCCCAAGCTTCTTTGCTCCATAATTTGATTTCATCCAGCGCTCCAGTAAAGACACATTCCTTTTCCAAGTCAGCAACCTCAATCAATTCTGTTGGTAGATTAATTCTTCCTTGTGCATCAAAGTTCAATTTATATAATTTGGATAATTTAAAGTCAATTAATAATCTGACAGCCTTTTTATTTCTATCTAATGAATAAAGTCTTTTCTCTTCAATTTCCCAAGTTTGTTGAGAAAAAATCGATAAACAACCATCAACATGTCTAGTTACTACAGCAATATCTCCTAACTCATTACGAAACTTCGCTGGAACAGCGATTCTCCCTTTTGCATCTAAGTTGTGTTGATATTGACCTGAAAACATCGATTTTTCCCCACCTTTCCACATTTAATGGGTTTTTTCACCACCATTATAGTGTTTAATCACTTTTATTGCAATAGCAAAAACACAAAAAAAACAAAATATTTGCTATTTTGTCTCTTTTTTTATGAAAATTGGTGTTTTATTATCATTTAATTAATTTTAAAAATAAAAAAAAGCAACAGTTAATTCTGCTGCTTAATACTTAATTACAACTATTTTTGTCCGCATTCACATTGGTGGTGTGGTCTTTTGTATTCTCCACAATTTGGACACTTAACCAATGTAGGAGCAACTAATTTGTAGTGTGTTCTACGTTTGTTTTTTCTTGTTTTTGATACTCTTCTTTGTTGAACTGCCATTGTTCTCCCCTCCTATTCATCCTGCGGTATAAATTCTTTTAATTTTGCGAGTCTAGGATCAACTTTCTTTTCTTTCTGTTTATTGTAAGTTTCTTCACTTATAACTTCCCAGCCATCACCTTTTGGATAATCTATCTTACCACTTTTTACTACTTTAATTGGTATCTCAATTAAAATTAATTGCAATACAGTTGGTAACAACTCTATAACGTCACCATCAACTTTTAATATGTTTACATCTTCTTCTTTTTTGTCAAATGTGAAGATTTCATCAGCTTCTGTTTCAATTGGAACTATCACATCTTCAAATGTGATATCACAACCTACTGTTACAGAACCATTTAGTTCGAAGTGAATTGCTAGCTGTTGACTTCCTGGATCATAAATACCATCAGCTTTTACATGCATATCATTGACTTTCCTAATCCTAGGAAATTGTTTTGATATTTCGTTTGTAAATTTAATGTCTTCATCAATTACCAGATGATAATCCTTTAACTGTAACAAATCAGTACGTGAATATATCATAGAAGACCTCCTTGCACAGCCTTTTAATAATATAACAATCTTTCAACTTAGTCAACAATTAGTTGATTTTTTTCTTTCTGCTGAGTTAGTTGCATACTTAGCCAAGTAAGTATATCTTTATAAACTATTTTCTTTTCCTTTTCATTTAAAATCTCGTGACGCATATTTTGATAGATATTAGCTTCGATTTTAGTATAACCAACTTTTGACATATGATTTAGAGCATTTTTAAAGCCAGTTCCTACATCGGCACACACATCATCTTCACCTACAATAAATAATATTGGCAACTGTTTTTTAAGTACTCTCCAATCACTTTTAGTGTAAACATCTTGCATTCCGTCCAACAAGTCATAAAACCCTCTGTTAGTGAATGGAAAACCACATAATGGATCAGCAATATAAGCATCAACATTTTCGTTATTATAACTTAACCAATCATATTTAGTGTTGGGTTTGGCAAGAAACCTATTATAATCACTGGCATCTGTCAAAAACTTTGAGACAGATTTTGGTTTCATCATGCTAGCTGCTATTTTAGCAAGACCAGCTTTATTATTATAAGCAGGCATCCCTGAAAAAATTGCTCCATCAATAATATCTTCATACCTCTTTAAATATGAATGACCAATTAATGCTCCCATTGAATGACCTAAAATAAAGAATGGTATATGAGGATATCTTTCTCTAATTTCAAGAGAAAACATATGAATATCCTGCAAATTAACTAACCATCCGTTTTTATCAGCAAAATATCCTAGTGGAATAGAATCACTAACACTTTCACCATGGCCTCTATTATCTACAACAATAGTGATACAACCAAAAGCAGTCAAAACATTAGCTAATTGATCATACCTTTCCTTATGTTCTGCCATACCATGAATAATTTGTACAACAGCTTTAGGATTTTCACACGTATATACATTAGCGGATAAGATTAGATCGTCTGTTTGACTCTTTAATGTCAATTTCTCTTTCTTAATCATCAATAAACACCTCTTTTATGAATTCAATTCTTCCTTTTTGCATTTTTCAATATTTTACAACATAATATATTATAATATATATTAGTAAAAAAATTAAGGTGCGTTTTATGAAGGTATGTGGACTAATTGTAGAATATAATCCGTTACACAATGGACATCTATATCATCTACAAAAAGCTCGACAATTAACTGATGCTGAAATTGTTATCGCTGTTATGAGTGGTAACTTCGTTCAGCGTGGTGAATTTGCTCTTGTTGATAAATGGGCCAGAGCAAAAGCTGCTATTGAAGCTGGAGTTGACATTGTATTAGAATTACCATTTGTCTTTGCCATTCAAAGTGCTACCCAATTTGGCAAAAATGCAATTGATATATTAGCTAAAGCTAAATGCAATTATATAGTCTTTGGTTCAGAAATCAATAACTTAGAAGAATTAAAAGAAATAGCTTCTATGAGTTTTAATATTGATAACTTTAAAGAAACTATGAAAAAAGGATACTCATATCCAGCTACTTATGGTTACTTTGCTGATAGTTATGGTCCAAATGATATCTTGGCAATTTCTTATTTAAGAGCCTTACAAAATTATCCAGAAATAACACCGATTTCCATCTTAAGATCATCTAATTATCATAATGATGATTTAAATGAAAAATTTCCAAGTGCCAAAGCAATTAGAACCGCTTTAAAAAATAATAAAGATATAACAAATTATACTCCAATGAAGGATTTAGATAAGTACCCTTCACCTAATTGGAATGAATTCTATGGTTATATTAGAAACCTTTTATTAACAACGCCAAAAAAACAGCTTCAAGAAATTTTTTTGATGGATGAAGGGATTGAAAATCATTTATATAAATGTGCTTATAAATGTTACACCTTTAAACAATTTATCAACAAATCCGTAACTAGAAGGTATACTACTAGTCGAATTCAAAGAACACTTTGTCATCTATTGGTTCATAATACTAAAAAAGAGATGGAAAAAATTGTTGAATACGATACTCTTAGACCATTAGCATTTTCCAAAAAAGGGCAAGAGTATTTAAAGTTATTACAACAGCAAGAAGTAAAAATAGCTAATCATTTTACTGCCAACATTAGACAATATCGAGATATTGAGTTTAAAGCTGCTATTGCTTATAGCATGAATATGGATGAAAATATGAAAGAATATATTACCAGAAGTGAAATATCTGGTTTAAACTATAAAAAGTAAAAAAAGGATTTTTATAGCAAAATCCTCTTTTTATCAAGCAAGATAATTTTACTTTGAAATGAATAACTAATCTTTATAACTCAAAGGAGTCTTTTGATATGATCCCTCCAAAGTAGACACACGAAATATACAAAAGTGAGTTTACAGTGGAGGGATTTTATTATGGGAAGAAAACCAAAGATATCTTATGAAGA
>JGI24709J26583_10001696_pt1 | contig 18605 bp, 18 predicted proteins | sample BioPla2DNA1_FD_26583 | JGI IMG/M metagenome (IMG submission 26583) | reverse complement strand
GAGGTCACACAAGAGGGTTTTATTACTAAGGGCGACGCCAATGCCGTGCCCGACGATATGATAGTCTATGAACAGATAAAAGGCAAAGTGACGCTTGTCATCCCCAAGGCGGGAAAGGTCGTCGATTTTATAAGGACGCCTTTGGGGATAGTCTTAATACTGGCTTTAATAGCGCTTATATACGGTATTAGGTATACAATTGAATCCACCAAAAAAAGAAATCAAAAGAGCGGATAAAAATTTTTATTTTTGAATTTATTGATGTTTACTTTTTGGGATATTAATGGTAATATTGATTTAGACTGCGTTTGAAAACAGTCTCCATTATTATTTGTTGAGGTGAGAGATGAATATTTATTTAAGGCAAAGAGTATTTTCAATTAGCGACAGGTATAAGTTTACCGACTACAACCAAAAACTCTTGTTCCAAGGCAAGAAACCCGCTTTGTCCATAACCAGAATGTATCTTAACGATGCGGCGGGAAGAGAGCTGTTTTATATTAAGAAAAAGCTTTTTAGGATACTTCCAAGATATACAATCTTCCAAAGAGGAAAGCCGATAATGAACATTAAGGGAAAATTCGCAATTCGTCCCCAGTTTGAAATAACCGACCCAAGAGGAAACGAATATTTTTTGAAAGGAAATATAATCGCTTATGATTTTGAGCTATTCCGTAACAACGCTTTCATAGGCTCTGTGAGAAAGAGGTTTTTGTCTTTTGGAGACGCCTACGAACTTGCCATAAGCGACAATTTTGACCCCGCTTTGTTCTGCGCCATTGCTATGGTTATCGACAACTGTCTTCACAATAAAGTCCATTAAGAACCGCTTATAAATACAAAAGGAGTGCTCGATGAAACTTGTCTATAAGGGAAAGACAAAAGATGTATACGTTCTTGACGACGGGAATTATTTACTGAAGTTCAAGGACGATGTAACGGGAGAAAACGGTGTCTTTGACCCCGGCGCCAACACCGTAGGGCTTACTGTCGAGGGAGCGGGAAAGGCAGGACTTCGGCTGACAAAGTTTTTCTTTGAAAAAATCAATCAGGCGGGCATCCCCACGCATTATATTGACAGCGATATTGAAAAAGGCGTGATGAAAGTCAAGCCTGCCCAGATGTTTGGAAAGGGCGTGGAAGTTATTTTGAGATACCGTGCAGTGGGAAGCTTTATCAGAAGGTACGGGCTTTATTGCAAAAATGGCGACAAGCTTGACGGCTATGTGGAAGTTACGCTTAAGGACGACAAGAGAGGCGACCCATTGATTACCGACGAGGCACTTGAGATGCTGGGGATAATGACCAAAGAAGAATATAAGATTCTTTGTGACATGACCAGAAAGATAGGTGAAATCGTCAAAGGAGAGCTTGCAAAAAAGGATATGGAGCTATACGATATCAAGTTCGAGTTCGGAAGAGTGGGGAAAGACAGACACATCGCCCTTATAGACGAAATCTCTGGCGGCAATATGAGAGTGTATATAAAAGATAAGTATATAGAACCGCTTGAGCTTGAAAAGAGAATGCTTTCGATTTAGTTCGCTTCAAAAAGCGAACTAATTTTTATTGAATTGTTTGAAGATTTGGTCCATTCCGGTAGCGGCAAGTCCGGATGCGCCGCCCACTGTGAGCGCGGTTGCGATACTGTCCGTTTGGATAACATCGGGTAATAAATAAAAACTAAGCCCGCCTATGACCATGCCCGTTAAGCATGAAAAGACGGGGATAAGCTGCTTTAAGACCGGCTTGTCTTTGGCTATGAGAATCTTATAGATCTCCATAAGCATATAGACCAAAATAACAATAAAAGGCACATAAAAAAATTCTATCATCTTTTCTCCTTGGTATAGATTTTATAGGATACATTATATAGTTATTCTTTCGATATTATTTGAGTTCCGAATGGATGTTCCCTTTTTATAGAAAGCGGTCTACTGAAACTTCGTCCTTTTCGTTTTGGCTGTGGAAACAGATATTCCATGTAAAAAATGCTATGGAGAACCTGTTTTCTTTGACAAAAGCAAAGATTCATATCAGTTAAAAAACAAAGCGGACTTGACATAACTATAACTTTAAGGGATAATATAATTAGTCTTATAAAATGGACCAATCAAAGTTCAGCCCGTATTTTTTATCTTATTAAAAGCAAGGCAAAAAGGAGACAATATGAGAAGAAGAGCACGCTATTGGTTGCATAAATTTATTGGTTGGCTTATCGGAATGATTATTATAGGCGTTATCGCCGCGGTCATATACCTAAAATATTCTTAAGGTAGACCATTGGAATATTTTTGTAGCCCTATGAACTTGTCATTATTCCATAACTTTTGTATAATAGGCGCATGGAACAGTCTATAAAAAAAGAGACCTTAGCACAAAGGTTTAATTCAAAAAGATATGTTTTAGGCAAAATAGGGCAGATAAGTCTGGTGCAAATCATCAGTCTTTTTGTCATAAATATTTCCCTTGCCTCAATAATCGTCAATATCTTTGTGCAGGGAGAGGGTACTTGGCAGTGGTGGTCGGCGTATGTCACCGCAGGGCTGATATTTGCGTACCTGATTCTTAGGGTCTTTACTTCCTCGGGTATCGTTTTGGGGAGACAGGTCACTTGGCTTATTACGGTTTTTAATATATTTTTCAACTTATTCAAAGTGCTCCGCCTTGTGGAAAGCGACCAAAACTGGGAGCTGACCTTTTTGATACCTATAGTCAACCTATTGTGTTTGGTGTTTTTGGTGTTTATTTTCGCTGTTAGAAAAAAGAAATTCCGCGCGATAATCATCCCCAGCTTAAAAATCACACTGGTAAGCGTAATCCCTATTGTCAGACTTTACATATCGCAAAGGGATAACTTCACGCTTCCCGTTTTCAACTCCGTTGTTTTGGTGTTGGCGTTCGCTCTGTTTATCAATTCGCTTGTCTTGAACTGGCTGACAATAAAGAGGATAACAGAAGAGAATATAGAAAAAATAAAAAGCTCCGCAGACAGCTTTAAGAAAGCAGGCGAAAAGGTCGCGACCGTCAATAAAAAACTTGAAGCCATGGGGAATTCCTTTAATAAATTCAAATCCTTTTGGGTGACTTCGGGACAAGCTTTCAAAGAATTCTTTACTTTTAAGAAAAAAGATAACAATTTAATAAATGCTAAGTACAAAGACGATAATTTATTAAATTCTGCGGACAAAGATATCAATTTATTGAATTCCGTGAAAGAAGAGCCCTTAAAAACTCCAATACGCCCAAGGAAGAGCGTCTTTCATATGATAAAAAGGCTTTTGTCAAGAAAAGAAACCGATAAAGAGCAAGAAGCTCTTGTATTAAGCACCTTGGACGAAACCGCCGAAAACGATTAATAAAGGAGAGGAATATGCCGCTTAGAGATACAGCTTTGATGCTTAAGGACGCAAGAAGGCACGGTTATTGCATAGGCGCTTTTAATATTGAAAACTTAAATATGGCAAGGGCGGTGATAGAGGCTTGCGAAGAGACGGGTGCTTCGGCTATTATTCAGACCACCTATACTACCGTAAACCATGCAGGGGCAAAGGTTTTGAGCGCTATGGTTAGGGCTATGGCGGAGGACACCAAAGCCGATATAGCCCTGCATCTTGACCATGGGAACAGCGTTGAGGTATGCCAAAGGGGCATAGACGCCGCATATACCTCGGTTATGATAGACGGTTCAAAATTCGATTTGGATAAAAATATAGAGATAACAAAAAAAGTCGTGGAACTTGCGCATAAGAAAGGCATATCAGTAGAGGGTGAAATCGGAAGAGTGGGAGGAACTGAAGACGGCATAACCTCCGAAGTCGCCTATACCGATGTGGACGAATGTACCGTTTTCTGCCAAAAAAGCGGGGTTGACTTTGTGGCGATAGGAGTGGGAACCGCACACGGCGTCTATGAGGGAGAGCCTAAAATAAATTTTGAGAGAATATCCCAAATAAAGCAAAGCGTGCCTGTGCCCTTGGTGCTTCACGGCGCATCTGGGCTTAGCGACGGCATATTGAGAGAATGTATAAAAAGAGGCATCTCAAAAATTAATTTTGTGACCGAACTTAGGCAAGCTTATACTAAGGGCGTGTTAGAGGCGTTAAAGTCGCCCGAAGTGTATGATCCAAAAATTTATCAGATGTTCGGACGGAAAGAAGTAAAGAAGATTGTTATAGAAAAAATCAAGGCTATTACGCTTTGTTAATTTTTTTTGAAAAGATTTGGCAAGATAAGTATTTCAAATAGATAAAGATTCTTATAATCCCCGTTAATTTGACAACTTTTAAGGGCAAAAAAAACAAAAGCTCTTTTCAAACATTCTTTTTTTTGATATAATTGTTCAATAGTAATTAAAAAGATAGTAGGAGGTAATTTCATGGATATAAATAAGATTTTGAAAAAGCTCACCCTTGAGGAAAAGTGCGCTTTGACTTCGGGCATCAGCTTTTGGGACACCACTCCGATAAAAAGCGCAGGTGTTCCCTCTGTGAATATGGCAGACGGCCCTCACGGCTTAAGAAAAGAAATCGAAAAGGGCGATGTCGCCAATGTTATGAAAAAGAGCCAAGAGGCAACTTGTTTTCCCACCGCAGTAACCCTTGCCAGCAGCTGGGATATCAAGCTTGTAGCCGAAGTCGCCGAAGCCATAAGCGAAGAATGCATAGACCAAAATGTCACGACCGTTCTTGGTCCGGGAATTAATATAAAGAGAAATCCGCTTTGCGGAAGAAATTTTGAGTATTTTTCAGAGGACCCTTATCTTACGGGCGAGCTTGGGGCAAGCTATGTCAATGCCGTTCAGAAAAAAGGCGTGGGCACCAGCCTCAAGCACTTCGCCGTAAACAGCCAAGAATATAGAAGAATGGTCACTTCCTCCGAAGTAGACGAAAGGGCGTTCAGAGAGATATACCTTCCCGCTTTTGAGATAACCGTTAAAAAAGCACAGCCCTATACAATTATGTGCAGTTATAATCCCATAAACGGTGTCCATGCAGGCGAAAATAAAAGGCTTTTGACGGATATATTGAGAGAGGAATGGGGTTTTAAGGGTATAGTGGTATCCGACTGGGGCGCTGTCAATGACAGAGTCAAGGGCATCTTGGCGGGCATGGATTTGGAAATGCCCACCAGCAACGGCGTTCATGATGACGATATCGCCCTTGCCGTAAAAAAAGGCGAGATTAAGGAAGAAGATTTGGATAAGGTCGTCACAAGGATTTTGGAATATGTCTATAAATGCGAAAAGAACAGAGAGAAGTTCAAAGATGCGCCCAAATGTGACTATGAAAAACACCATGCTCTTGCCAGAAAGGCTGCGGCGCAAGGTGCGGTTTTATTGAAAAATTCTAATATTCTTCCGATAAAAGAGGGCAGCAATATCGCCGTTATTGGAACGCTTGCCAAAGAAATGCGGTATCAAGGCAGCGGAAGCAGCAGAATAAACCCCTATAAGCTGGTCAGCTTCACTGACTATCTTGACAAATTAAAAGTTCCTTATGACTATGCCAAGGGATATGTTCCCTTTGGCGACGGGCTGAACTCGAAACTTATTGAGGAAGCGGTACAAAAAGCCAAGGGCAAGGACTATGTTTTGGCGTTTATTGGTCTTACGGATGAATATGAGTCTGAAGGCTTTGACAGGACGCATTTGGATTTGCCAAGAGGGCATAATGCGCTTATAGAAAAGCTGTCCGAAGTAAATGACAATGTAATTGTTATATTGTCTTGCGGCTCTCCGGTCAGAATGCCGTGGCTGGACAAGGTCAAGGGTGTTCTTAATATGTACCTAAGCGGTCAGGCGGGCGGAGAAGCTTGTTATGACTTAGTTTTTGGCAAGGTCAATCCCAGCGGAAAGCTGGCGGAGACTTTCCCGTTGAATTTGACGGACAATCCGTCGGTTTTGTATTATCAAATGGGGCCTCAAACCGTGGAGTATAGGGAGAGTATCTTTGTGGGTTATAGATATTATGACACCGCCAAGAAAGATACGCTGTTCCCGTTTGGATACGGTTTAAGCTATACCGTTTTTGAATATGGGGACTTGAAGGTTGAAATCGGAGACAAAGTCAAAGTGTCGTTTTCCATAAAAAATATCGGAGACTATGACGGGGCGGAGATAGCGCAGATATATGTCAAAGATGTCAAAAGCACAATATTTAGGGAAGAAAAGGCACTCAAAGGTTTTGAAAAGGTTTTCCTTAAGAAAGGGCAAAAAAAGACCGTAAGCGTGGAGCTGGACGACAGGGCTTTTGCTTTTTATAATGTTGAGAAAAAGGACTGGACGATAGAGCCCGGAGAGTTTGAGATACTTGTCGGAGCGTCTTCACAGGATATTAGGCTCTCTCATACTATCAATATAGAAAAAGGTGAAAAGGCTCCCGACTATAAGAAAAAAGCCCCCATTTATTACAATATCGGCGCTGCAAGCGATATAAGCGATAAGCAGTTTGAGGCGGTTCTGGGAAGACCTTTGAGGGAGAATAGACCGTTTAAGAAAGGCGAAATCGATATGAACAGCACCCTTGACGATGTCAAAATTACCCTTTTTGGTAGGCTGGTCAGGTGGGCGGCATATACATTCAGTCCCAAGACTTTGCCCAAGGATTCGCCTTTGTTCTTAAAGAAAATGGTCAAGATGTCGGTCGTAGTCATGCCACTTAGGAATATGTATGCCATGACCAACGGCATGGTGCCCAGAGAGACCGTAGAGGGGCTTATAATGGCGTTTAACGGCAAGTTCTTCAAGGGCATTGCTAAAGCCATAAAATCGTTTCTTTCAAGGAACAAAGTCAAAAAAGCCGATATCTATAAAGAATGAATGAGATTATAATCGCCTCCAACAATAAGCATAAGATAGAAGAGATAAAGGCGATACTAAAAGACCGTTTTGACCACATCTATTCCCTTTCGGACAAGGGGATAGATGTGGAGATAGAAGAGGACGGCGATACTTTTTATGAAAACGCCTTAAAAAAGGCAAGGGAAGTATCAAGGCTTTCGGGAAGCCCTGCGCTTGCGGACGATTCCGGACTTATTGTTGAACATCTTGGCGGCCCTGGCGTATATTCCGCAAGATTCGCGGGCTATCCATGCGACCATGAAAAGAATAATGACTTGCTTTTGAGAAAGCTTAAGGGCATTGAGAACAGAAAGGCGCGTTTTGTGTGCTGTGTTGTCGTATATTATCCTAATGGAAAGATAGTCAAGGCTAAAGGAGAGACCTTGGGAGAGATAACGCTTGAGAGAAGAGGTTCGGGGGGCTTTGGCTATGACCCAATTTTTTATTCCTATGACCTCAAAAAGACTTTTGGCGAAGCAACCCCTCAAGAAAAAAACAGCGTGTCACATAGGAAAAGGGCGTTGGAGCAATTGCTAAGCCTTATTGTGTGAGGTTATCGTAATACATACAAATCTATCAGCCTTTTTAGGCGTTTTTTCAATTAATATTTGCAAAAGAATGATATAAGGAATAGATATTCCAATACTGATATGAATTTGGATAATCATTAGTTATACAAATATTTTTTAATTATGTAAATAGGTTTAGATGCTATAGTATTTGGCTAAAACATTCACAAAAGTAAAATAGCATAAGCAAAATTATGGGTTAAAACAAAGGAAAACGGAGAAAATTCTCCGTTTTGCCATATCTCTTTGGAGCGGGAGACGGGATTCGAACCCGCGACATCTGCCTTGGCAAGGCAGCACTCTACCACTGAGTCACTCCCGCTTTTTTATAAATTGGTGCGACCGAAGAGACTTGAACTCCCACATCTTAAGATACTAGATCCTAAGTCTAGCGCGTCTGCCAATTCCGCCACGGTCGCATTGATAGCTGGTGATCCATCGGAGATTCGAACTCCGGACGCCCTGATTAAAAGTCAGGTGCTCTGCCGACTGAGCTAATGGATCATATTTGGCTGGGGTGGCAGGATTTGAACCTACGAATGCGGGAGTCAAAGTCCCGTGCCTTACCGCTTGGCGACACCCCAACACAAAAAAAAATCTGGGGTGAGTAATGGGAGTCGAACCCACGACCTCCAGAGCCACAATCTGGCGCTCTAACCAACTGAGCTATACCCACCGCGTATGTGGCGAGCCAGGAGGGATTCGAACCCCCGACCTACGGCTTAGAAGGCCGTTGCTCTATCCTGCTGAGCTACTGGCTCAAATTCGCTTAGGTGGCTAAGCCGAGTCTACTCACCTATTGTTTAAGATTCGGTTTTTGGAGCGGGTGATGGGAATCGAACCCACGCAGCCAGCTTGGAAGGCTGGAATTCTACCATTGAATAACACCCGCATATTTCTTGCAAATGCTAAATTAGTATAATAAAAGCTAAAGCGTTTGTCAACTGAATTAAGGCAATTGTATATAAATATTTTTGCTTAAGGCGTCAATTCTCCATGATTCATGATTGAAAAAATACCCTCTATGTATTATACTAAACTTGACAATAAAAAGTTGATTGGGAAATTATGCAATTTATTGAGCTTAATGAATGGATATTAAAAGAAGTCGGCGGACGGACTTTCAAAGGTGCTCTTCCGGGGTGCAATTATTTGGACCTTTTGAAAAATAATTTAATCCAAGACCCGTTCTATGGTGAAAACGAAAAAAAAGCCAAGTGGGTAGGAGAAAGGGACTGGGAGTATTCCGCTGATTTTGAAGTGCCGAAAGCTGTCTTAGAGAATGAGTATGTGTTTTTGAAGATATCCAGCCCCGACACCATAGTCGATATTTTTATAAATGATACGAAAGCAGCCCATACCCGAAACTGCCATATGGACTACTCTATTGATGTCAAAAGATACCTTAAAGCTGGAAAGAACAGCATTAGGCTATATTTTTATTCCCCAATAAAATACATTCAAAAAAAACAAGCCAAGGACAGATTCCCTTTCAACGCCATGGGCATAAGCGGTTTTCCGCATATCAGAAAGCCGTCATATCATTTCGGTTGGGATTGGGGTCCGATTCTGCCTCCGTCGGGCGTAAACGGCAAGATAAAAATAGCCTATTCCAATGCTTACATAGAGGATGCAAAAATCCTTCAGACCCATTTTGACAATAAAGTAAAATTGGATATAAAAGCGGACATTGTATCAAAAATAGGCTCCACTTTATCGGTAAAAATTCTTGACCCCAACGGGGAGCTTATATATCATAAAGAAAGCCTTGAGCTTAGCCAAAGTCTTTATATTCAAAATCCGCTTTTATGGCAGCCCAATACCTTTGAAGACAGAGAAGAGCAGCCCCTTTATGAAGTTATTTTGGAGACAGTCGCAAACGGCAAAATAGAGGATGGAAAGAGTTTTAAGATAGGGCTTAGGACAATTGAGCTGGATACTTCAAAGGACGCTTGGGGAGAGAACTTTGCCTTTTTGGTCAACGGCAAAAGACATTTTATGAAAGGCGGGAACTGGATACCGTCAGATAGCTTTATAACAAGGACAACGGACCAAAAGCTGGAGAATCTTATTAAAAACTGTAAAGACGCCAATATGAATATGATAAGAGTTTGGGGCGGGGGATTTTATGAAAGAGACTATTTCTATGAGCTTTGCGACAGGCATGGGATTCTGGTCTGGCAAGACTTTATGTTCGCTTGTCAGCCTTTTCCTTTTTATGACCCCGAATTTTTTGAATTGGTTAAAGAAGAAATTGCCTTTAATGTAAAGAGGCTTAGGCATCATGCTTGCTTGGCGCTTTGGTGCGGCAACAATGAGATTGAGATGATAAACATAGCCTGGCGCTATAAAAGAAAGTTCATAAAAGCCGAAAAGATGTTTTTTTATGAGTTTTTGCCTAAATACCTAAGAGAATTTGATAAAGACACGCCTTATTGGTACTCCTCGCCCTCGGGCGGAAAGGATATGAAAAACACCAATAGCGACCGTCAAGGGGATACGCACTTATGGCATGTATGGCATGGCTTAAAGCCGTTTGAATACTATACGAAAAGGTTCTCAAGGTTTTGCAGTGAATTCGGCTTTGAGTCCATACCCGATATAGACACCATAAGGAGTTTTGCTGAGGAAAAGGATATGGACTTGTTCAGTCCCGTCATACTCTCCCACCAAAAGTGTAAAAGCGGCAATGCCAAGATAATCTATTATATGTGTGACAACTATTCCATTCCCAAAAGCTTTTTTGAGCTTATCTATATATCACAGCTGGTTCAGGCGGAAAGCATAAGACACGCTGTGGAGCATTGGAGAAGAAATACGGGAAGATGCAACGGTGCTTTATATTGGCAATTAAACGACTGCTGGCCTACGCTCAGCTGGTCAAGCATGGACTATTTCGGTAGGCGGAAGGCTCTTCACTATTTTGCGAAAAGGTTCTTTGAGCCTTTGACAGTGTCCGCGGTATTTGAGAAAAACCGCTTTCTTGTCCATATTATCAACGACGCTTCAAAGGATTTTCAAGGCTTTTGCAGGTGGCGGCTTATGAGCTTAAAAAATACCGTTTTTCGACAAGGGGAGATTCCAGTCGATTTGAAAAGCTTGGATAAAATCATGGTTGAGATAGAAAAGGAGAATGGTATCAAGATAGACAAAAAAACGATGTTTCTTAACCTTAAGCTCTTTGACAAGGACAAAAAAGAGCTCTCATCCAATAATCTGTTCTTTTGCAGGATAAATAAACTTGATTTGGAAAAAGCCAAAATTGAATACGATATAAAAAGAAAAGGGGATAAATACACCCTTGAACTCAAGGCGAATGCTTTTTGCAAGAATGTGTTTTTGCACCTTAAAGACCAAGTCGAAGCTTTTTCTGACAACTTCTTTGACTTATTGAAAGATGAGATAAAGACGGTGTCTTTTAGTTCTCCCAAAGAGATAGCTGAGATAAAGAAAGAGCTTAAAATCATATGCTATAACAACGTCCAACCCAAATACCCAAGATTCAGACAACGGCTGATAAAACTTAAGATAAGCTGTCAGCCGATTAACCTAATGAATAGAATAATATATAAGTTCGTATGAGAAAACCTCAAACCTAAAAGCGAATTTTCATTTCTTGAAAAACTATAAGTCAAAGCTCTTGACAAAAAAAAGCTTTGATAATATAATATACATTGGCTTTAAGAAGAGGCTTATCTGGGTATGGCGCAGCTTGGTAGCGCGCTTGAATGGGGTTCAAGAGGCCGAAGGTTCAAATCCTTTTACCCAGACCAAAAACAATATAAAAACTCCACTTTTTTGTGATTTTTAGTATTCCGAAAGGCGGGGTTTTTTATTTTTAGGTTATGTTTTAGGCTATGTTTTTGCTAGAACTTAGGAACAACTTTATCTTTTAGTCTGAGCATATACTTGACTATATCAGTCTTAATAAAGTCCTTTGTTTCTCTTAAATCAAGATATGTGTCAATCTGTTCGGGCTTAGAGTGTCCCATCCAGCTTGCACTATATGAGGCGGGATGCCAATCTCATAACAGTTGGTAGCAAAGGTGTGTCTCAATGTGTGTCCTGTGGCGTCTATTTTGAGCTCCTTGAAGAGTTTGGAGTATGTCCCATACAAATAATCGTTGTCATATACAAATAGCCTTCCTTGTCCCATATATGGCTTAAGAATATTATATAGCTCCTTATTTATAGGTACAGTCCTATCCCTGCTTTAGTTTTTGGAGGAAGCGCCTTTTTGACAGTCTTGTCCCAGGTCTTTGTTATCCTGATGCGGTCTTCTCTTATGTCAGAGGAAGTTAGAGCCAGCGCTTCGCCTTGCCGCATGCCCGTGAGCAATAATAGTTTTGTCAAGTCTAATAATGTTTTATCATTGAAAAGAAACAAAAGTTATGCCCGTGAAAGACGAAAAAATCGCATTAGCCGAACAATGCGGATTTGAGGTAGTAAACGGAAGGATAAAATACTGATTAAAAACTATGCTACCCTATGCTACCTTTTTTTGTTTTATAATATATTTAGCAAAAAAGGAGGTATAATCTATGAAAAAGAACCCATTCACCAATAAGGCGATACAGTTTACAAAGCCATTTGAGGTAATAAACGGAAGGATAAAATACTGATAAAAACTATGTTGCATTATGTTGCATTTTTATGTTTTATAATGTAGGAGTAATAAAGTTATAACATAAATTAAAAACCAAAAAGGAGGTATAATCTATGAAAAAGAACCCATTCACCAATAAGGCGATACAGTTTGCAAAGCCATTTGAGGTAATAAACGGAAGGATAAAATACTGATTAAAAACTATGCCACCTCCTGCCACCTCTTTTTGTTTTATAATATAGGAGTAGTAAAGCATATTTGCATAAATCAAAAATTATAAAGGAGGTATAAGCTATGAAAAAGAACCCATTCACCAATAAGGCGATATAGTTTACAAAGCCAAGCGGAAAAACTGGCACACACAAACAAACAGCCAAGATAGAAAAGGGGAAGGACCTTCGCACATCCAAATAGGTACATAGCTTGCCTTAAAAGCTATATCGGCGTATTCAAGAGTTAGCCGCTTGAAAAAAAATGCGTGTAGCGGGTTAGCAACCGTAAGTATGGAAAACAATAAAATTTATGGCGAAGAAGAGACGATAGAGCCAGTCGTCAATGAAGAAACCGAACAAGACTTAGACGAAGCAGATTTTGAAGAGGCGGACTTTGAAGAAATTGGGGAAGAAGACACCGAAAGCAATGATGTAGAACAAGACGAGGAAGACGAGGAAGACGGAGCTTGAAGACTCACAAGAGGAAGAACAGGAAGAACCGCCAAAAGACCAAAGAAGCATAGATGAAATCGTCAAGAAAAGGGTTTCCGAAATAACAAAAGTAAAAAACACTGCAAAACAGGAAGCGGAAATAGCCAAAAAACAGAAAGCCGAGATTGAAAGGCTTGCACAAAAAGCATTAAAAGATATTTTGGGGACAGAAGAAGATGTTATAGAAGCCTTAACAAAATTGGCGGCAGAAAATGAGGGTTTAACCGTTGAAGAGTACAAGAGAAAATTACAGGATGAGCAGCTTTTGGAAGAGTACAAGAGAAGCAGAGTGACAGAAGAGGCACAAAAAGCAAAAGCACAGCATTTAGCGGAAATTAAAAATCGGTTCCCCGATGTTGAGGCTCAAAGCATAGAACAGTTGCCTAATTATGAGAAATATAGAAAACTTATGATGACAAACTTATTCAGTCCAAGCGAAGCCTTTGAAATGGTGTATGACAAAACCAAAAGCAACAAAGCTCAAGGAGAGTACGAAAGACAAAAAGCCTTAAATGAAAGCAAGGAGCATTTGAGGTCAATTAATCCGAAAACAGTTGTAGGCGCTCTCAAACCTATCCCAAAGAGCGAATACGAGGTTTACAGAAGAGTCTTCCCCAATTTATCGGAAAAAGACCTTGTCAAGAAATATTGGGATAGCAAAAAACTATAAGGAGAAATTATATATGTTTGAATTCGCAAAATCAGTAGGAAATGAAAAATATCCGTATGTTGTGAAATTGCCGACAACCGCAGGAGAAACCTACACCGCTGGTGAAGGGTTGGTTGTTACCAACGGCGCACTTACGAAAGTAGGAGCAACAGCAAAGCCAACGCACATTGCGGCGAAAGGGTATGTCGCCCCTTTGACAGGAAATGAAGATTTGGAAGTCTACCCCGTTTTGCCTCATTATGAGTACAGAACGACCTTTGCGGCAGACGCATCATCTGTAGCAATAGGGACGGCAGTAACAATTCACACAGACGGAGCGCAAATAACCGCAACAACCACAAATGGAGTTGCAACAATAACCAAAAAACTTGGGATTGGTGCCGCTGGCACAGAAGCCCTTGTAAGATTTATTTAATAAAAGGAGAAGGAAGAAAATGGTAGGAGCAGTATTTAGTAAACTTTCGGACGGAAACGATGCCTTGTATGGCAGTATATTAGCCCCTTTAAGACAGGTTATCGTAGATAACTGTAGCGTGGACACGGAAGACGAGAAGTTATTAAGAGCAATGTTTGTCGTAGAACAAAGCTCAATGAGACAAGAGCATACAACCTTTAAAAACCATTTGACGATTTATGCAGAAATGCTAGAAGACGCCAAAACGGGTTCAGCGGCACATAAAGCAAAAGGATTGTTTGCACAATTCGGAGAAGCCTATGTTAGAACAAAATGTGAGTTTGCGACAAAAGCCTTGACAAACTATAATTCCCCAACATTCAAATTCAACGGCAAGACTTTTGATAGAACAACTGGAGATGGACAACCCGTATTCTCACATCAGCATAAGTGCAAAAACACCGGTTCCACAAATCATTCCAATATTTTTACCAACGCGTTTGGCTCAGACGCATCAATGCTCAACAAACTTGCCAATATAGGAAGAAACTTGAAAAATGAGACTGGCAACATAACAAGATATCTTTTTGATACCTTGATTATTCCCGGCAACACCCCTGTATTGGAAGATATGGCGAAGAGGGTTATTGCGAGTGAACATTATCCCGGCGGCGACAAGAACGACATTAACACTCAATTTGGAAAGTGGAAGCTCATTGTTAATCCTTATTGGACAGTGGCAGACGGTGAACTACCATATATCATAATGTCCTCAAAGGCTTTGGAACAAACATCCGGCAACATATTCTACAACAGAACCAAGCTCATGGTTAAGGAAGATGTAGACAACGATTGGAACTTGGTTATATCAGCAAGAGCAAGATTCAGTTGCGGCTTCTACGACTGGAGACATATGGTAATGGGTGGAGCGCCAGCAGGCACGACCTTAAGCTAGTCCATATAAATCCTCTTAATAAGGGGTTAGGTTATATATAATCTGCCCCTTTTCCCAATCTTTTAGTAATAGTAAATAGCGGTGCAATTCCGCAAAGATTGTTCTATTAAAAATGCGAGGTCAATGAGGTTAAGCGGTTGAAAACTGACTTAACGGAAGCAAAAGACGGTTAAAGTCTATCAATGTAAAAGAACTTATGACTAATACCGCTATGCAGATTGTAAAAGAGGCTGTTCCTTTAGTTTTTCAGGTGCCAGCGTGGCGGAGTGCTTTGTTAAACTTATTCCGATAATATTAAATGGATTTAGGGGGGATAGCGCCGGCTTTGAACACTCGTCTGTTTATGTCACAAATTCTCTTGCAGACAAAACGGATATGCTGGAAGAGGCGGAAAAATGGATTATAAAAAATAAACTTAAACTCCAAAAAGAACTTTGTCCTGTTGAAAACAAGGAAGAGCCAAAAGCGGAAATACCGACAGAATAGTAGCTTAACAGAAAAGCCCCCATTTTGAGGGCTTCGACTTTAGCGGTGGCAAAATTGGTTTGGAAAAAGGCTTAGAAGCTCCTTATCATTTTGAGGGCTTCGACTTTAGCGGTGGCAAAATTAGTATTGCAAATTGATTTAATATGATATATAATTTAGTAAGTAATAGGCGACATTTTAGGCTATGCATGAATAGATGTAGATAAATTGTACTTTTCACATCTTCATAACCAAAAAACAACACATTTTTGTGAATGGGGTTCAAGAGGCCGAAGGTTCAAATCCTTTTACCCAGACCAATAGGGCATAAAAGGATAGGATTTTTTTCCTATCTTTTTATCTATTTAGAGGTGTATTTATGAGCCGTACTGAAGATATAAAAGACGAACAAGCGTTATATTACAGCAAGCGGAAAATAAGACCGCCATTTGAGTTTTTTATTGCCGAATACCCTAAAGATATAAGACCCATAAAAGAAGAACCGGTTCCCAAGAAAAGAAAGGGTTTTTTTGTCATTTTATTTAGGATACTTGCGACGCTTTTGATAATAGCCATTGTGTTTTTGTCGGCGTATATGGTTGTGGCAGGCTCTCCTCAACATTATCAAGAGGACGGATTTCAGATTGGAATAGGAAATTTCGGCGTCAATCCCGTGTGGATGCCTGACGCAAGCTCAAAAGAGCTTAATGGCATCTTTGCCCAAATGGAACAAAAAGGTGCCCTGAACACAGCTTATGAAATGTATGTCACGGCGTGCAAAAAGCTGAATTTGTCGCCTAAATACTCCATAAGAGCCATAGGGAATATCACCACAAATGCCGCTTGGGGGGATGTAGCCGCTATGGTGAAGGTCAATTCCAATAGGCTTGAAAGCTATAAAGTGCTTGGACAGCCGTCCTTGAACGCCAATCAGCCAAGGATTTTCAGCAATATGGACATCAACTATCCCGTGGAGTCAGAGGGAGAGAGCCTTTTGGTGACAATAATACAAGCTACGGCGGTGGAGTCCATAAGGGCTTATTTTGACGGCGAATATGTCTATGAGCAGAGAACTAAGGATATGAAGCAAAACGAGGACGGGGAATTTGAGATGGTGTGGCCCAATAAATATAAGGTCTTGGAAAAGGACTTTGAAAGGGCTTATGAAGACCATGAACTTAGGGAAAAGGCGAATTTTGTAATCAACCCCGACACCATAGTTCCTGAAAGCGTGGAAATAAAGGTCGTCAATGTAAACGGCGTCAACAGATATGACATCTATTTTGAGCTGGATTGCGAAAATACCGATTTGGGAAGCGCAACTTATTATGAAGCCGAGGCAATAAAAAGAAAAATGGGACAGTCCCAGCAGTTTACTTTCACCTATATGGATGTTTTTTTCAGCGTGTATGAAAACGGCTATATGACACATTGGACCACCAATCAGCAATACCGCATAAGCCAAAACTTGGGGCCTTTGGGCACTGTGGTCATAAACGCCCATAACTATAAAAGAGAGGCGATAAGCTATGACCCCGAAGATTGTCAAATAGTAAATTTTCTGAACAATGAATAATCTTTAAGGATTTATTGGGCTTTTGATTTTTTGGATTTGTAGATATAATTGATTATAAAAAACATCAAAACGATAGATACCAAAGTGACCGCTCCTATGATTAGGGCGGTTTTTTGGTTGTAGGTCAAGCCCGTTGTGGCGTATTTCTTCTCTATAAAAACCCTTTGGTTGTTGTAGCTTATTTCGTAAAAATCGCCGTAGTCTATCTCTGAAGTCACAAGGTTGAGTTTTGTTCCGTCCTTGACCTTGGCGATTACTGCGCTGGATGTGGAATTTGCGGAATAGAGCTTGATTTCTTCTCCCATTATTCTGGAAGTGGCTTTAATTGTGGAGATAGAAAAGCTTAAGGGATTCTTTTCCTCGTATAAGTCGGCTTGGACGACATAGCCGACATAGCTTCCATATTGGACCTTTGCCCATACGACATTGTCTATGGCTATATCGTCTTCAACCAATATCACTTGGGCGTTTTGAGGGATGCGGAAGATAACCGCCGATGAAAAATCCGCCTCTTCAAAAATAGGGGTTTGCGGGTGCAGGCACCTTATGGAAGCCGAACCTGAAGAAAGAAGGAATATTAGTGCTATGACCAGTATAAATACGGTCTTTTTCATCTCAAATACCTCTAAATTTTTGCAAATTTGATATTGACTTTTTGCCTTTAGTTATGCTAATGTATTTATAGAGGATTATACAATGGATATCAGAAAATATCAAGATAAAGACAAAAAGAATTTGCAATACATTTGCATAGCCACGGCAAGACCCTTGCCAAAAAACCAAAAAGAAAGGGATATCGTAACTTTACTGTATAACGACTATTTTACTGAGAACGAAAGCGAAAATATTTTTGTGGCGGTCAATGACGACGATGACGCCATAGGTTACATCATCTGTTCCACAGATTATAAGAAATTCAAAAGCGTTCTTAAAAAGCGTTATTTGCCTAAATTATGGAAACTGAGCAAAAAGAAATGGCTCTTAATGAGGCTTGAATTTTTAATAGACAACCGCTTGACCAAAAAGTATCCCGCTTTTTTGCACATAAATATTCTGGACGGATATCAGAGAAAAGGCTTGGGGCATAAGCTTATGGACGCACTTGTCGGACACCTTAGGAATCAGGGCGTCAAGGGCGTGATGCTGGGCGTGGGAAGCGACAACGAAAAGGGCATAAGCTTCTACAAAAAGTACGGCTTCCATGAGGTCATGAAGTTGCCCGGCGCTCTTAAGATGGGGCTTTTCATCGAATAAAATGGCTTTATAAATTCTTTTATCTATTACTGCAATAATCTCTTGTTTTTTTTACATACAGTCAAGATATGTAAAGACTTTTTTATTGAAAAATTAAAATTGATTTTGTTGACTCAAATCATTATGAAGAGATTTCTTTTTATGCTATAATAAATTCATAGTTTTAGGGCAATAAAAAGCGAGGGTCATTTATGAAGCCGAGAGAAGAATGCGGTGTTTTTGGCATTATTGTAAAAGAAAAAATAGACTGTGGCAGAGATGTGTATGCCGGGCTTATTTCTCAACAGCATAGGGGGCAGGAAAGTGCGGGCATTTGCGCGTTTAAGGACGGGGAGATAGTCGCCCATAAAGGTCTGGGGCTTGTGTCCTCTGTTTTTGACCCCGAAAGCATGACAAAGTTCGAGGATATAGATATCGCTATTGGTCATGTCAGATATTCTACCGACGGCAACAACGGTTTGATAAACGCCCAGCCTATCGTCACTAATCATAGGAAAATAAAGTTCGCCTTGGCTCATAACGGAAGATTAATCAACGCCCAAGCCATTAGGGACAGGCTGGAACAGGATTT
>JGI24709J26583_10001695_pt1 | contig 18609 bp, 12 predicted proteins | sample BioPla2DNA1_FD_26583 | JGI IMG/M metagenome (IMG submission 26583) | reverse complement strand
CAGTATCTTGTTTACAGAACTCTTACCGTGGCCGGCGATTATTTAAGGATAAGCTGGCCGGTTGGGGACAGTGAGGGAAAAACCATGAGGCCTTCAATTATTGTGTCCCGTCTGCAAAGGCTTTTTCCCGGGATAATTCAGCACAGCGATTTAATTCAATCTTCACCAGAAGAATTTGATATGGAAACAATCCCTAAACAAAAGCCTGCTTTTAGGAAACTTATTACCTCGTTAAGACAAAAGGCTGACGGTAAAAATATAAGCCCTGCATGGAAGGACGTATTAAGATGGTTTAAATCCCATGAGGACTGGAAGGACAGTATTGATACTATAAGAAATGCTTTTACTTATACCAATTTTGCCGAAAGAATCAGCGAGGATAAAATACAGGTTTTATATGGGAATCCTGCCTATTCAAGTGTTTCAAGACTGGAAAAATACACGTCTTGTCCATTTTCATTTTTTGTTCAGTACGGTTTAAATGCTAAGGAACGGAAAATATATCGACTTAGTCCTCCGGACATAGGAACATTTATGCATGCGGTTATTGAAAAATTCTCCAGGCTGGTGTCTGAAGGAGATATGACCTGGAGGAGCTTTACTGACGATTGGTGCAGAAAAAGAATTTCTGAGATTGTGGATGAGATGCTGGAAAACATGAAAGGCAGAGGAATAGCTGCGTCTAAACGGTATACTGCCCTGACGGTAAGGCTGAAGAGAGTGGTTACCAGGGCAGTATTGCTAATAGCCCAGCATATACGCAGCAGCAGCTTCAATCCCATTGATTATGAGGTGGGGTTCGGCGAAAAGGAGAAATATCCTCCAATAGTAATCCAGCTGGATTCAGGCCAAGAAATCAAATTAACCGGAAGGATAGACAGAATAGATGCTTTTGAGTCCCAGGAGGGAAAGTACATTAATATAATCGATTACAAATCCGGAACGAAGGATTTTAAGCTGTCAGATGTTTTCTATGGATTACAGATTCAGCTTATTACATACATGGATGCTATCTGGGAGAGTGAGGAGAAAAAGGGTAACAGTCCGGTTTTCCCTGGGGGTATTCTGTATTTTAAGGTGGATGATCCTATTATCAGGAACAATAAAAACCTTTCCGAAGAAGAAATTGAAAATACCATAATGAGAAAACTGAAAATGAAGGGTCTGGTTCTGGCCGATGTTAAGTTGATTAAAGAAATGGATAACAACATTGAAGGCTCCTCCATGCTTATACCCGCAACCGTAAATAAGGGGGATGTGCTGGGAAAAAACACTTCAGGAGCATCGCTGGATCAGTTTAAACTTATACGAAAATACATAAAAGATCTGTTAAAGGATATCGGAACCGAAATCATGAAAGGAAATGCCGATATCAAGCCCTACAAAAAGAAGGATATTAATGCATGCACCTATTGCAGCTACCTTCCTGTCTGCCAGTTTGACACAACGAGAAAAGAGAATTCTTTCAGGCTTTTATATAATAAAGAAAATGATGAGGTTTGGGAAAGTATTAAGGAGAAACAATATGAGTGAAACCAGATGGACAAATGAACAATGGGATGCCATCACTGCAAGGGATTGCAATCTCCTGGTGGCAGCTGCCGCCGGTGCGGGTAAAACGGCTGTTTTGGTTGAGCGCATTATAAAGAAAATAACCGATGAAAAAGATCCTGTTGATATAGATAAACTTTTGGTAGTGACTTTCACCAATGCCGCAGCAGCCGAGATGCGGGAAAGAATTGCCGATGCCATTTCGAAATATTTAGAAAACAACCCCGGATCGGCCAGGATACAAAGACAGATGGCATTACTGGGAAAAGCCAGCATCACTACCATTCATTCTTTTTGTACCGAGGTTATCCGAAGTAATTTTCATCATCTCAACATTGATCCGGATTTTAGAATTGCTGATGAGACAGAAAGCCACTTAATGAAACTTGAAGCCCTGAATGATATTTTTGAAGAACAATATGAAAAACAGGACAATAAGGATTTTTATGAACTATTGGAAAGCTACGGCAGTAACCGGGATGATCAACAACTCATGGACATAGTTCTTAATCTGTATACTTTTATACAGAGCAGTCCATGGCCGCAAAAATGGCTGGAGGAAATGACCGAGGCCCTAAAAATCCCCGAAGGCACTGATTTTGCATCTACTGTATGGGGCAGAATACTTTTGGATTCGGTAAAAATTGAGCTGGTGGGTATGCGGGACATGCTTATCCGTGCTGTAGAAATTATAAAAACCGGGCTGGGGATTGAAAAATATCTGCCGGTTTATCAGGAAGATTTATCAAATATAAATAATCTGATTATGCTCCTTAAAAACAGCAAAAAATCAAATTCTGAAACTATATGGGATGATTTGTATTTCGGTATTGATACCTTTACTTTTTCAACTTTGCCGAGAGCCGGTAAGGGAGCAGATAAATCTAAACAGGAAATAGTAAAGGCCATACGGGACGATGTAAAAAAACGGGTAAAAAAACTGAGAGATCAAACAGTAAATGCCAATTCGGCAGAACTCCTGGGCGATATGAACACTCTTTATCCCATAATGAAATGTCTGGCCAGTTTAGTATTGGATTTGTCTTTAAAGTATACCGAAAAAAAGAATCGCAAATCTGTATTGGACTTTAACGATTTAGAACACTACTGCCTAGAAATCCTTTCTAAAAAGGATCAGGACGGAAATCTTAAACCATCCGATACAGCCCTGAAATATAGAGAGCGTTTTGACGAGATAATGGTTGATGAGTATCAGGACAGCAACATGGTGCAAGAAATCATAATAAACATGATATCTAAGGTTGACAGCCCAAAGCCCAATGTATTTATGGTGGGAGACGTTAAACAAAGCATTTACAGGTTCCGGCAGGCAAGACCTGAACTGTTTATGCAGAAATATAATACATATTCGACTGAAAAAGACAGTCCATTCAGGAAGATACTTTTGTATAAGAATTTCAGGAGCCGTAAAAATATTGTGGATTCTGTTAATTTTATCTTTAGCCAGATTATGTCGGTAAATGTGGGAGAGCTGGATTATACCGAAAGTGAAGCTCTGAATCCCGGTGCAGAATTTCCCGAAAATAAACAGGAAAGTCTGATTACAGGCGAGAGTACTGAACTTCATATTATTGATACCGGGGATTCAGATGACGAGTCCGAGAACATTATTGAGGAAGGCAATAGTGAGACAACAGTTCAGCAAGAAGAGGAAATGCTGGATAATATGCAATGTGAAGCCAGAATGGTGGCAAGAAGAATACAAATGCTCATGGAGCCTGATGAAGAGGGTAATTTCTTTGCTATTTTTGATAAGGGTAAAAAGAAATATAGAAAGCTGGAATACAGGGACATTGTGATTCTATTAAGAACTACAAAAAATTGGTCGGACGTGTTTGTGGAAGAATTGACTCTGGCTGGTGTACCCGTGTTTGCAGATACAGGGAGCGGTTTTTTCAAAACCATCGAAGTTCAAGTAGTTCTATCGCTTTTACAGATAATAGACAATCCATACCAGGATATTCCGCTTTTGGCGGTCCTAAGATCACCGGTTTTCTCCTTTACCACCAACGACCTAGCAGACATCAGGCTTGCAATGCGCAAAGGTCTGCTGTTTGACGGCTTAATCAAACTCTCTGAAACCGGCACCGGAGATGTTTGTGTTAAAGCTAAGAAATTTCTTGTGAGTTTAACAAAATGGAGAGAGGCATCTCTATATTTGCCTACCGACCAGCTGATATGGAGGCTTTACAGCGATACCGGTTACTATAGCATGGTGGGAGCCATGCCGGGTGGAGAACAAAGACAAGCCAACTTAAGAATTCTCTTTGAAAGAGCAAAACAGTTTGAAGAGACAAGCTATAAAGGGCTGTTTAACTTTATTAATTTTATTGACAAGTTGAAAAGCAGCAAAGGCGACATGGGCAGTGCAAAAATATTAGGTGAGAATGACAATGTGGTCAGGATTATGAGCATACATAAAAGCAAGGGCCTGGAGTTCCCGGTTGTTTTTCTTTCCGGTTGTGGCAAGAAGTTTAATCTGCAGGATATGAACAAAAACATCCTATTACATCAGGATATAGGTTTCGGCCCTGATGTGGTAGATTATAAAAAAAGACTCTCTTGGCCTTCGGCTGCCAAGGAAGCAATAAAAGAGAAAATAAAGATTGAGACTCTGTCCGAGGAAATGAGAATTTTATACGTTGCGCTTACCAGAGCACGGGAAAAACTTATTATAACAGGCTCAACCAGTAATAGGGATAAGTCTTTAAATAAATGGGTTTCAACAGCAAATACCGAGGAAGAAAAGCTCTCCAACTATGAAATGCTGAATGGGCGGAATTATCTTGACTGGATAATACCGGCTGTATTACGTCATAGCAGATGTGAGTATTTCCGTAAACAGGCCGCCTCTGATAACGAGTTTAAGGGTTTATTGCTGGAAGATTCATCTTTTTGGGATATAAAACTATGGAGTAAAAGCGATATATTAATGAACAGGGATTCTGATGTATTGCAGGATCATAAGGTTAGTGACTGGTTGGAAGACATGGTTACAAAACAAGAGGTTGAAGATATAAATGCTGCCGCCAGTAAGAATATAGAAGAAATAGACAGGAGACTCAGCTGGGAATATGAATACATCGATGCGGCTTATATCCCTGCCAAGGTTTCTGTTACAGAGCTGAAACGACGATTCAATGCCCAATCATCTGGAGAAAGCACAGCTATGCCTTATTTTACTTCCGCACTTATTAAAAAACCTATGTTTATGGAAGAAAAGAAAGGTTTAAATGCAGCAGAAAAAGGAACCATAATCCATTTTATTATGCAGCACCTGGACATAGATGAAATAAAAATTAATACAGGAGCAGGGTATAATAAAATTATAGAAAATCAGGCTGAACAAATGGTGGCCAAAGACCTCTTGACGGTAAAACAAGTTGAGAGCGTTGATTTAGGAATGATAGAAAAGTTTTTTGAATCAGAATTGGGCAAGAAAATGTTAAAGGCAAAAAGTATAAGCCGTGAAATACCGTTTAATATTGCTATTCCTATCCAGGAGCTGTACCAGAAAGAAAACAAGAAATACATGAAGGAAGAAACGGTACTGCTGCAAGGAGTAATAGATTGTTTCATTGAAGAAGAAGACGGAATTGTACTGATAGACTATAAAACCGATTATGTACCTGAGGGAAAAGAGTATATTTTAGAAGACAGGTATAAATTTCAGCTGGACTATTATGCAAGAGCATTGGAACAGATTACTGCAAAAAAGGTAAAAGCCAAATACATATATCTTTTTCAATCAGGAAGTTTTATTAAATTATAAATGCTATTGACAAGATTTGTTTTAATGAATATTCTGTAGAAGAATCAGCAGCTCAACAACAGGAACTGATTTACAGAAAAGAAGGGTAATAAATGAAGATTATTATAATCGGCGATGGTAAGGTCGGTCACAGCTTGGCAGAGCATTTATCTTTGGAAAATCATGATGTTACCATAATCGATAAGAATCCGGAAGCACTTAGGAAAGCCAGTGAAGCGCTGGATGTAATGTGCATCAAAGGAAACGGTTTAAGCACAAAAGTCATGCTGGAAGCCGGAATAGAAAACGCTGACCTTCTGATAGCGGCAACTTCCAGTGACGAGATAAACATGGTTTGTACTCTCACCGGAAGAAAGCTGGGGGCAAGTCATACCATCGCCAGAATCAGGGACCCTGAATATGCAGATGAACTATCAGTTCTAAAAACAGAATTGGGACTGGATCTTGTAATAAATCCTGAGCAGGCTGCAGCACGTGAAATAGCCCGCCTGCTAAGATTCCCCTCAGCTACAGATATTGAACACTTTGCAAAAGGAAGAATTGAGTTTGTGGAAATAACTGCAACTCATGATATGCATTTAATTGGTATATCTCTTAAAAATATACCACGAAAACGTATTTCGAATATTTTGATAGGCGTTGTCAAAAGAGGTAATGAGGTTATTATACCCAACGGGGATTTTGAAATTGCTGTTGACGACAGATTGAGCATCATAGGAAGGCCTAATGATGTTTTTACATTTTGCAAACAAGCCGGCAAATATACTCAGAAAATTAAAAATGTTATGGTGGTTGGCGGCGGGATAATAGCTCATTATTTAGCTATGAACCTTAAGTTAAATGATATAAAGGTTAAAATAATAGAAATTAACAAAGAGAGATGTTATGAGCTAGCAGAGTTACTTCCGGATACTTTGGTGATAAACGGTGATGGAACCGATAAAGCTCTTTTAGATTCAGAAAATCTCAGTGAAATGGATGCCTTTATAGCTTTAACAGGAAGGGATGAGGAAAACCTTATATCTGCAATGCTGGCAAAGCAAAGCGGGGTAAAGAAGGTTATTGTAAAAACTACAAGAATTGATAATCCGGTATTATTTCATGACCTGGGTGTGGATAGTGTTGTCAGCCCGAAACTTATTACAACAAACTATATCTTAAAATATGTCAGAGGCCTGAGCAATGCTGTGGGCAACCCTGCCGAAACCGTGTATAAGATTGTGGATGGAGAGGCGGAGGTTCTTGAATTTGTAGCAAATAAAACCACAAAGTTTTTGAATATACCCCTTAAGAAGCTCAAACTTATGAAAGGGGTAATCATTGGTGCGATAGCGAGGAAGAATGATATTATAATTCCCCACGGAGATGATGTGATAAAGCAGGGAGACAGCGTGATTGTTATTTCAGTCGATAAACTTATTTCAGATTTCAATGAAGTTGTTGTTTCAGTTGGAGGATAACAATGAATGTTGCGATGATATCAAAAAACCTGGGGATTCTGCTTTTGGTTGAGGCGGCCAGTATGCTGCCGTCGTTACTGGTAGCCCTAATATACAATCAAAATGATGTATCGGCCTTTATCATCACAATACTACTCCTGATGTTTACTGGTTTTATCATGTATAAAATACCTGCCCGCAATAAGAATTTATACACCAGAGATGGCTTTGCTATTGTATCTTTGGGGTGGATACTTGTTTCTCTTTTTGGGGCTCTCCCATTTCTTATAAGCGGTGCCATACCATCGTATGTAGATGCTGTATTTGAAACTGTTTCGGGATTCACAACCACCGGCTCCACAATCTTAAGAGAAATTGAAAGTCTCCCTAGAGGAATTCTGTTTTGGAGAAGTTTTACCAACTGGATAGGCGGTATGGGTGTTCTGGTAATGATGCTGGCTGTTTTGCCAGCCGCAGGAGCTAACACCTTACAAATCATGAAGGCTGAGAGCCCGGGTCCTGATCCCGGGAAACTGGTTCCCAGAATAGGCCAAAGCGCAAAAATACTATATTTTATGTATACTACTCTGACATCTGTACAAATTATATTGCTGCTGGCAGGTGGAATGCCTCTGTATGACAGCCTGATTCATACTTTTTCAACAGCGGGCACCGGTGGTTTCTCAAATATGAATACCAGCGTAGGTGCATATAACAATGTGTACTATGAAATTATCATAGGCGTATTTATGTTTGTTTTCGGGGTTAATTTCACCCTGTATTATCAGGCACTTAAAGGTGATGTAAAGAGTATATTTAAAGACGAGGAATTTCGGTTTTACATGTTTACCGCAGCCGGTGCAATACTGTTGATTACTTTGGATATTTGGGGACCAAATTTTAATACATTTTGGGAAAGCCTACGGCATGCCTTCTTCCAGGTAAGCACCATTATGACCACTACAGGCTTTTCATCCACCAATTTTGACCTGTGGCCGGTTTTCAGCAAGACTATACTGGTAATCCTGATGTTTATCGGTGCCAGTGCAGGCTCTACCGCCGGTGGTATTAAATGCATCCGGTTCCTTTTACTGTTTAAGACTGTAAAACGTGAGGTCAGAAGAATTCTGCATCCCAGGTCTGTATATACTGTTAAATACGGGGGTAAAACAGTTAATAGTGATGTGCTATCAGGTGTTATGAACTATTTCTTTATAAGCATTATTTTGTTTGCCATATCTCTTCTTCTCGTTTCTCTGGATGGTTTTGATATGGTATCAAATTTCACGGCTGTAGCTGCTTCAATCAATAATATTGGTCCCGGTCTGGGAATTGTAGGCCCAATGGGCAATTTCGCAGATTATTCCAGTTTAAGCAAAATTGTTTTTTCAATTACCATGCTTTTTGGAAGGCTGGAAATATATCCGATGCTGATACTTTTTGCTCCGACATTTTGGAAACGGGTAAATATTTAGCTAATTAATCTATATCCTCAATGACTTGCTCGGGGGGCTGGTCTAAAACTTCCGGCCTTTTAATAAGATTGCGGTAAAGTTTGAAAGCTGTCGCAAAGTAGTGGCCGTCAGCAATTCTTTCATCTGATACTATACAAACCCGCACATACTTTTTGGTTTTTATTTCGTTATTTATATCAATAACCTTTTCTTTCATTTTAATACCAAAAGCCACAAATAAACTGGTGGTTCCGAAATTATAGAGGTGATGGTATACAGGCTGAATTCCTATTGAACCTAAATTAGTGATAAAAACACTGGTGTGAAAAGGGCTCACTCTGTTTATTACTTTTGGCATTAAACCTATGTAATCCAGGCATCTCATAAGCCATACAAAAAATCTTACCAGCTGCCCCGGTATAGCCATAATCATCTTAGCAACCTTATCAGTATCATTTTTTGTATCTAAATCCATGTTTTCTTCTATTGCAGCGTTTACCTTCCTGACTACATCCATAAAGGTATCAGTGGGTTTGAACTTTACCTTCAGAGTTGTTTCAGGGCTTTCTTCAGTAAACTCTTTCTTTATGGCAAAGGATATTAAGATTTCATTACGAGCATAGATTTTCTGACCTGCAACAAATCTGTTCATCCCTGGTTTTTGGGAGATGGCTCGGACCATTGCAGCAATAATTACATGAAGAAAGGAAATCTTTTCACCGGTTTCCTTCCGTTTTTTGATTATAAAAGCCTCAGTGTTACTAATCTCTATTTTTTCCTCAAAAAAATTCTGGGCATCAATGCGGGATCTCATAATATAAGGGATAATTTTGTAAAACGGATCAAGAGTTCTTAATTTTCTGCCATCATAGCGGTCTCCAAAGCGTCGTTTTCTTTTTGTCATTAATATACCCCCATTGTGTTAGCTGCATAAAAACAACCGTTGAACTTAAGTATATAGATTTTTTATGCATGTTACAAGTTTTATATTCAGATTCATAATACAAAGCACGCAATTTGCGTGCTTTGTACCCGGTTNCAACTTTATTGCTATCTGTTGTTTTCTCTTTCTTCGTTGCAATTGTTCCTGTTTTCTCTGTTGTTATTGTTATTGTTATTATTGTTTTTGTTTCTGTCTCTGTCTCGTTCTCTCTGTCTGTTGTCGTCCATTTCTTTCTCCTTTCAAGATTTCTTATAGTTATTTCATACTCATACTCTTTTCAGCCATCTCAATCATGCGCTTAACCATCTGACCACCTATGGGGCCTCCTTCGCGGCCATTCTGGCTGGAAGGAAGATCGCCTTTATAATGGTCATTGTATTCTTTGCAGTATTGAAGACGACCGATTTCTTGGGCGCATTCCAGTTTAAATCTTGTTAAAGCTTCGCGGCTCGAAGGGACAATAGGCGTCTTTGGCCTTGACATATTTTCTCACCTCCTTACCGTAAAAACTTAACTCTTTAAAAAAGATGTCCATGAAATAGTGTGAACAAAAAAAGATAAAACTTTCGTGTAAAATTGAGGGAGAATAGTTTCAAAATTAATTTCTAAATGATGATTTTATGTTAAAATTTGAATTAAGTATTATACTAGTTAATAACAATGACTATGACAATTTTTATCATTATATTATTTTCTTACGATTTAACACATTTCTTCAGGCGCAAAAAAAAATAAGAGGAGACAAAACTTGAAAAAAGTATTAAAAGTGTTATTCAGTAGGCTTATGGTTATGTCTACGTTAATGATATTTCAAATAGCTTTGTTGATAATTCTGACCATTAAGCTTAGCACCTCGTTAGTTTATCTCTATTTTACCTTTGGTTTATTAAGCTTGATTGTTGTGTTTTTTGTTGCAAGTCAAAGAAGCAATCCGGCGCATAAGCTGGCATGGGTTATTCCTATTCTTATATTCCCTGTTTTCGGTGGAATTTTATATGTTTTATTAAGGTCCAATGGGAAGAATAAAAAATTTCGTGATAAATTAGATGCTTCTCTTAACAAAGCCTTACCCCTTTTGAAGCAGCGTACTCATATCATGGATGAGCTTTATGAACAGGATAAAAGTGTTGCAAACCAGTCCGGATATATATTAAAGGCTTCAGGATTTCCGGTATACAACAATTCGGAATCTGTATACTTTTCATCCGGTGAAGAGTTCTTTGTAGCATTTGTGGAAGAGTTAAAAAAAGCAGAAAAGTTTATATTTATTGAAACTTTTATAATCAGAGAAGGTCTGATGTGGAATACCATTTTGAGTATTCTTGAGGATAAGGCAGCTCAAGGCGTTGATGTCCGAGTTATGTATGATGATGCGGGCTGTATGACAACACTTCCCTATAAGTATTACAATGAACTTCGTGAAAAGGGCATAAAATGTTATGTGTTTAACCCATTTACACCTTTGCTGGAAATCAGGATGAATAACAGAGATCACAGAAAAATTATTGTTATTGACGGGCATACGGCTTTTACCGGAGGCATTAATCTGGCTGATGAATATATAAATGTTTATGAAAGATATGGGCATTGGAAGGATTCTGCTATTATGATAAGAGGTGAAGCTGCATGGAATATGACGGTAATCTTCCTGCAGCTCTGGTCATTTCTTTCAAATGAACCGGAAGACTATGATTCACTTAAAGCATGTGTGGTATGCGATGGTTTATATGAATCGGACGGTTATATACAACCCTTTGGAGATAGCCCTCTGGACAATGAACCGGTAGGTGAATACACTTATATAAATATGATAAGCAGAGCCAGGGATTATGTTTATATCTTTACCCCATATCTTGTTTTGGATCATGAGTTGATTACCACTCTTAAATTAGCTGCTAAAAGTGGTGTTGATGTCAGAATTGTTACTCCGCACATTCCTGATAAATGGTATGTTTTTTTGGTGACCCAATCCTATTATGAAGTTCTCATCGAAGCGGGAGTAAGAATTTTTGAGTACAGTCCCGGTTTTCTTCACTCAAAAGCATTTGTTTGCGATGATGTTTTAGGAGTTGTCGGCTCAATTAATCTCGACTATCGAAGTTTATATTTCCATTTTGAGTGCGGTGTTTGGTTGTATAAAACCAAATCAATAAAGGCTATTAAAAATGATTTTATAGAAACCTTTGAAAAATGCAAGGAAATTACCCTTGAAGACTGTCTAAGTATTAAACCGTTAAAGCGTATTGCCAGAGGTTTTTTAAGACTTTTCGCACCACTGATGTAAAAGGCAACCCCGGGCGTGCAGACTATCCATGCTCTACTTTAAATCGCTGTGGACTCACCACCGGATTGTGATTTACATATCAAAAGTGTTATTATAAAGTACGATCAAAAGTTTGGAGATTATATGAAAACACTGATTATTTATATCATAATTATCAATATATTGTCCTTTTTAGTATCAGGTTTTGACAAAACTGCGGCTATTTATAACTGGAGAAGAATACCGGAAAAGACTCTGTTCCTTCTTGCAGCAATAGGAGGGTCAGTGGGTATATACGCGTCTATGCTGCTTTTCCGCCACAAGACCAGGCATGTCTCGTTTATGTTGGGGATTCCGACAATCATTGTAATACAGATGGCTTTGGTCTGGATTTTTTATCTAAGAAACAATTAATTATTTGGTGTGTTTGCATTATTTTCTTTAATTGTCACACAATAATGTGTGATTAACGCTTAAAGGAGATATATTTATGAATACACCATACTGGCTGTTAAGTTCTGAGGGAATTAGTTTTGAACCTTTAAAAGAAGATATATCCACCGATCATTTGATAATCGGCGGAGGCTTAGCCGGTGTTACCTGCTTGTACCTGTTGACCAGGGCAGGCTTAAATGTCACACTTATTGATGCTAACAGAGTCGGTTATGGTACTTCCGGAAGAAACACGGGAAAGGCTACTGCCCAGCACGGATATATATATTCAAAAATTAAAAAAAACTATGGAATGGAAATAGCAAAGAAATACTATAAGGCAAACGCCGAAGCAATTAATTTCATAGATGACACCTCCCGGCAATATAATATAGACTGTCAGTTTAAAAGACTTCCTGCATATCTTTTTACAAATTCGCCTGAATATGAAAGTAAACTGGAGAAAGAGTTTGAGCTGTATCAGGAAATGGGTCTGGATTGTTCCTTTGAAAAGCAAATCCCTCTTCCTATAAATGTATTATGCGCACTTAAGATGAATAACCAAGCCCAGTTCCATCCGAAACGTTTTCTGGACGGATTAGTTGAGAGAGCAATAAAACAAGGGGCACGCATATACGAAAATACCCGGGTTATTGATTTTCATCCCGGCAAGGAATGTGTTATTGAGACTAAGAGCAAGAATAAAATAACAGCTAAGAATGTTATTATTGCATCCCACTACCCCTGTTATGATGGAAGAGGTCTCTATTTTTCCCGTCTTAAACCGGAAAGAAGCTATATTATCGGTATTGAAATGGATTCATTCCCGGATGCACATTTTATTAATGCGGAGGATCCTACTATTTCGCTAAGGCATATCCCGGAAGATAAAACTCTGTTAATATCAGGTGAAAACCATAAGGTAGGACACAAAGATACAAATCACTATCAAAACCTCAAGGATTATGCAAAAGCTACTTTTAACACAGATGCGGTAAAGTACGAGTGGTCGGCCCAGGATTATATACCCCATGATTATATTCCGTATGCGGGATATATAAACTCTGACAATAAGAACATTTTTATAGCCACGGGATTCAATAAATGGGGTCTTACCAACAGTATCGCTTCGGCTGTCCTTATAAGGGATCTCATTGTGGAGGGTACGTCACCATACGAAGAGCTGTTCACTAACATGCGGGTTAAAGACTTTGTCTCATTCAATTTCTTAAAAGAAAATGCCGATATGGTCTTTCAATTGATTTCTGGAAAGCTGACTCTGGGGGAAACAGAGCTTCCCGATGAAAAAGGTATAGGCGTAATTGTAAATATAGGCGGGAAACGTTGTGGCTTTTATCGTGATGAAGAAGATAATATTTATCTTGTAGATACCACATGTCCACATATGGGCTGTGAGTTAAAATGGAATTCGCAGGAAAGGTCATGGGACTGCCCATGCCACGGCTCCAGATTTGATTATAAGGGAAATGTACTGGAAGGCCCGGCAGAGTATAGCCTAAACAGCTATAATGAGCCAAAAAACAGAATAAATCCACAGATAAAATAAATAACGATACCTTCTTTGCTGCTTGTTTATTTAAGATAAAACTTGTATGATTTATAAGTAAGGTTTGCAGCAAAGGGGTCTAATTTGTGAGTAATAAAAACAAAAAAGTAAATGCCATGATTTTTTTGGCGATTACAGCCACTATGTGGAGTCTCGGCGGGATTTTGATAAAATCCATAAATGCACATCCGCTGGCTATATCGGGAACGAGATCAGCTATTTCATGTTTGATTATTCTGTTGTATGTAAAAAAGCCAAATTTCAACTGGTCATTTCCCCAAATTATGGCAGGGGTTGCCTATGCCTCAATGGTAATTAGCTTTGTAGTTGCCAACAAACTTACAACAGCGGCTAATGCAATACTTCTGCAATATACCGCCCCTATTTTTGTAGCTTTGCTTAGTGCCTGGATGCTTAAAGAAAAGCCGAAGACCATTGACTGGGCTACAATAGTGCTGGTGTTTGGTGGTATGGTGCTGTTTTTCTTGGATAGTATTGACACAAAAGGACTGACAGGGAATATTTTTGGTTTGTTAAGCGGTATCAGTTATGCCCTTTTTACTATATTCATGAGGATGCAAAAGAATGGATCACCTGTAGAGTCGGTGATTCTGGGGAATGCCATCACCGCAGTGGCAGGCCTGCCTTTTCTGTTTACTGCCGTTCCTGATACAAAAGGCTGGTTGTACCTTGTTATATTGGGAGTTATTCAACTTGGAATACCGTATATTTTGTACAGTAAGGCAATCAAGAGCGCCACAGCTCTTGAAGCCAGTCTGATTACTATGATAGAGCCAATACTGAATCCTATCTGGGTTATCTTAATTATTGGTGAAATCCCGGGTATATTCTCAATAATAGGAGGCATTATAGTTATCACTACCGTTGCGGTAAGGAGTGTTATTGTGTCTTCCCCTAAATACTACAAGAATGAAGGATTTACGAGAGGTGCCTGAAGAGGGGGGTAAATGCGCCGTTACCCCTTGCGTACCATTCAGAATTCCCCTGCGATACCCGCACCACGATAGATCTCACATGGTGCATTCATAGCAATGACACTGGTGCTTGCCTGCTCAGGTGAATTTTCTAATAAACAGATTATCTCTTTCCAGTAAATCTTCGATTCTATGGAAACCAAGCTGCTCCAACAGCTCAATAGCATGAGGATTATCGATGGGTGTTTTATATGTGGCAAGATCTCCATACTCTATTACATGTTCAGTGCCTTCTTTGTAGGGAATAAGTGCTTTAGGTCCGCCGACACATCCGCCGACGCAGCCCATCCCCTCCATGAAATTAGCTTTTATTTCCTGAAAGGTAAGGACATAATCAACGGCATCTTTAATGTCGGGTTCTTTTGCCTCAGCCTTTTTTGCAATACAAGGTCCTATGAAAACAGTAACCGCATCTGGATGGATTCTTTTAATTGCTCGACCGCAAGCCACCATCGGTGATACAGAGGGGGGCATATGTGGTATTAAATCATGATAAATCTTCTTAATCATTGCTACCCATATCGGGCAACAGCAACTTGTAAGCATAAAATCCTTGTCTTCTTGTATAGTGCGATCAAATTCCAATGCTTCTTTAAGGGTTAAAATATCTGCAAACAAAGCTACTTCAAGCATACCGTAGAATCCAAGGCATTTAAATGCTGTTCTCAGTTTTCCAGCGGTTACATCCAATGTGAATTGGCCGTTAAAGGCAGGAGCAATCATTGCATATACAGGAACTGATTTAGAATGCAACAACTCAAGAATCGGGATAAGGTCTTTTCTCTCTACCAGGCCTTTGTTTTCACATACTTCCAGGCAGCGGCCACAGCCGGTGCAGTCTTTTTGTTCAACAACAACTTTACCTTCCCCGTCTCTTTTTATGGCAGAAAAAAGACAGGCAACTTCACATGCAGGTTTCTCCGCTGTGCAGCTGTTACAGGCATCTGTTCTGATAACTGATGGATAATTCTCAGGATGAAGAATACAATCCAGATCATCCACGTTAAATTCCTCGGTTTTTTTTATATTATCAATCTCTTCGTTAAGGCTTTTGTTATAGGAAGCCTTAAGCAACCTGTCATATAGTTCTCTGAAAGTCAGCACTGTTACCCCCTCCTTTAATTATATATTTTTACCCTGTTTATTTGCTTAGTATTCAATGATTCGTTATTATACAAAAATATAATATAAAATATGATAAGAAAGTTTATATTTTAAAATTCTTACCAGTGATATATAATAATACATAATTATTATCAGCCAAAATCTAATTTGAGTCTTATTTGGAGGTAAAATAGAATGAAAAATTTAGAACTTTATGAAGTTAGACATATTAAGGATCTTAAGGATATGCTTAATTCCAGTGTTGAACTTTATGGAGAAAAAGCAGCGTTTTTGTCTAAACCTAAGGGACAGGCAGATTATACTCCTATATCCTACAAGCAATATAAAACTGACGTTGATGCCTTGGGAACTGCACTGATGAGCTTGGGGTTAAAAGGAGGGAAGATTGCACTGATCGGTGAAAATCGCTATGAATGGTCAGTATCATATCTTGCCGTTGTTAATGGAACTGGAGTAATAGTACCATTGGATAAAGAATTACCGCCAAATGAAATAGAGCTTTTGTTAGATCGTTCTAAGGCTGATGCTATTATTTATGCCGGAAGTATAAAAGAAAAAGTTGAAATCTTAACTAAGAAGGACACATCTTTGCGCTATTTTATTAGTATGGACGCAGAAGAAGACAATGGTAATATATTATCTTTTAAGCTCCTCTTACAAAAGGGGCATGACCTGCTGAAAGAAGGTGACCGAAGGTTTATTGATGCTGAGATTGATGCTGAAACAATGAATATGCTGCTCTTTACATCCGGAACTACCGATACCTCGAAAGCAGTAATGCTTTCTCATAAGAATATTTGCGAAAATCTTATGAATATGTGTTCTATGTTATATATAGACGAGAAGGACATATTCTTATCTATACTTCCAATACATCACACCTATGAATGTACCTGCGGCTTTTTATGTCAGATTTACAGGGGATGTACCATTGCTTATTGTGAAGGATTAAGACATATTGTCAAAAATCTTAAGGAATCTAAAACAACTATGGTGTTGGGAGTACCTTTGCTTTTCGAATCAATGTACAGGCAAATTATGAACCAGGCCATAAAAACCAACGGTGAGAAAAAAATAAAATTTGCTATTGGTCTAAGCAATGCATTAAGAAAGATTAATATCGATATACGTCGCAAACTGTTTAAACAGGTTCATGAGGCTTTAGGCGGGCATATCAGAATGTTTATCAGCGGTGCTGCCGGTATTGATCCTCAGATAGCAAAGGGTTTCAGAGAATTGGGGATTTCTTTGGTTCAGGGTTATGGACTTACCGAATGTGCCCCGATAGTGGCATTAAATAGAGATGTTTACTATAAGGACGAAGCGGCTGGACTTCCTTTACCTAATCTTCAGGTGGAAATAGACAGTCCTGATGAAGATGGTATCGGTGAAATAAAATGTAAGGGTTCAAGTGTAATGCTGGGATATTATAATGACCCGGAAGCAACGGCGGAAGTAATCAGGGGTGGCTGGTTTTATACAGGAGACAGCGGGTTTATTGATAAGGATGGTTTTGTTCACATTACAGGCCGAAAAAAGAATGTTATAGTAACCGGTAATGGGAAAAACGTTTTTCCCGAAGAAATAGAAACCCTTTTAAACAGAAGCTTATATATAAAGGAATCTCTGGTTTACGGAAAGGGCCAGTCTGACGGTGATACTGTTATTTGCGCCAAAATAGTTCCCGACAGAGAGAAAATTGAAGAAGATATTAAAGATGATTCAGCGCCTGGATCAACCGTTGAGGATATCATTGAGAAAGAGGTTAAAAGAATAAACCAAAGCATGGTTATATATAAGCATGTTAAGGAGTTTTCGCTTCAGGATGAGGAGTTTGTTAAAACCACAACCAAGAAGATTAAGCGACATGAAGAATTAATGAAAGACTAAATATAATTATTGCACTTTTGAGGAGTCGGTATTTATCGCCGACTCTTTTTTAATGCTGCTGCGCAACTCGCCTTTGTCATTATGAACGAAACGCAGCATTCCGCTATCATTCTGAATGAAGCGAAGCGGAATGAAGAATCTTTTGTGTCAACTTGAAAGATCCTTCGCTATCGCTTAGGATGACAAAAGGGGCCTGGAATGACAAACGTCAGCTACTACTGAAGCTCGCTGCCATGTAAATTAAGTTAATAAAATATAAGAAATTAATAGATTTTTGTTATTTTATTGCTTTCAATGTCCTATTCCCTTTGATATAATGTTAAAGGTTTCTAAATAGAATACTAATCTATTGCTTAAAATACAAACAATAAAGAGAATTGTTTTCGCTACGAAAGGGGAAGTCTATGCTTGCTTTAGCCATTGTTTTGCTGTTAGTATGTGCTTCGGTCTTTGTTAACGGATGGACGGATGCCCCAAATGCTATCGCAACTGTTGTTTCGACTCGTGTATTAAGCCCTAAAGCGGCTGTAATTCTGGCGGCAATATTTAACCTGGCCGGTGTTTTTCTTACCGGTACGGCAGTTGCCAATACCACCGCAAAGATTATTGAAATAGGAACCGGACAAGATGCCCTTGTTACATTGGCGGCAGCACAGCTGTCCATTGTGATCTGGGCTGTTTCGGCATGGAGATATGGAATTCCTACCAGTGAGAGTCACGCCTTGATTGCCGGTCTGATGGGAGCTGGAATTTCTTTTAAAGGCATTGAAGCTTTTAATTGGGATGAATTTAAGAAAGTGCTTATCGGTCTTGTTGTTGCAACAGTCTTAGGCTTTATTGCCGGATTTTTAGTGACCAAAGGAGTTGCATTTACATTCAGGGGTGTAAACAGACATAAAGCAAATACATTCTTTTCATGGGGGCAGATTTTTTCGGCAGCCCTTATGGCTTTTAGCCATGGGGCTCAGGATGGCCAGAAATTCATGGGCGTTTTTGCTCTGGCTTTGGTAGTGGGAGGTGTTTACCCACCAGGTGATAGCCTTTTTATACCTATTTGGATTATGTTGCTTGTTGCAGTTATTATGAGTGTAGGAACATCTATTGGCGGGCACAGGATTATTAAAACAATGGGAATGGATATGGTCAGCCTTGAAAAG
>JGI24709J26583_10001693_pt1 | contig 18621 bp, 8 predicted proteins | sample BioPla2DNA1_FD_26583 | JGI IMG/M metagenome (IMG submission 26583) | reverse complement strand
TCTCCGCAAACACCTGCTCACCTGTTTGAATAACCACAAAATAAATTCCTGTAGGGGCAACATTACCTTTAGTACACTCTCTATTCCATTGAAAATCAAATGTACCCATGTTAGAGTTTTTAACGGTAGTTGAGAAAATTTGTTTGCCTTGTAGGTCTATTATTTTTATTGTTGCCTGCCCTTCTGGAGAAACGAAGTTTATATTTACTGTTTCGTTTGCAGGATTAGGATATATATTAATTTTCTTATCTACTAATTGTGGCTGTTCTTGAATGCCTACCTGGTTTTCAATAGCCAATTTTCTAATTTCTAAATATGAAAACTTATCGAAGATCTCAATGTTGCTAAGCAAATATAACAATGAGTCCTTTGCAATAAGTTTATTGAATATTGAATGTTTTGATTCTAAAATGGTATCTGTCCAATTATCGTTACTTTTTCTATAATATAGCAACATACTATTCTCGTTCCAAAAATTACCAACAATATGTTTTGTACCATTCTGCTCGACAAACAGAGATAGAAATCTACTAGCTCCATTGAAAAACTCCTCGAAATACCATTCATTATTCAAATAATAGCCATACTTCGTTGAACCATTGTGTAAACCAAAACTAACAACAAAGTGTGGAATAGACTCTTTATCTAACATAAAATCGTGACAGTAAAGACTGCCATTAATTAGATTAAAGGGTAGCCATTGTCCGTCAGTATAATAACAATAGCCAACCGTTTTATCACAGTAACCCGAATAATGTAAAACATCATTTTTATCAAATAAGGCTTTTTGAATATTAAATCTTTTAGTATAGTCTGTTGGACTTTGGATTACATTGAATTGATTATCAAAATAAGTAACAATCAAGGTGTTACTTAAGTTTGCATTGGGCCACAAAATATATGCTTTATCGTTACTGTCTATTGCTAATGAGTGTGTGTAAAACTGATAAGTATAATCATGCGAGCCGTTTACTGCAATCGAATCGCTCCATGTATCTCCTTCTAATTTTTTTAAAAATATTCTGGATTGTTCGACCTCTGCTTTTAGCGAAAAATATGACAATAAAACTGTATTATCGCTATACAACGCAAGTACAGGGTTATAAATCAGATACCCAAGTCCAAATATAACTTCTACAGGTTCTGTCCAATCCTGCCCTTGGTTTGTTGATTTAGTATATACCAATATGGAATTTGTTGTATTCTCAAAACGCTCAACCCACACAATATGCAACACTCCATTATTATCGATTATCATATCTGCTTGGTTGATATATTTTACATAACCCTGAGAAGTTATGTTAATCGGCTCGCTCCACTCTTGTGCTTTTGCTTTTTGGGGAATTATTAGAATAGCGAACAGTAGTAAACTGTAAAAGGCAAGGGGTAAATTAAATATCCTATAGCACATGGTGTTTGTTTTTTATCTATTCTGTTATTACTATTGTTTCTGTTTTCATCTGTTTATCTGACACTGCTTTAACTAAATATATTCCTGGCGGTACTTTTTTATAGTTTGATGTTTCCTTGTTCCATTCTATTGTATTTTGTGATGGATGAACAGTTGTCTTAAAAACTAAAAAACCACTTATATTATAAATCTGCACTTGAACAGCACTTGTTGATTTTGTTTCAATTTTTATTCCTTGACTAATTGTAGAAGGATTTGGAAAAACACGTAAATGAAAATCATTTAATTTTGCTGTTTGTTCTATGCTGTTTTGATTTTCAATTTTAAGTTTTCTTATCGAAACACGAGATTCTTTATAGTATAGGAGAGGGTAATGCAAGAATATAAGGTACAATGATGTATCTTTAGCAATAAGTTTATGATCATTAAAACCTTTCTCTTCAAATTCAATTATTTGAGATGTCCAGGTACCATTTTTAAGTACATAATGCATCTGATTGTGTCCTGTTTCAGTTTTCTCGCTTTGTACAATATGCACAGTGCCATTTTTCTCAATAATCATTGAATGCTCGGTACTATATTTAGGTGTAAGTATAGATGTTTGCCACTGATCGTTAATTTGTGTTGTGTAATATGTTGTATCTATATAATTTGTCCTTGAAACCCAAACAATATGTGGTTCATTGCTTTTTCCGATAGCCATACTCATGCTAGCCCAAAATGGTTTACATACGGAATCAGGATTTGTCCAATCATTATCTACTTTTTTTAAATAAGTCATGTATGTTGTAGATTGCGTTGTTTCATATGCCGTCATATGTATATTATTTTGTTCGCTTAACTGAATGCAACAAATAGTAACACTGTTATTGTTAGGATATGGATTAGAAATAGGACTAAAACTACCATTCGAATAAGTTCTGTATCGGAGTCTCCTTTCTTGAAAATTATGCCAAAATATGTGTAGTATCCCACTTTTATCCATTATTAAATTGCTGTGAATAAATATACCTACATTTTCGCTTACTAATACCGGCTCGCTCCATGTCTCTCCATCAAATATTTGCATATGTATTAAAGCTGCAACTTGTGAATTTGTATTATAGTCATACGTAACATATAGCTTATTATCGGGTCCAGTAACTATCTTAGGATTGCACATCCAAAGAGCGGGATTCTTAACGATATCATAAGGCTCACTCCATGTCTCTCCTTGATCGGTAGATTTTGAATAAAGTATTTTCCAAAAATTATCTCCTACTTTGTATTCCCATACAACATGTATGTGATTATTATTGTCAATTGTGATATCCACATCTCTGCTGGTAGAAGTTCCTTGAAATATGGTTATGGGTTCACTCCACTCTTGCGCCTTTGTGGTTTTTGGAGCTATTAAAATAGCAAATAACAGTAGGCAGTATAAGGTTAGTGATATGTTGGGTATTCTGCTTTTCATATACTCTCAAAAAATGAAGTTATAATATTCCCTTTCTTGCGAATATAACAAATAAAAATTCATTTATCAAGTGATTCATTAAAAAAAGAATGCAAGAGGTTTATAATGTGCAATTAGCAATGCGATGCACTGAGCGAAGCCGAAGTGTGCAATGAACAAAGTGTAAAAGTGGAAAGTTGCGGAAGATTTTTCCGCAACTTGCGGAGTATTTATACCGATTGGACAGCTACTATAGTCCAAACTTCACTACGTTTGTTTGGACTATGCATCTGTAACATCAGTATTTACAATTGTAATTTAAAAAGATTGGACAGTTTTTTAATTACAATTGGTATTAAAAGTCTGTAAACTACACTGCTCTATTCCCCACTTGTACCTTGCTCCTTGTACCTTACTTATTCACTAACAGCCTCTAACATGCTCTGTTTCTGCAACTTCTGAGTTCCTTTGCCGTCCGTCAGAATATTTTCGGCAACCAACTCTGCAATATCTTTAACATCTGCCATGCGGGTTTGTGCAAAGGTTTTCTTACACAATGGGCAACTTGTTACTAACGTATTTGTTTCCCCGTTTGTGATTTGCTGGATTGCGTCGTAGGCTATAGATAGTTTTTGTTGCGAGTTTAGGGAGACTCCAGCTAAACCTCCTCCGCAACACAACCCTTGTGACTTAGTATCAGGGTTTTCGTATAGCACGGCTGCCGAGTTTATTACATCTCTCGGAGCTTGTTTTATTCCTAATCCATGCGCTAAATCGCATGGGTCGTGATATGCAACTACGGCTTCTGAGTTGTTAACCACAAGCTTTTTGCTCACAATTAGACGTTCAATATATTCGGAGTGGTGGATAACTTCGATTTTTAGATTATAATCATTTTTAAACGTTCTCAAACAAATGGGACAAGAGGTAACAAGGGTTTGTATTCCTAATGATTCTATTCTCTGCTTGTTTTTCTCTATAATATTTTCAGATTGTTTTAGTTGACCTGCTAAAAGAAGTGGTCTTCCACAACATATTCCTTTCTCCTCGTCTAAATGAAACAGGGTGTCGCCAGCTGCACTGCTTATTTGTTTCATTGAGTCGATAACGGTTGGGGTAAGTTTTCCCATACAGCCCGAAAAATATCCTATTGCACTGTTTGCAACAACGTTTATAGTTTCAATCTTATGATTTAACCCAAACTCTTTTGTATTTTCGTATCGGTTGCCTATTCTAAGGTCAACGGTTTTTACACCAACGGGGCAAGCATCTTCACACCTACCACATGCGAGACAGCTAAATAGGGCAAAATCGTTTTCGTGTCCTGCCCTGACATCGTAAATATAGTGTGCTGTAACTGTCTCATTCCTACCTCTATAAACAATATTCATTTGACAGCTATCAATACAAATTCCGCAACGTGAGCAGGAGTATAAATCAAACATTGTATAACCTGTTGGTTTACTGCATGATCTATATCCCAAACGACGAAGATAAATCAGAACCATTTCGGTTGGGATATGCGAATAGCGCGACCATGGTAGAGCTATAAAAAATACGCCTAACGAAAGGCTGTATGCCCACCACATAGAATATTCTAAATTAGCTACAGGTAAAAAGCTTCCGAAAAATTGCCCTACTGGTCCTGTTAAAAAGCTACCACTATCGTGAACGTACGCATTAAATGACTCTGCTATAAGTCTTAAAGGGAAAATTGACCAAAGTGAGTAAAGTGCGATTTTGTCTATTCCGCGCATTTTAGATGTTCGTTTCATTCCAAACAAACGCTTAGTAAGACGTTTGAGATACGCCAAAAAAACGCCCGACAATATTAACGCAAGGATAAACTCCATACCAAAAGAGAAAAAAGCATGACCTTTATACATGGAGCGTTCTGGAACGAAGAAATACAAAAATATAGAGAAATATGGTGGATTAAACGCATTGTCACTCACTGATTTAGCTTCAAAATGACCTAAAACTATAAGCAAAAACCAACCAAAAGCAATACTTGAGTGCATGAAACCCAACATTACGTTTTGTTTGAATATCTTTCTATGAAGCAGGCTTTCCATAAAAACTTCAACTGTTGCATCCCAAAGAGCTTTTATCCTTTGAAAACCTTTCAAGGGGGTTTGAGGTTTTGGCATTTGTCTAATCCATGAGACATATTTATATCCCATCACGACAAGGACAAACAGAAGACCAACACTAAAGGGTATTACAAAAGGATCGAATGGCATACTGCTTTACTTTATAAGTGATTAACAAATCATACTAAATATTTTCCCATAACAACCTAATAATATTGCGATTGTTAACACCTCTGGGACAAACCAACTGACATTTTCCACAAAACATACAGTTTTGCAACTCCTCTCTTATTTTGTCAGTCAAATTACGTTTTACATACAGATGTATATAGTGCATTCTTAGTTTTGCAAACTCTCCGCCTGTACAAGTTGCCGAACATGAACCACAAGAAATACACAGCCTGCTTGTTGGTTCATTTTCTTCAATAATATTCGCCAAATGGAACTCTTCCGGCTTATATTCGATTGTTGACGACTTAGATATACTAAAACCAAAACCTGACATAATACTATTTTCTGTTTAAATAATCGATAATCGACATTGCTGCTGCTTTCGCGTCTGCTGCACTCTCATGGATAGTTTTTGGTCCTGAGACGGTTCCACAACAAAAAATTCCAGGCTGTGATGTTTGATTTGGATTGTAAAATATATTTTCCGGTGCTACAAAACGGTTTGGCGCGAGTTTCAAATCAATAGATTTATCAAGATTGGGCAATTTAGCCGCCTCTTTCCCAACCATTAAAACCAACCAGTCAACGCTTACGTTCATTGGCAATCCCGTTAAAGTATCTTGCACTTTTAAAACTAAAGAGCCGTCTATATTTTCAGAACACTCTGACAATCTGCCTCTTATAAACTTAATTCCATGTTCTACCTGAGCTTCCATATACAACTCTTCGAAACCATTGTCGAACATTCTTAAATCAATGTAAAAACAGATTACTTCAGCGTCAGGAAATCTCTCTTTCAACTCTATTGACTGTTTGACTGCCGATACGCAACAAAGCTTACTGCAATGCAAGTTTCCAGCTTTTTCATCACGCGAACCGACACAATGAATTAAGCCTATACGTTTGGGTATAGTGATATTTGAATGCTCTTTTAATATTTTCTCAACCTCAACACTTGTTTTTACATTTGAGTATAAACCATAGCCATACTCCTCTTTTTTTGTGGGATCGAACGTGTTAAAACCTTGAGCTAACAGAACACTCTCCGCTTCGAAAGAGTGACCAGAACTAGTCTTTACAATATAATTATCATATATAGAGTCTATTGAGATAACCTCATCACTAGTAATGTTGTGTATTCTTTTATCATTTATTTCCGAAACGATATTTGATACAACTTCATCAGCATTTACAAACCCAGGGAATAGTTTATACCATTTATTTAAATGCCCACCCAAATTATCCTCTTTCTCGATAATTAAAACTCTTATTCCAAACTTATAGAGTTGTAGAGCGGCGGTCATTCCTGCGATACCACCACCTATTATAATTGTTTGATATTTAGTGTCGTATGCTCTCATAAAATATATTCGGGCTGTTTTGGAATTGAGAAAATTTTTCCTGATTTATCGGCAAACTTCTTGTCTTTATCATATTTGATTCCCATTTTATCTAATAGTGGTTCGGCACTTACCTGGTGCATCTGCAATCCCAAGTCCCAAGGGTCGTAGCCTAAAACAAGCCCAGCCAACTCCTCATACGTCAGAACGGGAATGCCCGTTTTGTCGGGACCAAATGTTTTGTGTTCCATCTCACTTATGGTGTATTGCCACTTGTCGATAAACATCGTACATCCGGGGCAATTCGCTATAATCATATCGGGCTTATAAGGCTCCATACTCTGAAGCTTTTTGTATGTGTTTGAAACTGAGTAACCTCTATTTGCTTGAACCAAATATTGACGGAAACCAAATCCGCAACAATGTCTCCGTTCTGGATAATCGACTGTTTGACCGCCCCATGACTCAATCATTCCTGTTAGAACTTGTGGAAATTCGGCTCCGCCCTCGCCATATTCTGGAAAGATTTTAGCATAATGACAGCCAATATGATCGACTATTTTAAGAGGTTCGCCTGTCTCTGCGTTAACAAGTCTATTTTTCCCCTTGTTTTTTATTTCTTCTCTGAATTTGTAAATTATATCTGAACAGTGAGCAATATTTTCGGGGATTTCAAACTCTCTTTTTGTTGCTTTATATAGGTTTTCTCTTGTTTTTTCAAGTTCTGAGGGGAACTCTTTCCAAGTTTCTAGTACTTCAGAGTATAACCCAAATGAAGTAACACACGATATTGCCACGTTTTTTAGTTTTGCTTCGGTCATCAATGCAAAATGCCTTGCAATAATAGTTTGTAAAGTATCAAAATTTACAACATCGCTGTGATATCCAATTCCCGAGCAAGTAGTATGTCGCGCATCTTCAACTACGTTTTTTCCAAGCTCGTTTCTTAAAATATGTAGAAACGCCTGCTCCGATGCAGGGAAAAAGTTTTGACGAATGCAACTTCTTACAAAAAAGAAATTATCGTCTCCAATGCTCTTCTGGTACTTCCGCCATATGTCTCTCTTCTCTTTACTCATCGTTGATGTTTTTTTTCGTTAACTGTAGTAATGTGCTTCATATATTCGCAATCATGGCTATCGTCAAACCCAAGTCCCATTTTTTCCGCTTGTTTCTCTGAATAGTTCTCAATTGTTTCAAAAAAATCGTTATTTCCAGTAATTTCAAATATTGCATCTAGTTCTTTAAGTGTCTCATTATCAATTTGTCGCAAAGCCCCTTCTCCAAGTTTATCTAAATTAGCTCCTAACCTATCATAAACTGCTTGACTGTTTTTATGAACCCACTCCCACACAGGACCTTGTTCGGGATGTTTCGATGGTGTAAGTTCTGCCGGATATATACAGTATCCATATTTTAACACATTATCTCCAACTGTTCGTTTTAGTGCCAGCTGTTGTCTTCCCTTTTCAGACTCGGTAAAATAGCCCATCTCTTGCGATAATTTTCTTAAAGCCATTATAACATATGCAGGGGTATTGTTACGCGGACACCGTGTTCGACACGACAAACATTGTCCACAATACCAAATTGTTTCGCTTTTCAACAAATCTATAATAGTTTCATCATCAGCCGTTTGTACTATGCTTACAATTCGTCGCGGATCGTAATCATAAAACTCTGCAGCAGGACATATTGCAGTACAGACACCGCAATTCATACATGCTTTAAGCCCCTCCTCAAATCTAACATCCTCAAACAATTTATCACGTAATTTCCCCATTGTTAATCAGATTAAACATCGAACAAAATGAAACAACTTTCCTGCAAGTTATCAAAAACAAAAGTAGCACTTCACATCAATTAAATCAACCATAAAAGGAGTACTACTTTATACGCACTTACACTAAGTATAAATACTACCCGAATATCAATTAACAATGTGCAATTACGAGTTACGAATTAATCAGGTTAATGTCAATGTGTTGTAGAGACGTCACATTGTGGCGTCTCTACTGAAAGAAATTGGAACTCAGATTAAACAGATTGTCGAAAACAATTTGCATTCTGTAATTGATATAAAATTAAATTATCGAAAAAGCTTTTTTAATTTTTGGTCGATTTTTTGTGATATTACAGTGAAACAACAGAAACACAACCACTTTTAAAATTATTCTTATATTTATCGGTGATAATTTGATTTAAAATAGTTGACTCAACTGCGTTTTGTGTATTCAAATTCAAAAAGATTTTATATTTTCGTTTTTTAAAAACACTACAATAATGGTTAAAAAGGCTGTTTTATTATTACTAACGATTTGTACATTTACTGCACAAGGGCGTAATACTGGCAATCTTGGACTTCCTTTTACAAAACAATTCAAATCGTCTGACTATGGTGCATCGCACCAAAACTGGGCTATTGCTCAGGGTCAAAATGGATATATGTACTTTGGCAATAATGACGGTTTGCTTGAATTCAATGGTCAAGAGTGGAAAACATATAGTATGCCTAATAATTCTGCGGTTAGATACATACACGTTTCTACCGACGATAAAATATATGTCGGAGCTTTCAATGAATTTGGATATTTTGAACGTGACGAATATGGCTCACTTATATACACCAGCCTTTCAAATGAGATAAAAGAGACTGACATCAAAACGGTTTGGAAAATAATTCCATATGAAGATGCAATATATTTTATTGCTGAACGACAAAATATATTCAAATATGACTTTATAAAAGTTAGTAAAATATATATCCCATCAGTAGTCTCTGAGTTTAGAGCCTTTTTAGTAAATAATGTTTTTTACATATTCGACAGTTATGCGGGCTTGGCTGTTCTAAAAAACGACACTGTATATCGTTATCAAAACGAAATTTTTGATAAAAAAATTGCTGTTTATTCTATTCTGCCGATTGAAGATGATTACATTCTGATAGGAACCAACACAAATGGATTTTTTAAAGTAGACACAAAAAAACTGTCGCCTATACCAAATGAACAAACTATTAATCTTGATAAAACTAAAAGAATAGTCATTAATAGTAAAACCTCACTCAAAGGACTCCTATTTTATGAAGAATTTAAGTCAGCTGTTAGCGAAGAGATCAAAAAGGGTAGAATCTATTATGGGATAAAGAATGATAACGACGAGTTCGTTTACGCCACACTCAAAGGAGGCATATTTATATTAAATAAAAAAGGCGATTTGATTGACCGTTACTTCGCAAACAAAGGTATCCCTGACAACAACGTATTCTGTGTTTATGAAGATATGGAATTTAACCTGTGGGCTACAACAGAAAAAGGAATAACTTTACTAGAACCTTATAGCGGATACAGAGTTTTTGATACACACTCCGCAATAAAAGGTAATATATTATCACTGTCATCCATAAACAGCAACATTTATATTGGAACTACCTCAGGGTTATATGCTATAGAGAGAGAACAAGACGCCGTTATATCGTTGCCAAGCAGGTACAATACCATTACTGATGACTATATTTATATAATGTCATTTCTAAAGAACCCATCTGATAATCAAAGTTTTTTATTTAGCTCTTTGTCAAATATACATGAATATAATATTCAAACTAAAGAGTTAAAAAACATTCACAGTGTTTATGCAGGTCAAAATATGATTTCTTACCCATTAGACAGTTCTGCTATTTTCATAGGTCATAGACCGGGTATTACTGTCATAAAAAGGGAAAACAACAAAAAATATAAGGTGATTGAAACATTTGAAGGTTTTACAGAACATGTGGGTAATATGACTTTCGACAAAGTGGGCAACTTATATATCTCCAATATTTCCGGTCTATTGATGATGAAATTCAATAGTCCAAATAATTTCAAGGACTACTCTATAGTGCGATACAATACTACTAATGGCTTGCCAACAGATGAGAAAAACCAATGGTTAATTATTGGTGACTCTATTGTTGTGTTAACAACCAATGGTATTTATCTGCCTGACAAACAGGAAAATATTGGCAAAACAGATCTTACTTTCAAAGAGTACAGCGAACTAAATCAGCAATTTGACAAAGAAGACTTACCTATTAGACAAATATTAGAGGCTAAAACCGGAGATTGGTTAATTAGAAGTGACAATGAAGTATCCTATTTCTTAACAGAACAAAAAAGACTCGTAAGGCAACCGTTTTTAAGGGATGGTGATTTAAAAATCAGCGATATGTGTATTGGTGATAATCAAAGGGTATGGATGTCATCATATGACAATTTGTACTGCTTCGATTTTAAAACCATGAAAAGTATTTCTCACAAACAAACATTATCTTTTACAAACATTACAATTGGACAAGATTCAACTATACCTATACGTATTAATAATAATGTAAAGGATATTGGAGATGTTAGTTTTAAATATAATTCCCTGAAAGTTGAAGTTACATACCCGTCATATAGGGACTTGAAAAACATCAAATACTCGTTTTTTTTAGATGGAATTGATAAGTCGTGGACACCTTGGACAAACATAGGGAGATACGCCATATCATACTTGCCCGTGGGTCAATATACGTTACACGCCAAAGCATTAGATAGTGATGGAAATGAAACAAATGAGATACAACTAATATTCTCAATCAAACCTCCATTCTATAGGACAATAACTGCTTTTATTATTTATACAATAGTTGTCATAGCTTTAGTATATGGCCTTATCAAGTTGAATACTCTTAGACTTAAACGTGAAAGGCAAAAACTTAGGGACACTATAAAAAAAGCTATTTCTACCGTAGAGAAACAAAAAGATGAATTAATAGAGCAAGCCAAAGAACTTGAAACAACCAATTTAGAACTTGATAAACTATCACTTGTTGCCCGATATACTGACAATGCGGTTGCAATAATGGACTCTAAAGGCAACTTTGAGTGGATAAATGAAGGGTTTACACGCATATATGGGTATGAACTTGAAGAGTTGTTAGATAGAACTTTAGATATAAAAATTGAAAAAAATTTCACACATAATATTAACAAATTACTAGAGACATGGTACCATGACCAAAAGCCCATTGTGTATGAATCATTAAACATGCATAAAAACGGTTCGGAAATTTGGGTGCAAACTACTTTAACTCCCATTCTGAACGAAAACAACGAAGTAACAAAGCTAGTAGCAATAGATGCAAATATTAGTAAATTAAAAAAAGCCGAAGAAGAGATAAAACTGCAAACTGACGAAGTACAAATACAACGCGATATAGCAATATTACAACGTGATGAAATATTACGACAAAAAGATGAAATAACAGATTCAATATTATACGCAGAAAGAATACAAGAAGCTATTCTGCACACTAATACTCATTTAAATAAGTTATACAGAGATAGTTTTGTGTTAAGTATTCCACGTAACATTGTAAGCGGCGATTTCTTCTGGTGTCACGCTAATGAAAACCACAAAGTAATAGCAGTTGCAGACTGCACTGGACACGGTGTTCCCGGAGCATTTATGAGCCTAATTGGAATTAGCTTTTTAAAAGAGATAGTTTCAACTCTTGGTTTTTACAAACCAGACGAAATACTAAAAATGCTACGTTACAACATAATATACGCATTAAATCAAAAATGTGATGATGGTTCTAATGGTTATAGTGGTAGTTTTAGCGAAAGCAAAGACAGCATGGATATGTCATTAGTTACTGTAGACATTCAAAATAATATATTGTATTATGCAGGCGCAAACTGCCCAATTTATATAATAAATGAAAATCAAATAACAGAGTATAAACCGGACAAAATGCCAATAGGCACGCATAGAAACAATCACTTACATTTTACATTACACACAATACCTATAAAAAAAGGTGACAGAATATATATGTTTACCAATGGTCTTATTGATCAATTTGGTGGAAAAGATGGAAAAAAACTAAAAAGAAATGGATTTAAAGAAAAAATAGTTGAATTACAAGAGTTCGATTTTAATGAACAGTGCAGTCGTCTAAAAAACTTCTACAAAATGTGGAGTGCTGGTATAGAACAAGTTGACGACATTTTAATAGTTGGGTTTGACACTGATTCCGGCACCTAACTTTGTTTATTAGCTAAACACCTAAAATGCATAAATTAAAACTCTATTTTATCTTACTTCTTCTGCTTCCATTAAGCACATTGGGACAGGGATTACCACTTATACAATCATACAAAGCCACCAAATACGGAGGAGGTGTTCAAAACTGGGATATATATATTGACAAGTCTAATATAGTATATTTTTCTCATAATGAAGGTGTAACCACATTCGACGGTAAAAAGTGGGAGCATTTTAGAAACTCAAACATTTCACACATTAGATGCATGTCAATGGGGGCAGGCAACAGATTGTACGCAGGAGGCTATTTTGAATTTGGATATTTTGAACCAAACATACTTGGAAAACTCGAATACACATCATTAATGGATAGATTTGTTGACACATCCCTACAATTTACTTATGTATGGAGCGTTGCAGCAACTTCTTCAAATACGGTTTTTACAATACGGGACCAAGTCTTACTGTATGATATGGATAGCATTAAAGTAATTAAATCAAATTGCAAACTATCAAGAGTATTTAATATTTTCGACAACACTATATTATTCTCTCGAGGCGAAGGAATATTAAAGCTATCAGGAACCGAATTTACACCACTACCTGGATTAGACATGTTTAAAGATGACACATATGTGCTAATTACAGAATTTTCTGATAACCAAATATTGTTATGTTCTGAGTTATCGGGTATATGGATATACAATTATGGCGCTGCATTAACCAATCAAAAACAACCATATTTAAGAAGAATTGAAACAAATATTGAAGAAGAAATATCCAGCGAATTATTAAGCGATATTGAGTATGATTCTTTAAGAAACACCATCCATATTTGCACAATGACAACATTATATTCAATTGATACTCTTGGGATTACAAAAAGTATTCTTGGTTTTGAACAAGGAATTGTTGGTAAATATGCAATTTCAATAAAATGTGACAGACTCGGTAATGTATGGGTTGGAACTGGAAATGGTGTTTCGTATGTACATATGGCAAGCCCACTAAGATTTATCGACAACCGATTGGGTAACCCCGAACATCCCTATGATATACTCTTCAATAGTGATTACTCATATCTTTCAACCATGGGCGGTTTATCTATCATAAAAACAGAAGACCTGTTAAAGTCTCCTGCAAAGCCTTTAACAGAAATGATTTCAGATCAAATTGGCGGATGGGAAATACATAATTTAGATAATAGAATTATCACTTCCGTAGGTTATAAGATAATTGAAATAGTTGCTGATAAAGTCAAAACAAAACTTTCAAAAGTCGATGCTTATTCAATTACAAATTATTCAAAAAAGGATCAAATTCTTTTTCTTGGTGGAGTTGATAATTCATACTTGCTAGATATGAAAAACAAAAACAGGACAACAAAAATGGAAAATTTAGCAGGTTCTGTTAAAAGAGCCGTTGCTGTTGGAGAATATCATATTTTAGCAGAGTTTTTTTCTGAAAACACGTTTAATATATATAGAGATAGTGCTGGAAAAGACGTATTTCAAATATTCGATAAAAACCTGGGATTCAACGCAAAATATGGTGTGCCAATAATATTAGATTCAAACGCTTATTTATGTACATCGAACGGTCTTTATAAAGTTCTTTTCAATAAAGACAAAAGTGTAGATACTGTGTTTTTAGATCGTGATTTCGAACAATTTAAAGAACTGAAAAACAATCTTTTATGGATTACGCTTGATACCGCTTCAGATGGTTACTGGGCAACAACAGAAAAAGATTTGATATTTATAAAAAAACATAAAAACAAACCTAATAAAGTTATAAAAAATCCTTTTAAAATAGTTCCAAGGACAGATGAAATATTCCTTTTTAAAAACTTTGTAGTAACCTTATACACCGAAGGAGTTTGTTTCTACGACAAAAACAAACCAACACTAGACACTACAATGTTTAATACAATATTTAGAGAAATAAAATTTGATAAAGAATACCTATTCAATGGGTACTATCCGTTTGACAGCAACTCAAATAATCATATTAAAATCAAACAGCCGATTAAATATGATAAAAATAATTTAAAAGTAAGTTTTATTTCTCCTTACTATTTTTATCAAGACTCAATTAAATACGAATGCATATTAGAGAACTTCGATAAAGAGTGGATCAATTTAGGTTCAAATACTGAAAAAGAGTACACAAATATTCCTCCTGGTAACTATTGCTTTAAAGTGCGAAGCATTAACGTGTTTGATAGCGTATCGGAAGTTGCTGAGTTACATTTTTCTATATCAACCCCTTGGTATCAAACAGCATGGATGATATCAATATACATTATTGTTGCAATTCTATTTGTGATATTAATAATAAAACTTAACACCCATAGGCTAAAAAAACAGAATGAACTCCTTGAACAGACTGTATTAAGCAGAACCAAAGAACTTCAACAAAAAGCACTAAATATAAGTGAACAGAATGAGAAAATAAAAGAGCAAAACGAACAAATAAAAGAACAATCTAGAGAAATTGAGTTCGCAAATAAACAACTATCTCAACTTTCAGTCGTAGCTCAACAAACTGACAACGGGGTTTTAATAATAAAATACCCTAATTCAATACGATACATAAATAACGGAATGTTGAAAATGCTTGAGATTGAAAACTTTAAACAATCCGATAACCAACAAAACAGAGAGATTTTACTTAGACTACAAAATCTAACAAAGGTCCTACAAGAGACACTTGAAACATCTGAACCTAACGTCTTTGAAGCAATAGTAACCACTTTTAAAAATCAAAAAAAATGGATGCAAATTACAGTGTCGCCTGTTTATGAGTTTGAATTACAAACAGAAAAGGTTGTGGTGGTATGCACCGACATATCAGATATTAAACTTGCAGAAGAGGAGATATCACAACAAAAAGAGGTATTGTATTCACAAAGTGTACTTCTTAGAAACACCAATACTGAATTGGCAAAAGCAAACCAATTAATGCGAGACTCAATTACCTGCGCTCAAAGAATCCAAAAATCAATGCTTCCCAACATAAAGGAAATAAGAGCTGTTTTTACAGACACATTTATATTCTTTAAGCCAAAAGATATTGTTAGTGGTGACTTTTATTGGTTTAATAAAATTGATGACTCTTATATTATAATTGTAGCTGATTGTGTTGGACACGGTGTTCCCGGAGCCTTTATGTCAATGATAGGAAATACACTGCTTAAAGATACTGTCAGTCACAAAATTCAAAACCCTGCACAAATTCTCACTCATTTAAACGATGGCATAAAAACAATCCTACGTCAAAAAGGGAAAATTGACAATATCCAAAACGACGGCAGCATGGATATAACTGTTTGCATATATAACCCTGAGTTAAAAGAAATACAAATTGCATTAGCTAATCACAGAGCATTGCTAATCAGAAAAGATGAAATCAATATTATCGAAGGTGATATTTTTGCAGTTGGAGACATCTTTACACATATGGTACCTGTAAAATACACTTACAAACAATATTCTATAGAAAAAGGCGATGTTCTGTATATGTACACCGATGGTTTTCAAGACCAGTTGGGTGGAGCAGATTACTCCAAATATGGCAGTACCAGATTATTGAAACACTTAGAAACAATCTATAAAGAACCATTTAAAAACCAATTATCCAAACTTAAAAATGAGTTTGTAACGTGGAAAAAAAATAAAAAACAAACAGATGATATTTTAATATGGGGAATAAAGTTCTAATTAAAGTTAAAAGTTTGTAAAGTACAAGTTGCTAATTATTAGTAATTAGTACAAATCTTGCTCAGAAAAACAATCAAAACATCCTTTCCCTTTACAAAGAATCATCGAAACAGAATGAGTGCGTAAAACATGCTAAAAACACCTTATCATGCATAACTTAAAACTATATTTTATCTTACTTCTCCTGCTTCCACTGCAAATATTGGGGCAAGGTTTACCATATATAAAATCATATAAGGCCTCTAAATATGGAGGAGGCGTTCAAAATTGGGATACATATATTGATAAATCTAATATAGTATATTTTTCCAACAATGAAGGTATTACCACTTTCGACGGCAAAAATTGGGAAAATATAAGTGATTCTCGCCTTTCATACATTAGATGTATGTCAATGGGAGCTGACAACAAATTGTACGTCGGAGGACTTTTTGAACTTGGATACTTTGAACCAAACCAGCTCGGCAAACTTGAATACACCTCATTAATGGACAGGATTGTTGATAAAGAACTAGAGTTTACTTATGTATGGAACATCGCTGCTAATTCTTCAGCTATCGCTTTTACAATAAGGGGTGAGGTTCTGCTGTATGACATGGACAGCATTAGAGTTATTAAATCAGATTGCAAACTAGTAAGAGTATACAGTGTTTTCGACAACATTTTACTATTTTCTTATGGTGAAGGAATATTTAAGCTTGAAGGAACCAAATTTATACCATTACCAGAATTAGATTTTTTTAAAGACGATACTTATGTAATAATCACTGAATTTGCTGATAATCAAATATTAATATGCTCTGAATTATCAGGAATATGGATATACGACTTTGGTGCCAGGTTAAACAATAAAAAGCAACCATCTCTAAAAAAAATTGAAACATCTATTGATAAAAATTTTGGAAGTGAACTATTAAGCGATGTGGAGTACGACTCTTTTATGAATACTATTCATATATGCACAATGTCAACACTCTATTCGCTTGATACCCTCGGAAACACAAAAAACATTCTTGACTATAAACAGGGTATAGTTGACAAACATATTATTTCATTAAAATGTGACAGATTTGGTAATGTATGGGTTGGGGCTGGAAATGGAGTTTCACATGTTCACACATCAAGTCCTATTAGATATATTGATGACAGGTTGGGTGACCCCGAACACCCTTATGATGTTATATTCAATCACGATTATTCATATTTTACAAATTTAAGTGGCTTATTCATTATAAAAACCGAGGACCTTTTTTGCGTCCCCCCAAAACCTTTAAAACAACTTATTGCCAGTGGCTACGGTGGATGGGGAATGCATAGTATTGATAATAAGGTTTTTGCTTCCGTGGATAATAGTCTAAATGAAATAGTTGCAGGTAAAATAAAATCGAAGATTGTAACATCAGATTCATATTCACTAACATATTATTCTCAAAAAGATCAAATTCTTATTGTTGGAGGAATTGACAACTCGTATCTGTTTGATATAAAAAATAAAAACAGTTTAACCAAAATAGAAAATTTAACAGGTACTATTAGAAAAGTTATTGGAATCGGAGAATATCACGTTATTGCTAAGTTTTTTTCCGATAAAACGTTTAATATATATAGAGATAGCACTAATAATGACGTCTTTCAACTTATCGACAAAAAACTTGGTTTCGACGCCAGGTACAGTATGCCAGTACTAATAGATTCGAATGCATACATATGTGCGTCAAACGGTCTTTATAAAATTGTTTTTAACAAAGATAAAAGTGTAGATACGGTGTTTTTAGATAAAAATTTTGAACAATTTGAAGAACTAAAAAACAATCTTTTAAATATTGTACGTGATACCGCTCTAGACGGTTATTGGGCAATAACAACTGAAGAGTTAATGTTTATAAAAAATCACAACAACAAACCAAGTGAACTTATTAAAAATCCTTTTAGAATTGTTTTACCATCAGAAAAATTAACACTTATAAACAACTATATAGTAACCTTCCTTTACGACGGTATTTGTTTCTACGACAAAAGCAAACCAAGATTAGATACAATTAAGTTTAATACATTATTTCGAGAAATAGAATTTGGCGATGAGACTTTGTTTAAAGGATACTATCCGTTTGATAATGAATCATACAATATTAAAATTGAACAGCCTATTAAATATGAAAATAATAGTTTAAAAGTATATTTTGCTTCCCCTTGTTATTTTTATCAAGACTCTATTAAACATGAGTGCATATTAGAGAATTTCGACAAAGAATGGATCTGCATAGGCTCTGATGGCGAGAAAGAGTACACAAACATTCCTCCCGGTAATTACTGCTTTAAAGTACGAGGCATTAATGTGTTCAACAACGTATCAGACATTGCTGAATTGCATTTT
>JGI24709J26583_10001690_pt1 | contig 18638 bp, 34 predicted proteins | sample BioPla2DNA1_FD_26583 | JGI IMG/M metagenome (IMG submission 26583) | reverse complement strand
GTTGAATATACTAAGTAAAACTGCTATAATAACAAACTGTGAGGTGAAATGATGGACAATGTATGTCGCAGATATTACTTAGTTGTTAAAGATCAAGATAGTAAAGAAAAAACTTATGTATTAAATTATTTTAGTGATGATGATTTTGGTAAAAAGAATTATGTTTTAAGTTCAATAGATAATCTTACACTTAATTTTGATAATGAGGAAGAATTTCTAACTTTCTTAAGAGATTATACCGGTGTTAATATTGATAATAGTGAAGCTAAAATCGAATATAAAGCAAATAAAAGAATTCGCAATTTAGAAATTGCCTATAGTGATAAATCTCTCTTAAAGCCATTTGCTAGTACTAGTAAAACTCTAATCCAAGATTATGATTTATTTATGGAATTTTTCACGCATTTTATGAAAAGTATTCATAAACAAGATTTTTTGCGTTATATGAGTAATAAAAATCATATAAACAATAGACTTCAATTATTAATTGAAGAGTATATTTATCAAAACAATAGATACCGTAGAAAAGATATTAAAGAGCATATTCAAAACTATCGTGTAATTAGAGATTATTTCTTAGGAGCTCTTGAGTATAATGAAAAACATAGGGATAAAATTAATTTAGAAGCTTTTAATCAAAGTAATAACGACTATGTTAATACACCAATTATAAATTTAAATACCGAAGATGAATTCTTAAATAGTTTATCATCTAGAGAAGAAATTTTAAAACATTATACTTTAGACCAGTTAGAAGAACTTGGGGTACTTGGAATATTTGATGGTCTTGATAAACCTAAAAAACTTATTTTAAAATAAAAAATCAACCTAATAAAAAAGGTTGTTTTTTTATACAAAAAAACTTGAATTAAACTAATTCAAGTCTTACTTCTAAGGCATCGTCGCCTCTACGTTCTTTTAATTTAATTATTCTTGTATAACCACCAGCTCTATCTTCATAGTCTTTAGCTAGTTTATTGAATACTTTATCTACCAGCTCTTTATCATTATGAAGAAATGCTAGTGCTTTTCTTCTTGATACAAGTGTTCCGTCTTTACCATAAGTAATCATTTTATCTACGAACTTTCTTACTTCTTTAGCTCTTGCTTCAGTAGTTACAACATATCCATAGTTAATGACATCTTTAGTAAGTCCAGCTAGTATACTTCTTCTAATACGTGATTCTCTTCCTAATTTACGATATAACATATACTTACCTCTTTCCTATTCGCGGAACTTAAGTCCCATTTCTTCGACTTTGTCCATTACTTCTTTTAATGATTTTTTACCTAAGTTACGGATTTTTTGAACTTCGATTTCTTTTTTATCAATTAAATCTTGCATAGTATTAATACCAGCTCTTTTTAGACAGTTATATGCTCTAACTGAAAATTCAATTTCTTCAATTGGAGTTTCTAACTTTCTAGTAATAATATCTACTTTCTTCTCAGCAATAATACCTGTTATATCAGCTATATTGTTTAAGTTTGCTATTAATTCTAAATGCTCAATTAATATTCTTGATGATAGAGCCATTGCTTCTTCTGGTGAAAGTGATCCATTAGTGAATACTTCCATAATTAGTTTGTCATAGTTTTCATTATGACCAACTCTAGCATCGACTCTTTCATAACTTACTCTCTCAATTGGAGAATATAGTGAATCAATAGGGATTAATCCTTGGACTGCATCTCCTAAGATTCTTTTGTTTTCTTTAGCATCAACATATCCACGACCATTTCCGACAGTCATTTCCATGTCAATTTTACCGCCTTTAACAAGGTTACAAATTACTAACTCAGGGTTAANAATTTCAATATCGGGATCTTTTTCAATATCTCCAGCAGTAAGTACTCCTTCTTTATCTGATATTAATCTAATTGTTTTAGAGTCACTACTGTGGTTTCTTATAACAAGATTTTTTAAATTTAGTACTATTGTAGTTACATCTTCTACAACCCCATCTATTTTTTGGAATTCATGCATCACCCCATCTATTTTGATGCTTGTAACAGCAGATCCTGGAAGTGATGATAACATTACTCTTCTAAGAGCATGTCCGATTGTAGTTCCAAAACCTCTTTCTAAAGGTTCTAGTTCAAACTTCCCATAGTTATTTTTTTCAATATACTCAGTAATTTTATATTCTGGTTTTTCAAAATTTAATTTCATAAATCCTCCTTAATTTCTTGGACGTTTTGGTGGTCTGCAACCATTATGTGGTATTGCAGTTTGATCTGTTATTGCGGTTACTTCTAAACCAGCAGCTTGAAGTGATCTGATCGCATTTTCACGACCATTTCCTAGTCCTTTAACAAATACTTCTACTTTTTTAACACCTGATTCCATAGCACTTGTTGCAGCTGATTCAGCAGCAACGCCAGCAGCAAATGGAGTTTTCTTTTTAGAACCTTTATATCCAATTGATCCTGATGATGCCCAGCTTATTACATTTCCTTTAGTATCTGTTATTGATACTACAGTATTGTTATAAGTTGAATGGATATGTGCTTGTCCTTCAGGGATGTTCTTTTTAACTTTTCTTTTTCTTCTATTATAAGCCATAATTTACCTCCTATTTACTTACTACTTTCTTATTAGCAACTACTTTTCCTCTACCTTTTCGAGTTCTAGCATTGCTTCTAGTGCTTTGTCCACGAACTGGAAGACCTTTTTTATGTCTTGTTCCTTCGTATGAGTTTATTTCCATCTTGTTTTTAATACTCATTTGAACTTCACGTCTTAAGTCACCTTCTGTTAAGTGATTATCAACTTCTGTTCTAAGAGCATTTTCTTCATTTGCGGTTAAGTCTTTAATTTTTTTATCTGGATTAACTTTAGCATTTTTACATATAGTTTCAGCTAAGCTTTTTCCTATTCCGTAAATATAAGTTAGTCCGATGACAGTTCTTTTTTCTCTTGGTAATTCAATATTTTTAATTCTTGCCATATTTATCCTCCTATCCTTGTCTTTGTTTATGTCTTGGGTTGCTGCAAATAACCATGATTTTACCTTTTCTTCTTATTATTCTACAATTAGAACATATCTTTTTTACAGATGGTTTTACTTTCATAATTGTTCCTCCTATTTCAATCTGTATATTATTCGCCCACGTGTTAAATCATATGGTGAAAATTCTACAGTAACATGGTCCCCTGGAAGAATTCGAATCATATTCATTCGTATTTTCCCAGAAACGTGAGCCGTTACTATAAAACCATTTTCTAATTCCACTTTGTACTCGTCTTTGAAATTTTCAATTACTTTTCCATTAACGGTTATACTCGCTTCTTTAGCCACTTTTTCACTCTCCTGTTAATATTTCATATCCATTTTTTGTTACTACAACTGTATGTTCAAAATGAGCACTAGGCTTTCCATCCCTAGTTGTAATTGTCCACTCATCTTCAAGCAAGTTGATGTGCCTCAAGCCACTATTTATCATTGGCTCAACAGCAAGAACCATACCTTCTTTAAGCACTATTCCCGTATTTTTCTTTCCATAATTAGGTACATCTGGATCTTCATGTAGTGATTTTCCAATACCATGACCCACAAGTTCTTTAACAACACTGTAGCCATGCTTCTTTGCATATTTTTCAATAGCTGCTCCTATATTATGTAAATGGACTCCTGCTTTAATTTCTTTAAGACCAACATAGAGCATTTTCTCTGTATGGTATATTAATCTTTCCTTTTCTTTATCTATATCTCCGACTGGATATGTTCTTGCACTATCGGAGTGATAACCATCTTTTAATACCCCAATATCAACTGAGATAATATCACCATTTTTTAGAATTCTATTTCCGGGAATTCCATGAACTATTTCATCATTTACACTTGTACATATACTTCCTTTAAATCCCTGATAATTAAGAAACGAAGGAATACCACCATTTTCTCTGATAAACTTTTCAGCTTCATCATTTAAATATTTAGTGGTAATGCCGGGTTTGATTAATTTTTCAACATGTTTATGAGTTAAAAAATTAATCTTACCAGCTTCTTTTATTTTTTTTATTTCTTCTTTTGTCTTAATCATTTAATCACTTTTTCAATTTGTTTAAAGGTTTCATCCGGATGAACTGGATCATTAATTGTAAATAGAATTCCTTTTTCTTTAAACTTATTTATTAATGGTGCGGTCTTTTCTTTATAATTTTTATATCTTTCTTGATAAGTTTCTAACTTATCATCATTTCTTACTACTAAGGTTGTAATACATTTATCACATAAATTATCTACTTTTGGTTTTACTTCTCTATAATATTTATGATAGGTTCTACTGCATGTAGGACATATCATTCTACCGGTTGCCCTTTTAATCGCTTCCTCTTCAGAAAGGTTTAAATATACAGCAACAATATTATTCATATTAAGCTCTTTTAATATTTCTTCGAAATCATCAAGTTGCTTTAGAGTTCTAGGATAACCATCAAAGATGAAAGGTCCTTCATTATTTATAAGAGCTTTCTTTAGTATTTTAGTTGCCATTTCATCTGGCACAAAATTACCTTTTAAAAGCTCTGCGTCAATAATTTTTCCATCCTCTGAGCCACTTTCTACCTCTTCTCTTAAAAGATTACCAACTGAAATATGTTTATAATTATATTTTTTTACTAATAAGTCACTTTGAGTACCTTTACCACCAGCAGGTGGTGATATAAAAATTATGTTTTTCATTTTGCTCTTATTCTTCCTTTTCTTCTCCCTGAGTAACTTCTTGATACAATACTACTTTCTAGTTGTTTATATGTTTCAAGGGCAACACCAACTACGATTAATAGTCCGGTTCCTCCTAGTGAAACATTTGCTGGAAGTGATGTTACTGCAGAAAATATAATAGGAATACCAGCAATTATCATTAGAAATATTGTTCCAACAACTGTTATTCTTGTAATTACGAATCTTAAGTAGGTGCTGGTTTTTTCTCCAGGTGTAATTCCTGGAATATAACTTCTATTTTTATCTAAGTTTTCAGCCATTTCAGTAGGATTTAATTGTAGTAAGGTATAAAAATACCCAAATACAAAGATTAAAACCATATATAGAAGAAAACCTGTATAACTAGTATATACTATATACTTTTCAAGAAACTGCGTGAATGCAGGTTTGTTTAATACTTCAGCTATTAAAGATGGAATTCCGATCAGTGCTCCTGCAAATATTACTGGAACTACACCTGCTGAGTTTAATTTTATAGGAATAAATGATTTATTACCACTATATGCACTTGAGGTGCGGTTACTATACTGAATTGGTATTCTTCTTTCTGCTGTTTGAGTATAGATAACCCCAACTATTATAAATATATATACTAGTACAAATATTGCAAACAGAAACAGACCTGTTAAAGCCGAATACTGCGTGCCATTTACTAGTGACTGGTAAGCCGTAATAAATGTGTTAGGAAGTGTATTTACAATTCCTGCCATAATTATTAGTGACATACCATTTCCGATACCTTTTTTAGTAATTTCATCACCAAGCCATAATAGAAATGCGGTACCAGCAGTTAATATTAAAGTGGTTTTAATTATTTCACTTGTTCCTACAGCTCCCAGAAACGCATATGAAAATGCAAATCCCTGAACAAATGCAAATAGAATTCCCAGGTAGCGATTAATACGGTTTAACTTTTGTTGTCCAGTTGCTCCCTGTTCTTTTAATTCTTTAAAGTAAGGAATTATATCCATTTGGAATAACTGAGTTATAATTGAAGCCGTAATATATGGCATTACACCTAAAGCAAAGATTGAGAATGTTTTTAATCCTCCACCACTCATTAGGTTTAGAAGTTCTAAGAATCCTAGATTTTTTGTTATTTCTTTAGCGCCAGGTACTACAATATTAGTTCCTAGACCAAAGATAGCTAAACAAAGTAAAGTAAATAAGATTCTTTTTCTAAGATCTTTGTTTGTCGGGCTAAATAATCCTTTTAGGCTTGCAAACATATTAAATCACCTCTGCGGTTCCGCCAGCTTTTTCGATTTTAGTTACTGCTGCAGATGAGAAACGGTGAGCTTTAACTGTTACTTTTTTAGTTAATTTTCCGTTTCCTAGAACTTTAATTCCAGATAATTCTTTTTTTATTATACCGTGCTCGAATAATACTTCAGGAGTTATTACATCTCCATCGTTAAATCTTTCTAAGTCACTTAGGTTAATAACTGCAAACTTTTTTTCAAATCTTTTATTATTAAAACCTCTTTTTGGAAGTCTTCTAAATAATGTACTTTGTCCCCCTTGGAACCAAGCTGGAATACTAGTTCCACTTCTAGCCTTTTGTCCCTTATGTCCACGACCAGATGTTTTACCTGTTCCTGATGACATTCCTCTTCCTACTCTTTTACTTGCCTTTGCTTCAGGAGATTTATTTAACTTATGTAATTTCATTATAAATCCTCCTTCTCAAGTCCACGTAGTTTAGCTATATGCTCTGGAGTTCTGATTGAAGTTAAAGCTTCTAATGTTGCTTTAGCAACGTTTACTTGAGTGTTTGACCCAAGTGATTTAGAAACAATATCTTTAATACCAGCAAGTTCAACAACTGACCTTACTGCTCCACCAGCAATAATTCCACTACCTTCTTTGGCAGGTTTAATTAATACTTTTGCTCTTCCAACTACACCTGTAGCTTCATGAGCAATTGTTCTTCCATCTATTAAAGGAATTTTCACTAAGTTTTTATTAGCAGCTTGAATTCCTTTTTTAATTGCCTCTGGTACTTCATTAGCTTTTCCAGTACCAATACCAACTAGACCTTTTCCATCTCCAACTACCATAGTAGCTGAAAATCTAAATGAACGTCCACCTTTAGTAACTTTAGTAACACGAGAAATTGAAATTACTTTTTCTTCTAATAATTTCTTCTTAGGTTCAAATTTTTTGGTAAATTCTCTTTTACCACCATGATTTCTTTTTGGTTTAACTGTTTTTTGATTATCCATAATTCCTCCTACTAAAATTCTAGTCCTGCTTTGCGAGCTGCATCAGCTAGTGCTTCAACTCGACCATGATATAGGTAGCCACCTCTATCGAAGACAACTTTCTTTATATTTAATTTTAATGCTTTTTTAGCGATATCAGTGCCAACTAGTGCAGCACCTTCTTTATTACCGCCATTTTTTATTTTTAACTCAACACTTGAAGAGCTAGCTAAAGTAGTACCATCAATATCATTAATGATTTGAGCAAAAATTTCTTTATTAGATCTAAACACATTTAGTCTAGGTGTTTCTTTTGTTCCTGAAACACTTTTTCTGACTCTTTTGTGTCTTCTTTGTCTAAGACTATTTCTTGATTCTTTTTTGATCATCTTATCCCTCCTATTTAGCTGCTTTCTTTCCTTCTTTACGTCTTACATGTTCGCCATGATAACGAATTCCTTTACCTTTATAAGGCTCTGGCTTTCTTATCTCGCGTATATTAGCCGCAAATTCAGTTACTTTTTGTTTATCAAAACCTTTAATTACTAATTCGGTTGCTGATGGTGCATCGACTTCAATTCCTTCTGGAACTTCTACGATAACTGGATTAGAATAACCAGCATTTACAGTTAGAGTTTTTCCCGATACATTAAATCTGTATCCAACACCAACTGTTTCTAATTTTTTTTCATAACCATCTTTAACTCCAATTAACATATTATTAATTAGTGAGTTTGTTATACCATGAAGACTTTTAGCTTCTTTGGTTTCATTAATTCTTTTGCAAGTAATTAAATTATCTTTAATTTCGATTTTGATTAAATCACTAAATGTGTCTTTTAATTCTCCCTTAGGTCCTTTAACAGTTAGAGTATTATTTTCTAAAGTAACTGTTACACCTTCAGGAATAGTTAGTACTTTGTTTCCTATTCTACTCATAACTTTTTTTCCTTACCATACATAGGCAAGTACTTCTCCTCCTAGGCTATTTTCTCTAGCCTTTTTGTCAGTCATGATTCCTTTTGAAGTAGAAATAATTGCTATTCCTAAACCATTAAGTACTCTAGGAAGTTCATCATGCTTTGCATAAACACGTAATCCTGGTTTACTAATTCTTTTTAAACCAACGATTACTCTTTCTTTTTTATTATCTCCATACTTTAAATTTAAAGTAATAGTGCTGCCTTTAGTACTTTTGGTTTCTTTAAATTCACTAATGTATCCTTCTTCTTTTAGAATTCTAGCAATTTCTAAAGTTACTTTAGTACCAATGATTTCGACTGTTTCGTATTTCATTTGATTTGCATTACGGATTCTTGTAAGCATATCAGCTATAGTATCATTCATAATTTACTTCCTTTCTACCAACTTGATTTTTTTACGCCAGGAATTTGTCCTTCATTTGCTAGTTCTCTAAAACAAATACGACATAATTCAAACTTGCGTATTACTCCACGAGGTCTTCCACAACGATTACAACGAGTATAAGCTCTTACTTTAAATTTAGGTTTCTTTTTGCTTTTTGCTATTAAACTTTTCTTTGCCATTTAATCGCCTACTTTCTAAATGGAAGTCCGAAGCCTTTTAATAGTGCTAGTGCTTCTTCATCTGTTTTTGCAGTTGTAACAAAAACAATATCCATACCTCTTATTTTTAATACATCATCGAACTCTATTTCTGGAAAGATTAGTTGTTCTTTAATACCTAATGTATAATTTCCAAAACCATCAAATGCTTTTGGGTTTATTCCTCTAAAGTCACGTACTCGTGGAAGTGATACTCTAATTAACTTCTCTAAGAATACATACATGTTCTTTCCTCTTAAAGTTACTTTAGTACCAATTGCTTGACCTTCTCTAAGCTTAAATCCTGCTTCTGATTTTTTAGCTTTGGTTATTACTGCTTTTTGTCCAGTAATAGCTTCTAAATCTCTTTTAGATGCTTCAATAAACTTCGAATCTTGAGATCCATCTCCTACTCCAATATTAATTACTATTTTATCAAGCTTAGGAACCTGCATTACTGAAGAGTAATTAAATTCTTTTTTTAGAGCAGGAACGATTTCTTCATTATATAATTTTTTAAAATTACTCATCCTTTTCACCTGCTTTTTTAGTTACTTTTTTGGTTTTTTTAGGTTTTGGAGTTTTCTTTTCAGAACTAATTACTTTAACATTTGATACATGAATGGGATTTTCTGTCTCTAAAATTCCGCCCGTTTCATTTGTATGAGATGGTTTCATATGTTTTTTAACAATATTAATACCTTCTACTACAACGCGGTCTTCTTTTTTTAGAGTTACAGTAACAGTTCCTTCTTTACCTTTGTCTTTACCTGCAAGTATTTTAACTTTATCTCCTACTTTAACTTTCATAAATCCTCCTATAAAACCTCAGGTGCTAGTGAAATGATTTTTGAGAAACCTTTATCTCTCAGTTCACGAGCAACTGGTCCTAAAATACGTGTTCCAACTGGTGAAATCATATCATCTCTTAAGATAACGCAAGCATTATCATCGAATTTAATATAACTTCCGTCTTCACGTCTTATGCCATGTTTTGATCTAACAATTACTGCTTTAACAACTCTTCCGGTTTTTATATTAGAGTTTGGGATTGCTTTTTTAACTGATCCAACAACTACATCTCCAATATTACCTTGTTTAACTTTGCTTCCACCTAGTACTCTAATTACCATAATCTCACGAGCACCACAGTTATCAGCAACTTTTAATCTTGATTGTTCTCTTACCATAAAAATCCTCCTAGAGAACAACAGCTTCTTTAGTAACTTCAACTAGCTCATATCTTTTAGTTTTAGATAATGGTCTAGTTTGAACTATTTTAACTGTGTCTCCTACTTTTGCTATATTTTTCTCATCGTGAGCAGCATATTTTTTAGAATTTTTAACTCTCTTTTTATAAAGAGGGTGAGCAGTATAAGTTTCAACTAATACAGTTATAGTTTTATCATTAGTAGTACTTACTACAGTTCCAATAACTGTTTTGTTTTTAGTTTCTTTCATTTTACTTCACTCCCATCTCTTTCATTTAAAACTGTTTTTATTCTAGCAACTGTTTTTCTTAAATTTTTAACCATATGAGGTTTTTCAAGATTACCAGTAGCTTGTTTCATTCTCATGTCTAAAAGTTCTTGTTTTAATTCTACTAATTTTTTATTTAACTCTTCGGTGGTTAATTCTTTAATTTCATTAATTTTCATTAACTTCACCACTTTCTTCTTTCATTACAAATTTTGTTTTAACACTTAATTTGTGTGCAGCTAGTCTTAGAGCTTCACGTGCTACATCTTCTGAAACTCCAGAGATTTCGAACAAGATTTTACCTTCTTTAACTACTGCTGCCCATTCTTTAATGTCACCTTTACCTTTACCCATACGAACCTCTAAAGGTTTTCCGGTTCTAGCAAGGTGAGGGAAAATATTAATCCATACTTTTCCGCCACGTTTCATAAAACGAGTCATCGCGATGCGGGCTGCTTCTATTTGTCTAGCATTAACATATCCACCTTCTCTAGCTTGAAGTCCATATTCACCAAATTCAAGTTTTAGATTTCCTTTAGCTTTTCCTTCATGACTAATTAAATGAGGTTTACGATACTTAGTTCTTTTTGGCATTAAGGCCATCAGAAGCACCTCCCTTATCAGTGTTTTTAACAGGTATAATTTCACCTTTGTAAATCCATACCTTAACACCGATTTTTCCATATGTTGTATTTGCTTCACTTGTTGCATAATCAATATCTGCTCTTAGGGTATGCAGTGGTACAGTTCCTTCGGTATAACCTTCAGTTCTTGCCATTTCCGCTCCACCAAGGCGTCCTGATACTGATGTTTTAATTCCTAAAGCTCCTGCTTTTAAAGTTGCTCTAATTGCTCTTTTTTGAACATTTCTAAAGTTTCCTCTATTTTCAATTTGTTTAGCAATTGAATCTGCAACCAGTGCAGCATTTAACTCAGGCTTTTTTTCTTCAACGATAGTAACATAAACATTTTCATTAACTAATTTTTTAATATTATTTCTTAGTTTTTCAATGTCTTTACCACCTTGACCAATTATAACTCCTGGTTTAGCTGTATAAATAGTTATTTCACAGCGATCTTTTTTTCTTGCTATTAATACTTCACTGACAGAGGCATCTTTTAAATGATCAAATAAGTATTCTCTTATTTTAATATCATTATTTAAATATTTAGCATAATCTTCAGATGCATACCATTTACTTTTCCAGTCTTTATTAATACCAAGTCTTAAACCAGTAGGGTTAACTTTTTGTCCCATTCTTAAGCCTCCTTAACCTTGCCACTAACTTTAACAGTTATGTGACTTGTTCTTTTATCTCTTCTGTCTACTTTTGTTCTTGAACCAAATTTAATTCTTTTTAAAATTGGTCCAGGATTAATATAGCATTCAGATATTACTAGACTATCTTCATCTAGATTTAAATTATTAGTTGCATTTGCGACTGCTGAATTTAAAACTTTAATAATAAGACGACTAGATTTTGTATTAGTATTTTTTAAAATTGCTGTGGCATCTTTAATATTTTTTCCTCTAATTAAATCAAGAGTTAATCTTGCTTTACGAGGAGTAACCATTGCCATTTTATGTGTTGCATGTGCTTCCATCTAATCCTCCTACTTTTCCCCGCCATGGCCAGTAAATTTTCTTGTTAAAGCAAATTCACCTAATTTATGTCCAACCATGTCTTCTGTTATATAAACGGGAATAAATTCACGTCCATTATGAACTGCAATCGTATGACCAATAAAGTCAGGAAAGATAGTCGAACGACGAGACCAAGTTTTAATTACTTCTTTTTTCTTATTTTCATTTAAAGTTTTTATCTTTTTCAATAGGCTTTCATCTACGAAAGGTCCTTTTTTTAAACTTCTTGCCATTTGTTATCCTCCTATTTTTTCTTTCTACGGCTAACAATTAAATTGTCAGACGCTTTTTTTGGTTTACGGGTTTTAACTCCAAGAGCAGGCTTGCCCCATGGAGTAAGTGGTGCTGGCATACCAATTCCGGTTTTACCTTCTCCACCACCGTGTGGGTGATCATTTGGATTCATTACCGAACCTCTAACTGTAGGTCTAATTCCTAGATGTCTACTTCTTCCTGCTTTACCTATTGTTATAAGTTCATGGGCTTCGTTTCCAACTTCACCAATTGTTGCCATACAATTTCCTAAAACTTTTCGAGTTTCTCCCGATCCTAGTCTTAAGATTACATATTTTTCTTCTCTACCAAGAATTTGAGCACTTGATCCAGCGCTTCTGGCAATTTCGCCACCCTTTCCTGGTTTTAATTCGATATTATGTACAACTGTACCAACAGGGATGTTTTTAAGCATCATTGCATTACCAACTTTAATATCTACTGCTTCACCTGATTCAAGTATCATATCTACTTTTAAATCTTTAGGAGCAATAATATATCTTTTCTCACCATCTTTATAATTAAGAAGAGCGATATTAGCACTACGATTTGGATCGTACTCAATTGATGCTACTCTTGCTGTTATATTAAATTTATCTCTTTTAAAATCAATTTTTCGATATTTTCTTTTTGCACCGCCACCAATATGCCATACAGTAGTTCTTCCGGTATTATTTCTTCCACCAGTTCTTTTCTTACTTTTTAAAAGTGATTTTTCTGGTTTCGTTTTAGTTAGCTCTTTATTTGTTAAAGAACTCATACCTCTACGTCCTGGCGTGGTCGGTTTATAATTTTTAATAGCCATTTATTTTCACCTACATTTCTATAGTATAGCCATCAGCTAATGTAACAATAGCTTTTTTATATGTTTTGCGATAGCCACTATATTTTCCTACTCTTTTTTGTTTAGGTTTGGTATTAAGAGTATTTACATTTTCAACTTTAACATCAAAAGCTTTTTCAATTGCTTGCTTTATTTCTGTTTTATTTGCTTTTGCATCAACTTTGAATACATATGTTTTTCCATCTTCTGATAAATAAGAAGATTTTTCAGTTACAACTGGCGCTATAATAATATCTAAATTCATTATTTAAGCACCTCCTCAATATATTTTATTGAAGGCTCGTCCATTACAATAACATCTGCATTAATAAAGTCATAAACATTTATTTCATCTGCCATTATAACTCCAACATTTGATAAGTTTCTAGTTGCCATATATAAATTTTCAGCATCATCGTAACTTACAAATAATACTTTTCCTTCTAATTTTAAGTTTGATAATAAATTAAGACCATCTTTAGTTTTTAAAGAAGATAAATTTAAACTATCAACTAATTTAATGTCTTTTGCTTTAATAGTTAAAGCACTCTTAAGAGCTAAAACTCTTTCCTTTTTATTTATTTTAAATGTATAATCTCTTGGTGTTTTAGCAAATACAACTCCACCTGTTCTAAAGTGTGGTGCTCTAATTGAACCTTGGCGAGCATTACCAGTACCTTTTTGTCTCCATGGCTTTCTTCCGCCACCTCTTACTTCAGCGCGGGTTTTAGCTTTATGAGTTCCTTGTCTAAGTGAATCTCGCTGAAGTTTAATCATTTTCTTAACAGCATCTTCATTTACTTCTATTCCAAAGATATCTTTATTTAATTTGTATTCTTTTACTTTTTCGCCATTTAAATTAATAATATCAATTTTCATAATCTGATCCACCTACTTACTTTCCTCTTCGGTGTTATTTGCTGTTTCAGTAGTTTCTTCCTTAGGTTCTTCTTTTATTTCTTCCTTTGGTTCTTCTACTTTAGTTTCTTCGGCTACTTTTTCAGCAACCTCTAAAGCTACATCTTCATAACTAATAAGTTCGAACTCTTCTTTTTTATTAGTTTTAACAGCTTCTTTAATTAACACTAAAGAATTTTTAGGTCCAGGGATATTTCCACTAACTAATATATAATTAAGTTTAGTATCTACTTCAACTATTGTTAAATTTTGAATTGTAGTAGTAACTGCTCCCATTTGACCTGGTAATTTAGTTCCTTTAAATACTCTTGCGGGTCTTATTGAACCAAGCGAACCTGGTTTGCGGTGATGTCTTGAACCATGAGTTTCAGGTCCTCTTCCATAACCGTGTCTTTTTATAACACCTGCAAATCCTTTTCCTTTAGATACTCCGGTTACATCAACCTTTTCTCCTGCTTCAAATATGTCTGCTTTTATTTCGCTTCCTAGTACATAATTTTCTGGATTAGATACTTTAATTTCTCTCAAGAAGCGCTTAGGAGAGACATTTGCTTTTTTAGCATGTCCTAAATCTGCTTTAGTTGTGCGTGATTTTTTCTTGTCAATTGTTCCAACTTGTATTGCATTATAGCCGTCTTTATCAACTGTTTTAATTTGAGTAATGACATTTGGCTCTACGCTTACAACTGTAACAGGAATTACTTTTCCATCTTTCGTAAATTTTTCTGTCATCCCGACTTTACGTCCTAAGATTCCTTTCATCTTATTTCCTCCTCATTTTTATTTTGTTTTAATTTCGATGTTTACGCCACTTGGTAAATCTAAGTGAGTTAAAGCATCCATTGTTTCCTTACTAGGATTTTTTATATCAATAAGTCTTTTATGCGTACGCATTTCGAATTGTTCACGAGCATCTTTGTCCTTATGTACTGCTCTAAGTACAGTATACTTTTGTATTTCTGTAGGTAGAGGTACAGGTCCAGAGATTTCTCCACCTGTTCTTTTGATCGTATCAACAATCTTAATTGCCGCTGCATCAAGGACTCGATGATCATATGCTTTTAGTTTGATCCTAATTTTTGACATTACATGTCCTCCTTCCGTTTACATCTAGTATAAACATGGCTCCGTAGCAAATATCCCGTAGCACTCCATTTTGAGTTAACAACCCAGCGGGGAGTGTCGGCAACCTCGCACATCTATGCCTGTCAAACCAAAACCAATTATACCAGTTAATATCTGGTTTGACAACCGCTTTTAAGCACTTTTTTCATATTTCTTAAAAAACCATTATTATTTTATCTATATTAATAATGATATGTTATAATTAAATTAGATATGTAGCTTATTTAAAGCTAACTATTTATTATATGGAAGGAGTGTTTAAAAAGTAATCTTTTTAAACAAATAGATATGAAATTAGATGTAGTAATCCCCTGCTTTAATGAAGAAGGAAATTTAAATTTACTTTATGAGTCGCTGACTAAATCCCTTGAAAATATTCATTATAATTTAATTTTTGTTAATGATGGATCGAGCGATAAAACATTTGATGTACTAAAAGAGTTATATAATAAAAGTCCCGATAAAGTAAAAGTAATTAATTTAAGNCGNAACTTTGGACAAGATGCAGCAACATATGCTGGCTTAAAACACTCTACTGCAGAGTATGTTGTTTCTATTGATGCAGATATGCAGCACGATCCACAGTACTTAAGTAAGATGGTAAGATTCTTAGATGAAAATAAAGAATATGACCAGATTTCTATGGTTAATAAAAATCGAAATAAAGAAAATGCCTTTATTAAGTTTTTAAAAAAATCTTTTTATCATATTATTAATAAAATAAGTGACACTAAATTTGTGAGTGGTGCATCAGATTTTAGAATGTATCGCCGGCAAGTAGTAGAGGCAATTGTTAGTTTAGAAGAAAAAAATAGATTTTCAAAAGGCTTATCATCTTGGATTGGCTTTAACACTTATTATATGGAATACGAAGTAAATGAAAGACATAGTGGAAAAACAAAATATCCATTAATGGCTCAATTCAAATATGCTTTTGAAGGAATTGTTAACTTTAGTGTAAAGCCAATTAGAGCCATTTCTAAATTCGGTTTATTCATCTCATTTATTTCATTTATATATTTAGTTTATATAATAATAAAATCCTTAATTTTAAAAATAAGTATCGCTACTATCACTACTTTAATATTTGTAATTATTCTATTAGGTGGTGTTCAATTAATAGCTATTGGTTTAATTGGAGAATACCTAACCAGAACTTTTACTGAAACAAAAAAAAGACCTATCTATATTATTAAAGATAAATTAGGTCTTAATGATGAAATCTTATAATTATTCTTTTATTTCTTCAAATTCAAATTTGGTTACTCCACATACTGGACAAAAATATCCATCAGGAAATTCTCCTTCATGAATAAAACCACAAACTTTACATTTATATTTCATATTCATCTCCTATAATTATATTACCAATTTAATTTAAAAAAGACAATTATTATTTTTTGTCTTTTTTTAATTACTTAATTCACCATAAGTACTTACTTCAATACCAGTTATTAATTCTTTAGTCTTACTTCCTATATTATATATTGAAATAGATTTCTTTAAATTTTCTTTTATCTCTTTAATATCAATTTTAATTTTATTTAAATCTTTAATATCTTCTTCTAACAATGTATCTATATCAACTAAATATACATCAGTATTGGAATTAATAATAAAATTATGGAGTGCTCTTATATTTAAAGCATTTTGAATAGTCTCTTCCTTAGTAACAAATGTTACTAGTTCTATTTCCTTACTATTATATATTTCAATTAATCTATCTTTATTTATTAAATTATAATCAGTAAAAGATATTTCCATTAAATCTGTGTAATCTTCTTCGTTTAAATTATTCTTTTTAATAAAATCAGCTTTAATAGCTTCCTTTTCACTAGGATAAAAAACATTTTCTTCTCCATTTATAGTCATAACGAGTTTATTATCACTAGCACTAACAATATATAACTTATTTGCGCTTATATGACAATTAAGTTTTATAACATTAATACTACGATTATACCTAAAACTCTCGCAAGAAGAAAAAGGTTCAAGTTGTTTTCCATCTTCTTTATTGAAGTAAGAAAATTTCTGATTTTCAAAATTAAGAACACTTACCCTACTACCTTCTACTTTATACCAGTCTAGATCACTAATTGATTTATCAAGTTCATCACTGAAGTCATAAATTACTAAACCAAATAGAAATAATATTACTAGTACAATAATCATGATAATATTTTGTTTCATGTTTCCACCACACTTAATTTATAAGAAAATATAATATAACTACAAGTCCTAAGATTATTCGATAATAACCAAAAACTTTAAAATCATTTTTCTTAATGTATTTTAATAAAAATTTAATTGAGATAATCGAGACAATAAATGCTACTATCATACCAACAATTAAAATTGCTACTTCACTTAATGTCCATAAAAAACCAAACTTTAATAACTTAATTAATGAAGCTCCAAACATAACCGGAACTGCTAAGTAAAAAGTATAACTAGTTGCTGTGCTTCTGTCAAGCCCTATGATTAAAGCTCCAATTATTGTTGCTCCACTTCTACTTGTTCCTGGTATTAAAGCAAGAACTTGAAACAGACCAATTATTAATGCATCTCTGTAAGATATTTCACTTACTTTTTTAACTCTTATTTTTTTTCCATTTTGAGTGTTTTCTACCTTAATAAACCAAAGCCCATAAATAATAAGCATAAGAGCTACTACCCATGAATTATAAAATAATCTATCAATAGTATCATCAAAAGGAATTCCTATTATAGCAGCAGGCACGCATGATATTATGATCTTTTTCCATAAATCAAATGTTTCATTTGTTTCTTCTTTTGTTTTATTAAATCCAAAGGGAAATATTTTTTTAAAAAAGAGAACAACTACCGCCATAATAGCTCCTAGCTGGATCACAACTAGAAACATTTCAAAGAAGGCATCTGTTACATCTAATTTTAAAAATTCTTCAGCAAGAATCATATGTCCGGTGCTACTTATTGGGAGCCACTCTGTCACCCCTTCAATTATACCAAGTATAATTGTTTTTATTATGTCGATAAACATATGCCCCCTCCTCTCTAATTATATCATATTACGATAATTTAAAAATATATTTGTATTTTTAACTGTAAACTACTTATTTTTTCTTTTCTGGATTCTATAGGTTATTTTTAATAATAACTTTCTAGGCAGTAACCTTATTAAAAAGATTCCTGTTTTCATTTTAAATGTCGGTACTATTATTAACTTTCCTTTAAGCATATTATCAATGCCTACTCTAGCTACATACTCTGGTGTTAAACCTTTTACATTAAAAGTTCCTCCCGCAACTTTATTAAAATTTGTATTTACAGGTCCTGGAGCAAGGAGGCTTATTTTAACCCTGCTTTTTTTTACTTTAAGTTCCTCATATATCGCAAGAGTAAGAGCTGTTATATAATTTTTAGTCGCATAATAAGTACTAAGGTAAGGTCCTGATAAAAAACCAGCAGATGAAGATACATTTAAGATATAACCTTCATCTTTTAAAATAAAATCTTTTAAAAATAGCTTAGTTAAAATATGATATCCTTTAATATTTAAATCAATCATTTTAAGTTCAGCATTTAAATCAGTTTCATCAAAATATCCAAAAAGTCCGAAAGCCGCATTATTAACTAAAAGACTAATGTTTTCATCTTTAGTCTTTTCGTATAAATTAATTACTTCTTTTTCTTCACTTAAGTCACAAATTATAACCTTAGAATCTTTACACTCTTTTTTTACTTCATTTAATTTATCAGGATTACGACCAACTAATATTAAACTATAACCCAGGCTATTTAAATATAAGGATATTTCTTTTCCAATACCACTACTTGCTCCAGTTATTAAGGCTTTTTTCATATTATTTATCTTTCTTATTTATCTCTTTATAA